>Ga0209489_100148_pt1 | contig 106327 bp, 59 predicted proteins | sample SiratrowhiteBW_FD_187527 | JGI IMG/M metagenome (GOLD analysis project Ga0209489, IMG submission 187527) | Root nodule microbial communities of legume samples collected from California, USA - Siratro white BW (SPAdes) (version 2) | ecosystem: Host-associated > Plants > Roots > Nodule | place... | reverse complement strand
AGTCCATCTGGCTCTAACTGGAATGGGTCTTAGAGGAAGCATCCATGCAGAAATAGCCACACTCACAAACCTTACCTCTCTTCTCTTGTCTCATAATCGTCTCCGAGGTAAGTTCTTGCAATTCTCTCAGTGGAAGAATCTTACCCATCTCTTTCATGTTTTCACTCATCTTTTCTTGCTTTGACCTAAATGCAGATTCAATACCACTACAATTGGGTAACTTGACACAATTGCAGTGGTTAGATCTCTCTAATAATTCGCTATCAGGTTCAATCCCGACTACTTTTGGTCAATTGGTGAATTTGAAACATCTTCATCTATATTCAAACAAACTTGAAGGTAACATATAATTATATCTTTCACGTAATTTATACACGAATTTCGTGAATAACAAAATTTAACTATTTCTTTGTTGTTATGATTCAATTATAGGTTCAATACCACAACAACTTGGTAACTTGACACAATTGCGACAGTTATCTCTATATGATAATTGTTTAGTGGGTTCAATCCCATCCATCCTATGTCATTTGAAGAATTTAAACACTCTTTATCTGGATTCAAACAAACTTGAAGGTAACATACAATTATATCTCTTACATAATTTAGTAATCTATTTGTTGTCAATAGGAGAATTTAGTACCTCTTTCTTGCTATGATCTAATTGCAGGTTCATTACCACCACAACTTGGTAACTTGACACAATTGCAATGGTTAACTTTAGAAGATAATTCTCTAGTGGGTTCAATCCCATCTACACTGGGTTATTTGAAGAAATTGGAAATTCTCAATCTTCATTCAAACAAACTTGAAGGTAACATACAATTATATCTCTTTTGTAATTTACTCATCCGTTTATTACCAAGAGAAGAATCTAGCTATTCTTTTTTGCTCTGCCCAATTGCAGGTTCAATACCATCACAACTTAGTAACTTGACAGAATTGCAGTGGCTGCATCTCTCTAATAATTCCCTAATGGGTTCAATCCCGACTACTTTTGGTCAATTCGTCAATTTGGAAGTTTTTCGTCTTGATTCAAACAAAGTTGAAGGTAACTTACAATTATATCTCTCACGTAATTTACTCGTATGTTTGTTGTTAATAAGTGAATCTAGTTATCTCTTTGTTTCTATGATCCAACTGCAGGCATAATACCACAACAACTTGGTAACTTGACACAATTGAAGTGGTTAGATCTCTCTCAAAATTTTCTAAAAGGTTCAATCCCAACTACTTTTGGTCAATTGCAGAATTTGAAAGCTCTTTATCATTATTCAAACAAACTTAAAGGTAACAAATCATTATATCTCTCACGTAACTTACTCATGTGTTCCTTGTGAATCAGAACATCTAGTTATTTCTTTCTTCCTATGATCAAATTGTAGGTTCAATACCACAACAACTTGGTAATTTGACACAATTACAGTGGTTATCTTTGAATGATAATTCTCTAGGGGGTTCAATACCACAACAACTTGGTAATTTGAAAAAATTGCAGTTGTTATCTTTGAATGATAATTCTCTAGGGGGTTCAATCCCATCTGCACTGGGTCATTTGAAGAATTTGAACATTCTCTATCTTGACTCAAACAAACTTGAAGGTAGGATTCCGACAGAATTGGGGAATTTGACAAAATTACGGATGCTATATCTCTCGTGTAATTTACTCACAAGTTTGATTCCTCCTACTTTGGGTCAACTAGATAACTTGACGGAATTCTTCTTTCAATCTAACCAAATTACTGGTCCAATACCAGCAGAATTTGGAAATTTAAAAAATTTACAAGTATTATATCTCTCTAATAATTCCCTTAATGGTTCAATCCCTCCCACTTTGGGTCATTTGGAGAATTTGGTACATCTCTTCCTTGATTCCAACAAATTAGCAGGCCACATACCCAAAGAATTAGGGAATTTGTCAAAGTTAGAAGTTTTGCGACTTAATCATAATAACATTTCGGGTTTAATACCTCCAAAACTTTTGCAAATGGACAAATTGTTCTCTTTATATCTCTCATCAAATCAGTTACATGGTTATATCCCATTAGAAACCATGAAATGTCCTTATGTTGCCATACTTGATTTAAGCCATAACATGTTTAATGGAAGCATACCATCTCAAATTGCTTGTGTCAATGACCTTAATCTTAGTCATAATTTTCTTATTGGTGAGATTCCATTTCTTTCTAAAAAGAGCTTTGTACTTAGTAGATTGGATCTTAGTTATAATAATCTCTCAGGTAAAGTACACAGGGAACTTGCTAGTCTACCATATATAAACCTTTCATATAATTCCTTTGACTTCTCACAAGACCTTGACTCAAAATCAGAGATACCAGACTACTGTTACTTTCTGGAAAACTCATTAATGGATGATCACCACTTTCCCAATTTCACATGCTGCCACTTGCTCAACCAAACAAATCCTCAAACAAAAATGAGTAAGCCTATGATCATCTTAATTGTTCTTCCTATCATTTTCTCCAGTCTTATAGTGCTCCTTCCAATATTATATTTCTCAAGATGTATTCCCAAGAAAAAAGGTGGAGGAATATCAACAAAGAATGGAGATTTGTTCTCTATATGGAACTATGATGGTAAAATTGCATTTGAAGATATCATGGAAGCAACAGAAGACTTTGACCTCAAGTATTGTATTGGGATAGGAGCATACGGAAGTGTTTATAGAGCACAATTGCCCAGCGGCAACATTGTTGCATTAAAAAAGCTCCACCGTATGGAATCTCAAAATCCATCATTTGACAAAAGTTTTCGAAATGAGGTGAAGATGTTAATAGAAATTCGTCATAAAAACATTGTAAAGCTTCATGGCTTTTGCCTCCACAATCGGTGCATGTTTTTGATCTATCAATACATGGAAAGAGGTAGTCTATTTTATATTTTGAATAATGATGTGGAAGCTGAGGAGTTGAATTGGAGTAAGAGGGTGAATGTCATTAAAGGGGTGGCAGAGGCTTTATCCTACATGCATCATGATTGTACCCCACCCATTGTTCATCGAGATGTAACAACTACCAATGTTCTACTAAACTCACAATTAGAGGCTTATGTCTCAGACTTTGGCACAGCCAGATTCCTGCATCCTGATTCTTCAAATCGAACCTTGGTAGTTGGCAGTTATGGCTACATTGCTCCAGGTGAATGTTATTTTTCTATTACAAAACGACAATACTTTTATCAATCTCTACAATTTATGAAATAATACATTTCGAGATGTTGGCTTAACCTTCTTTATTTCTATGTGCATGACAGAGCTTGCTTATACATTGAGCGTGACAGAAAAATGTGATGTTTATAGTTTTGGAGTTGTGGCTATGGAAACAATAATGGGAAAACATCCTGGAGAGTTAATCTCATCTTTATCAAACCCAACTGTTCAAAATATGTTGTTGAAAGATCTCTTGGATTCACGTATTCCTCTTCCTCTTCGAAAAGATGCTCAAGATATAAGTCTTGTGATAACAATAGCATTATCATGCTTGTGCTCCAAACCAAACTTGAGGCCATCAATGCAACAAGTGGTTGAGAAACTCTCTGGTTTCAAACTGCCACTAGGTTTGCCTTTCCACGAAGTTTTGTTCCATCAATTGATGAGTCAAGACAAATGTCATTTTTCATCCAAAAGTGTCAAGAATGAAGTCTAGTGAATCAAAGTTAAAGGAAGTAAAATGTAGAACAAGAAATTATATACAGTGGATATTATTGTTGTTTTTTTTTCTAATTTTTTTTAATAAATTTATGTTAGGCATCACTTTGAACTTTGACATCTCAGCTGGACTGATACCTCAAAGATCAACAATCATATGCCATGACATAAAATATTATTTAAAGAAAAAAGAAAATATATGAAGGGACTAGGCCAAACCCATAATAAGAAAAGATGATAAATACTCTCCAACCAAGCTAAATAAAAGAAACAGAGGGAGTTGATACCTATTATGAAAAAAAAGTCTAATTTAATAACAACAGTTAAATCATCATACAATTAAAATCTAACTTATACTCAAGACCCGGCAAAGCCAGCTAGTCAGCACAATGGTTTCCCTCATGGAATATATGAGAAACTTTGAACTCAATTTCTTTACATATCTTTATACACTCTCTCCATCTCGCACTCAAAAACCAAAGAATGAGATTAAACGAACTAAATATTTGACAAAATAGTAAAAAGTCACATTCAAACCAAATACATATGAAATATTTGCTCTAAACAAACTCAATACATATAAAGACTTTTGTGATAAAAAAAGAGAAGAATTTACATTAATAGATTCTTCACCTTTCTAGTTTATCTTTATTTATTTATAAGTTAACTAATGTTAGAATCTAAGTGGAAAATGCAACACACGAAGTTAATATAAAAATAATTCTCCATAAATTTAAGGTTCACCTTTATTTGATTTTGATTGTATATTAAAGTAGACCAATATAAAGAGATGAGGAATTTTTTCTCATTTTAATTAAATTTTTTAAAGTTGTAATTTATTGATGATTAACATTTATTGATCCTGACATACAGTTCGTGAATTTTTTTTTTCAATTTTTCTTTATATATCACTACAATTTTATGTTTTAAAAATTGTCTCATTTGCAACATGTAGCCTCCTAACCTTGTGTTTAGATATGTAACTTCATTGGTTAACTCAAATACATTGAATTTAACTTATCTCTTTTCAAATTGTTTCATTTTTTAAGTATTTTTCTTTTCATATTATAATTCAAATTTAATGAATTTTTATATTCTTATTTGAAACAAACAATTTTAGTCTCCCCTATTATAATTAATAAAATTCTGACTAATATTAAGTGAGAAATAACAGTGGTTTAAAATTTAAAAAAAAATCTGAATAATGTAAATGAAAAAAAGAACTTCTGTTATTTCATTAAAAAAACCTAGTCAGTCGACATAAGCTAAAAGGTAATCCTCAATAAAATTTTAATTATGTTGATCGAGAAGTAACGCTAACATTCATAAAACAAATCTAATTGATATTGGTTGAAAAAAAAAATTGATGAACATCAATTAAAGATAATCATCTCACAGAAGCACATTAGTAAAAAATCAATATTAGTATTGATTAAAAATAACTCCAATTAACACTGGTAGAGAAACAATTCTGATTAAACTTTACCAATAAAATAACGTTAATAATGTCGGTCCAAAGATAAACATGGCATCATCAACTTCAATTTAAAAGAAACATTAACTGACAATTGTAAAAAGACTTTTTTTTTTTTCTTAAATTTGTGGCATAGCTAGGCTCTCTGTTTACCTTAACCTTTCTTGGTTAACAAAAATAACAAATAAACTTGTTCTGATAAAGAATATTTGTATTAATAAAAAAGGAGTAAGGTTATGACAATACTTAATTTCTTAGATTGGATATATGAATGAGATGAGTATGTATATATCTATCTCATCATTATGTCCATCATTATATGTATACCTATTTTAAATTACTAAAAATACACCTAATTTATTAGACAATTTAAAAATCTCTTTTAATCATTTGACTCATCCAATATTTTGAGTTTATTCAAATTTTCAATATACTTTCTCTGATTAATTGCACAGTTTTGTTTACCTTAAATAATTTCTTCAAACTATGTATATTTTTGGAAAAGTAAACCTTAATTTTATGAAAATAAATAATTTCCTTGACACTACATTTGATATTTTAACTTCTTTTCAATATTTTTACTTGTTTATTTTTTATTATATCCGAGTATCAATTTTAATCGTGTAAAAGTTTATTAAATAATCTATAAAACTTTTTTTTTTTTTCTTTAAATTTTTAATTTTGTTTAATTTGAAAAACTCTTTATTTATTTCAAGAAATATAGTCAAAATCGCGTACGTGAGTATTGTCATCCTTAACTATAATTAGGACAAGTTACATAAGTTGCCATCCCATTACATTTTTTTATTTTTTACTTTTACGTCGTGTAACTAAAATATTAAATTTGATTCAGTAAAATTAAATTAAAATGTTATTATCTAAAATTTATCAATTTTTGAATTGTATTATTTAAAATATGTAAACACTTAATATAATTTTAATATAAATTATAAATATTTATATCCACTCCACATTGGTGAATAGAGATCGCAAGTTTTTTCGTGATGAAGGCATAAAATGAACTTGCTGGAAGGGGCAGAGAGTCTATGAGTCAGTACAGCAATTTCAAATACAGATTCATTCCACATGCAATGCACACCATTTTCTCTATCTTTCCACTAATATGGACCCCTTTCAACCAATCCTATGATAATTCTTTTGGAAAAAACCACATCTTAGGACTTCCATTTTCTTCACTCAGAAAGCTTTAGAACGATTTTTAAAGCATGTTTCAGGCTATTGCCCACTCACTATTGACACAATTCCAGGTGTTTAATTCCTCCTACCTTAGGACCTTTACTCAAAATTGAGATAGTAGATTATTATTCTTTCCAAGAAGACTCATTAATTAATCACCACCGGCCGAAATTCAGGTACTGCCACTTGCTCCACCAAATCAATATTCAAACTAGAAAAAGTAAGATTCTCATCATGTAATCATGTTAATTGTTGTTCCCATCATTACAGGAGAGAATGCTTTTGAGAAGTAATACGAATTTGAGATGTGAAAAATTTTCAATTCTTACTTTTTAATTAGAATTTAAAATTATCTAATTTTAAGTAAGGTTTGAAGATATGTGAAACAGATAGCTCTCGTACAAGATAATTTATCAATAGAAGTGACTTTAGATTTATACGCTAAACGATTTGTATATATTAACAATTTTAGTACATACTTTTTCTGATTTATTATTATATATTTTATATTTTTTTTATCTCAAAGATCAAGAAAATATGTTAAATTCTCAAGATAATTAATCTTGAAAGTCTTATTTAAAGTTTATTTAATTCTATCAATTTCTTCTTTATCATTTCTTACCAATATTATATCATTTGCATATATCAATAATGTTGTAAAAGATCCTTCAGAAGAATTAATGAACAAGAAATGATCATTCATAAATTGAGTATATCTCGTAAAAATAAAAAAGGATGATAATTTAGCAAACCACTTCCTACTAGATTACTTAAGGTCATATAAAATCTTTTTAATTTACAAAAACTTATCCTAGTTGAATAGAAGTCAATCCAAGAGGAGCAACCATGTATACATCTTATTTCAACTCTCCATGTAAGAAGACATTATTTATATTGTCTAACCGTTTCCATTCCCAATTATATATGTAATTTAGAGAAAGAGGCAACCTTATAGTAGTAATCTTTACTACTGGAGAGAAAATAGAAAGAAACAATCTTATAGTAGTAATCTTTGCTACTGGGATAAAAGAGAGAGAAGCAACCTTATAGTAGTAATCTTTGCTATTGGAGAGAAAAGAGAAAGAATCAACCTTATAATAGTAATCTTTGTTACTGGAGATAAAGTTTCAAGGTAGTTAATGCCTTCTGTTTGTGTGTATCCCTTTGCTACTAACCTTGCTTTATAAATTTCAATAGTCCCATCAACCTTATACTTTATTTTGAATTCCCATTTGCAACCTATGGAAGTTTTTGTCCTTAGGAAGAAAAGCAATCTCCCATGTTTAATTTGACTTCAAAGCAGATATTTCACATTGTCTAGTCTTTCTCCAACAATCATGTTTCACAGCTTTAGAATAAGTGTTTGGCTCAACATGTGAAGAAAAAGACATAACAAAAGATGTGTAAGAAGATAATTTATTATAAGACAAAACATATAGTTCATAGGATATTTAACTCTATTGGAAATATTGAGATTAAAATGATAATCCTTTAGATGCTCAGGTGGTCTTTTTGTTCTGGCACTCATTTGAATTGATTGTGGTGTTTCATGATTTTCATTTAGGCTTTGGTCTCTATCAAACAAACTTCTTATAGAACCTGAATTTTTGATTCATGGTAATTATCAACATTATCACAGGGTACAAAAATGATGACTAACACAAAATAGGTTGACCTTTTGATACATAATTATTATTACTGTTATTTTCAACATTATCACAATATGCAAAAATTACTTGTGATTGCTGACTCGTAATAGGTTGATCTTCTTTAAAAGGACTTTGATCATGAATACTAGGACTATCAATTTCATTGCTAGTATCTTCAATCCTTTGATATGGAAAAATATGTTCATGGAAGACAACATCCCTACATAGAAATTTCTCTTGATTGAATATTCAACAAAATACATCATTTTGTCCCCCTTTCAAAACCAATAGAACACATTTTGATGCCCTTGGATCAAATTACTTCTATTTGTTGACAAAGTTATAACATAACATAAAGATCTAAACACCTTTAATTGATTAAAATTTGATGCAGTTTTGTAAAGCATTTCAGGAGAAGAAAAATAATTTAAAACAGGTGTGGGAAGCACGTTATAATATGCGCAACCTGTATCACAAAATATGACCAATAAATTTTGGCTAAATTAGATTGTACCATTAGAGCTCTTGCTATATTTAATAAATGATCATGTTTCCTTTCAAATACACTATTTTTTTTGTAGAGTATTGACACATGACGTTTAATGTATTATTTCTTTGTTGAGAAAAAAATTAGTCATGAAAAATCTAGTCCCATTATCACTTCTTATTGTTTTTATTATTGTCGCAAATTGTGTGTGAATAAAAACAACAAAATTTTTAACAATTTTAACAACTTCAGATTTATGTTTTAAAGGAAGTATCCATGTGTACCTTGAATAATCATCAACTATAGTAAAAAAATATTTATGACCATGATATGATGATATTGAGTATGGTCTCCACAGATCAACATGAATCAAATTAAAACATTTTCTAGATTTAGATGCACTAAGAGGAAAGGGAAGTCTTTTACTTTGTAAAATGATAAACATCACAAACAAAAGATTTATTATATCTAACAAAAGAAAATTTATTCTTGATAACATCAATGCATTTGTTTGAAACATGCCCTAACTGAAAATGTCAAAACGTTTGGAGATCACCTATAGTAAAATTGACAGTATTAGCGATAAATGAAGATTTGATAGGTTTGATTTGAAATTTTTTGTAAGAAGGGACCCTGAGTATATAAATTCTATCTTGCATCTCAACTGAACCAATTATTTTCAAAGAGATCTTGTCTGGAATGTGAAAACCATTGCAATAAAATATAATCACATAAGATAAATTATCAACCAATTTTGCTACTGTAAGAAAATTAGAAGTGAAGTTAGGAATATATAAAATATTATCTACGACATATTTTGATTGAGAAAAAAACTTCCAGAATAATTGGCAATGACTTGATTCCATTTGGTAATTTAACACTGATAGGAGTAACTTGATGATATCAAGTGAAATGAGTTAAGGATGAACAAATGTGGTCATTAGCACCACTATTAAAAATCCAAGAACTAAAAGAAGAAAGAAATTTATTACCAATGTGTGTTGTGATGTTGGAAAGAATAACAGAGATTTGATTAGAAGCATTGCCACTAAATCTAGACTGTTGTAAAAGGGCTAACAATGTTTGATATTGCTCAGGAGTAAAACCAATTTGTTGAGAATGTACTTCTGACTTTGAACCTTTATAATTCTGCTCACTATTATTAGAATCTACTTTCTGATTTTAAACTTGAACTACGGTGGAAAACCATGCTTTCTATAGCATGTATCGATCATATGTCATGTCTTTTCACAATGACTACAGACTTTAGAAATATTTCATCTTTCATATCTTCTTCTACTAGTATCAATCATTTTCTTAGACTGATCACCACAAAAATTTTCTCTCTTATTGTGTATTGAGAGAACAAATTCTATTCAAAGATGATAATGGGTCTCGTGAGAGATCAACAATTTCAGCCATGAGTAAATGTAATAACCAGAACTCTAAAATCAATGCTCTAATACCATATTATGAAATGGAAAGATAAACAAAAATGAACAAAAGACATGACAACGAAAATATTATCTCTGTTTTACTTTTGAGAACAAAAGTAAAGAGCTGAATATATAGAAGCGGTGTACCCATTTTAGGTCTATCTAAAGAGAGAGAGAACAAATAAAAATGTTACACTGTCATAAAGTCAAAATAACAAAATTGATGACGCTCTCATTATGTCATAAAGATAGAATAACATAATTAATATTAGTTTCCTTCTAGAAGTATCCTATCAATATCCTCTGAAATATCATCAAATTAATCCTATCAGTGTCAAATTGTCAAATGAAAATCAAATCATTGCTAATTATTCTGGATGTATTTTCCTCGATAAAAATCATGTCATAGATAATATTTTGTATATTTCTAGATTCACTTTTAATCTTTTTTTTTGTAGCAAAATTATTTGACAATTTATCTTTTGTGATTACAATTGACTCTAATGGCTGTCACATTTAGCATAAGAACACCTTGAAAATAATTAGTTTAACTGATATGCAAAATAAGCTTTATATACATAGGATCTCATCCTATCAAAAAATTCAAATTAAACCTACCAAACTTACACATACCATCAATACTATCAATTTTCCTGCTAGTAATCTCGAAACTCTTTGAATCTAGAGAAATTTTTGTGTCTAGGGATGTTGTCTTCTATGAACATGTTTTTTCATATCAAAGGGTTGAAGATACTAGCAATGTAACTGATAGTTCTAACATTCATGATCAAAGTCCATTTGCCAAATATATACCTGTTTTGAGTCAAACATCACAAGTCATTTTTGCATCCTGTGATAATATTGAAAATAACATTGATAATAACGATGAATTAGAATATCAACTTATTTGAGTCAGTCATCACAAGTCATTTTCACCCTGTGATAATGTTGAAAATAACTGTAATAATAACCATGAATTAGACATTGAGGTTCCAAAAGAACCCATAGAGGCCGAAACCTCAATGAAACAACATAGTCAATTCGAATGAGTACTAAAACAAAAAAACAACCTAAGTATCTAAAAGATTATCATTGTAATATTAATATTTCCAATTCATCTTCAAGAGTTAAATATCCTTTCAATTATGTTTTGTCTTATAATAAATTATCACCTTCTTACACATCTTTTGTTATGTCTCTTTCCTCGTATGTTAAGTCAAACACTTATTTTGAAGTTGTGAAACATGATTGTTGGAGAAAATATATATAGTGTGAGATATCTGCTTTGGAGTCAAATCGAGACTGCTCTTCTACTTAAGGAAAACTTCCATAAGTTGCAAATGAGTATTTAAACTAAAGTATAAGGCTGATGGGACTGTTGAAAGGTATAAAGCAAGGTTAGTTGCAAAGGGGTACACACAAATAGAAGACATTGACTGCCTTGAAACTTTATCTCCGGTAGCAAAGATGACCACTATAAAGTTGTTTCTTTCTCTAGCTTTTATCTATAACTGGGAATTGAAATAGTTAGATATAAACAATATCTTCTTACACGGAGAGTTGAAAGAAGATGTATACATGGTTGTTCCTCCTAAATCTACTTCTATTCATCCAGGATAAGTTTATAAATTAAAAAAGGCTTTATATGGCCTTAAGCAATCCAACAAGGAGTGATTTGCAAAATTGTCGTTTGTTTCCTTTTGCGGGATCTACTCAATCTATGAATGATCATTCCTTGTACATTAATTCTTCTGAAGAATCTTTTACAACATTATTGGCATATATGGATGATATAATTTTGGTAGGAAATAAGTAAGACATTCAAGATCAAGGATCTTAGGGATTTAAAGTATTTTCTTTGTCTTGAAGTAGAGGGATGTAAGAAAGAGATAATAGTGAATCAAAGGAAATATGCATTGAAATTGTTAACATATGCAAGTCTTTTAGCCTGCAAACCTGTAACCACTCCTATTGATAATCCTACTAAATTGTCTTCTGCTATAAGTATGCATTTTACATGTGTTCAAGCCTCCAAAAAGTTGATTTAAAAGCTTATGTACCTCACCGATACTCTACCTGATATAACATTTTATGTTCAACAACTTTCTCAGTTTCTTGCTAAGTCTACAATTATTATGCAATAATTAGACTTCTCAAATATATTGAAGGAGCTCCAAGTATTAGTTTATTTTTCTCTTCTAGCACTTTAGTACATCTAAAAACCTTGTGAAATAGCGATTGGGACACCTGTAGTGATTTAAGGCAATTAGTGACTGGTTTTAGTGTGTACCTTGGAAATTCCATTATATCCTGGAAATCAAAGAAGCAAAGAACGTTATCAAAGAGTTCCTTTGAAGTTGAATACAGGACAATGACCACTATTACATATGAAATTCAATGGCTAATTTATCTTCAAGATTTCAAATTCCCTTTTGAGTAGTCATCTCTTTCTGTACCATGACATTAACTCAGTAAGATACATTGTAACAAATCCAGTGTTTCACGAAACACATAGAAATAGATTATCACATTATTAGAGAAAAATTGAAGAGAGTCTCATCCATTCTCCCATTTCAATTTCAGGGCAACTAACTAATATTTATACTCTCAATCTTTCAATGTTCCAAGTTGGGTCTCGTCAATATTTTTTTCCCAACTTGCGGGAGATGTCAAAGGACATGGAATGAGGCTTATAAAATAAATGAAATTTAATATCAATTCTATTATTTTATCTTTATGGCAGAATCAAATTATTATCAATTCCAAACATAATCAAATTATACTATTTTCTTTATTCTTAGTTATTTCTGTTTGTACAGGTGTTTAATCTCTATTAGTTCTTTGTGTATTTTCTCTCTTTAACTAAATCTAGAATGAGTATACTATTTATATATATATATATATATATATATATATATATATATATATATATATATATATATATATATATATATATTTAGTCGTTTATTTTTTTCTTAACAGAAAAACAAAAAGAATATTTTCATTCTCATATCTTTTATTTACCTTTGTTCATTGTTTATTTATCTCTCAATTTTATAATAAATAAATTATACTACTACACATCACATGAGAAAATTTTGTCAAATCTCACGTGAAAAAGAAAACTATGCTCAATGCGTACGATCCCAATCTTTGACCAAATACAATAAAGAAAAAAAATAAAGAAATTAAGTTATTAAATGAATTTGTATGAACAACTCATCATTTGCACATGTTTCTTGCCTCCATAGATGTAAGAAAACTGGTAAAAGGAATAAGGCAGAGAAAACTGGTAAAAGGAATAAGGTAGAGAGAAATTACCGATTTGTTAGGTATAAGTTAAGGGATTAATCCTTTGAAAGTAAAAAGAAGAAAAAAGTAATTACTTTTAATTTAGTTAAGCCAACAATATTAATAGTAATAATAGTTGTAATAAGTGTTAAAAATTCACATGAGTTTAAGTTTCACGTTTGTTAAAAGATAAGAAAATTGAATAATATATATAAAAAATAACAAAATTAAATAATATATATAAAAATTGTGATATTAATATTGAATCTTCCAAGTAAAAACCTTCTAAAAACACTCAAGAGTAATCTATACTTCAAAAGTTATAAATATGTTTATATAAGAAACAAACCACCCAAAGACTCACCCTTAGGACTTAAGGAGATACCTACACTAGTTGTCTTTCACAATCATCCATGACGAACACTAATAATATTTATATGTAAGAAATCCAACCTTAAATCAATCTTTTAGAAGGATTGGTAAAAATAACTATTTCAAACTTCTTAACAATAAAAAAAAGTTATAATAACTAAAATCAAAACTTTATTATTTTATAGGGTCTAAAAACCTAATTAATATAAAGACACTAAAATAATTTCTATAGCCTAACCAATCTTGCATTTAAGTGGAAAATAGATATATCTATTTAGGAGATTGGTGGCAGTCCTTTCACGAGTAAATTAAAAGAATTTTAATATCTGACAATCTAAAACAATGTTAGATTGTCTAACATCAAAGAAATGATAATATAGATAAGGGATAATTAACTCTAAGTCATCTCTGAACGAATCAGTAAATTCAATCAATCAGCGTTCAAAATCTTTTTGCAATGTTGATCTTAAGCAAACAAATATCAATCAAATCTAATAGAATATTATTAGAAAAACAAGTGTCTATGGACTTATTCAATATACTTCATTCCAACCTCTACTCAATGAGATGATTGTCTTTTACTTTTTGACTGAGTGGATAAGAAATTGATTAAGACTAAGCGAATTAATCAAGAATTCTAATTAAAAAAAAAATAATTGAATTCTCAACAGCATTTAAAAAACAATTATTTTCAAACAAAATACTTAGAATTTATTGAAAAACACAAGAGAATCAACCCAAGGAAATTTAGCCTTCCATGAAGAATACGATAGTAAAAGAATTACAAAAGGAATTAAAACTAGTGTTTATAGTGTGTTTTGCGGCGCTGACGCTTCCTTCTTTTGAAGTCTCTATTTATAATATCCTCTCTTCACAAAGTTTGCTCAATCTTAGATATTATTCTTTAAATTAGCATATGTTTCCTTTGTGCCACGGATTTACTTCACCAATATCTTCTTTCCAACTACGTTGTAAATTTTTGTTCTCGTAATTTCTTTCAAATATTTTGTTTTTTGTTCCAAATATTCTATTTGATTTTCATTCAATCTAACCGTATAATCAAATTCACTATAAGAGATATTGTAAAAAATTTAAATAAGAGTTTCTTATGTTCAATGCATGAAAAATAGGGTAAAACAGAGGATATTTAGTTTCAGGATTTAAGAAATAATCATTTTTCAAAAAGACTTGTGCTTACATAAATCTTACTTCTCTCTCAGCCTATTTCCTTTTCAAAACGGTGTGTTCCATTATAGATCTTCCATAAGGATCGTCTAATGGTACAATATATAGAGATTGTCTAATAAGTATAGGTGTTAGATAGTCTATTTTGTATAAAAGTGCAAGATTAGTAGGAATAACAGCTAATAAATTAATGCCCAAAATTCAATTAGATGAATCCCAATTAAAATAGTGAATTTATTATTAAAACGTTTGAGTTTGGGTAAAATTTAATTAATTAGAGTTCTTTCCCAACAAATAAGTTATAAAAATTCATTCACCATAAATTTAAGATTCACATTTATTTTGATTATATAATAAAGTAGATGCTACAAGAAGAATCTTTATTACATAGTGCCAAAACTTTAAGTTTGATTATCTAAATTGGAGAGTGACGAAGTAAGATTGAACGAACCATCCAGTTAACAAACAATAATGAAACTTTCTCAGAATTTGTGTTCAAATTACACCAATGCTTTTGTCATAGTTGATGATAGTCAATGATTCAACTATTGCAGCTCTCTGAAGAGAAAGATGATGTTATTAGTCCATTAGTTACACCTAACACTAGTAAAAAAAGAAATTTTACATTGGTTGTAAGAGACTTTTTATATGGTTTCGCAACTTTTTACATCGATTCTTTAACCTGTAAAATATATCAATATTATATTAATTATAAACACATAACATAAATAGCGTTTAAAAAAGAAAAAAAATTATACATCATCAATGGTAAGATGTAATATATGAGTTTTATCAATCTCTAGAAAAAACAATATATTTTAAGATGTTAAAGGAAAGTAACAACGCTGCGTATTAAAAACAAGTAAGACATTTCCTTGATTGAATATAATGAATGCATTTTTTTCTCTGGTTTTCGTTACTAGCTTCTTCACTTTTTGGTTCACCTTTATTTGTTTATATCTTTACTAATTTTGCGATTAAGTGGAAATTTCATATATCTATTAAGGAGATTTCTCCCAACAAATAATCGTCACACATGAAGTTAATATAAAATCATACCATAGACTTAAGGTTCACCTCTATATTGATGAGAAATCAATGTAGACCTATGATGATGAATGACTTTTGTTCTGTCATTTTGATTAAATTTTGAATTGGAAATGATACTTTTTAAATTATAATTTATTGATGACTAACATTTGCTGATCTATTTGCACTGCATGATTTTCTTCCCTTATATATCATTATAATTTTCCGTTTAAAAAAAATTATTCCTAGTATTATGTCTAGATAAAAAATTTCATAACTTTTAAGACATTCATATACATTAAATTTAAATTGAACTAATTTTAAATTGCTTTATTCTTTAAATATTTTATTTTAAAAAGATAATTCAAAATTATTAAATTTTAACTTAATTACTATCAAAGTCAAAAAATATTAAAAAATAAATAATTATTAATAATTTTAAAATATCAATATTTATGATATTTTTTGTCGAACTATATTGATATTATTTTTTTAATCAAAACTCATTTAGATCTCTTCAATTAACATTGACAAACGTTTTCATTGAGGTTGACAAATATTGATTTTAGCTAACGTCAAACATAATTATTTTGATAAAGTTGGATCATAATTATTTCTATGTTGCTCGTGGTTATTTCTGCCTGATTTTTTTAATCGATGTCGATTAAAATTTTTCTCCATTTAACATTGGAAACAAATAAGTTAATTTTGGCCAATAATTTTCTTAGTTAACATAAAAAAAATGCTAACAAATTATTGAAATAATAATAATATTGGTATCGTAGATAAGAAAATAATCATTTTAAACATTAAAAAAAATCACATGTGTGAAAAATCCAAATTACACATACTAAGTCTCTCTCAACTTCAATAGAGAAAACTTTAATTAATATCAAATCAGAAATAAGAGTGAGATAAAACAATAAAAACATAAACCTAATAATGTAAATAAAAAAATAATTTTTATTAAAATTAATAAAAAACGGTAGTCAAAAAGTTATTTATCTAATATTGTCAACATACTTTTAATTAACGTTAATAAAAAAAATAACTCTAACCTACATTAATTAAAAATAAATTTAATTAATGTTAGTTAAAAAAACTTTGGCTAACCTAAAATAAAAATAAGAGTAGTTATACTTTGACCACCACACTTGACACACACCCACTTTAAAACCTTACATGGCGTTGATGTGGTGGAGGTGGAGATAAATGACGTGTAAAAAAACATTCCAGGGTGGCACTGAGGGTCATTTTTAGGGTTTACATGTTTGGGGTTTTATTTAGAACTATCCAGCATATTCCATCAAGGGTTGGGAAGCAGTGAGTTAGAATCTCAGATCTCTTGAATCTCGTCACTGCTGTCGCCGCCACTGTTGTCACCGCCGTTGTTATTGCCAAAAATTTTGCACAAACTACAACCACCGTCGCTTGCCACTGTCGATGGTCTCCTACCATCGCTTGCCACCACAACCACTGCCACACGAAATCTCCCTTATGCAAATGGGTGCCCTGGACTCCTATCAGGTTTCAAATCTTAAATTTAGATACTTAAAACCCAATTATGCCCTTTCATAACAAAATACCCTAAATATCATTCAAAAAGAAAAATTCTGTTTTATCCTTATCCACGTGTACGATTGTGTACGATTATACCACGTTAACAGTTAGCATCTGGTTGTATGCCAGCTCTGGTTGTCAAAACAAAATTTTCCTAACAATAAATATTGATCATGAAAACTTATTGATTGAGAAATAATTTCCTCTTCAAATATTTTAAAAAATAATAGATATTTATAATTATTATGAATTTTGATTAAGTATAATTAAAAATTAGTAAAAGGTTGAAAGAATTTAAAATTTCTAATATTATATAGATATGGTGATAGATTAATCATTTTAAATCTTATTTCCAGTACTGAATTTCTTTGGTTTAATCTACCCTCTTTATTTGAGAGGAGTTCTTTAGATATATTTGTTCTACAGAGGTTGGGTGACTTGAATTTGACCAAATTCCCTCGTCTTCCGGATTTTCTTTTTGTTTTATTATAAAAAAGTTCTGTAGCCGTGTCAAGAATAACAGTAATGTAGTCCATGCTATTTTTTTTTTAATTCAATAAAAAGAGTTAAAATATTTTATACTTGTTCATTTATTATTAAATACAAAACTCAAGATGGTACATTATTTATATAACGTATAAATATACGAGTAAAAGTTTAACAGATTATTTTAATTATTAACATATAAAGTTTGCAAATGATTCTTAAGTTACGTGAATATCTGTATTCTCATTTTGGTTAGAGAAAACTCTATTATGAAAATTGTTATAGGACTATTTTTGAAACAATTTCGTTATAAGACATTTTAAAAATAAGTAAGAATAGAAATTTGGCTTAGTTGAATTTTAATTACCTCATAAATATGAATATTTTTAATTAATTTATTAAAAAAATTATTATGATATCTGTTCAAAATATTTTCACTTTTGTCTGTTCTTGTTGTCAGCAAAATAAATTGAGTGTTACTTTTATTTTCATTTTCTGATATATGTAACTTGTTGGTCAGTTTGTTTTTTTTTCATTCTAATATCTTTCAAATTTTCAGTCAATCTTTTCCTTTTCTTTCAAAAATAAATTGATCAAAGTTAAATAAATTAAAGAGAGAAGAAACAAGTTTAACCAACCAAAAGACAAAAGTAATGAGTATATTATCTTGTTAATAACAAGATCAAACACTAGGATATTTAGACATGAAGAAAAAAAATTAGATATTTAATAAAATAAAACTTTTAATCAAATTTTAACTGGAAATACTAAAAATTAATGAGTTACTCAAAACTTTAATTAGACTAAAAATTAATCCCAATGTAATACATTTCAATCAATATTTTAATGAACTAGTATATCAGTATTTGACCAAATTAATATTTAAACTAATAACTGACTAACTTATCATTTAACATAAAATAATCTTTGAAATCAATAATCCACAGTATTAATATTTTCCTGAGATAATACATTTTAAATATTTAATTAAACGAAAGGCATGTGAACATACATTTGAACATTTCTTTTTCAAAGCACAATAAGTTAAACTTTGAAATTAATATTTTACTTTGACTAATATTTCAATTAATGGTTTTCCGAATCAATATTTGAAATTCATATATTTTAAATATTTAACTAAATTAACATTATGTTAATATACGTTTGAATTTTCTATTTTAGAAAATATTTGTATAAGCTATCCTTTTTAAAGTATACATTGTTGGGGAAAGGAGTTAAAAACGAAAGAGGTGAGTATGGTTTAGGATTTACAAAATATGATCACATACTATAAACAAATACAAAATATTATAAGAAAAAAGTTATTTAGAGACTAATTTTTAGCTACTAAATAAAATGTTTATTAATTGTAATCAAAATAGTCACCAAATTAGATTTTGGTTATTAAATAACTACAAAATATAAGTAAGTAATGATTGAATTTAATGACTAATTAAGTCAAGATAATATAAATATTTTAGTGACCTATATTATTAGATTCTAAATTAGTCGCTAACTTAATTAGATATAAGATACTTACTTATGATTTATTTAATATGGCATGATCCAAAATTGATTCATAACTAATTGATTAAAGGAATCAAACCACAATCACTTTTCTCAATTCAGAAATTTGAATTTTAATTATGTAATAATAATAACTTTTAATACGAATTCTATGTATTACATTCATATACAAATTTTATTATATATACATATATTTTATAGATAAGTTTATATGTCTTAATTATAATAATATTAATTTGGATTTTTCTTTTCAAATAATTTTATAAACTATATTTTAAAATAATTATAAAATAATAAAGATTGGGATATATATTTTAATATTTCATAGTTAGGTGTTAATTTTGTAATACTTATTTTATTTAATAGTAATATATATATTTATATATTTAAATTATTAAACTGACTACAGTTATTAAATTAATGTTGTAATAATTACTTTTGAAAAAAGTATTAAATTTAGTAACAGTTACATAATACATGCATTTATGTTTACCTGTCATACATATAGTCTATAGTACTACAAAAAAAAAATACATTTAATCACCGTTTTACAAAATTTAGAATTGTGATTTACAATAAATCTAATCATAATAAAAAATATTAAAGTTATCACTATGATTGAATAACGGTTTTAGAAAATATAATATACTGTCGCGATTCTTAAGACACCGCGGTAAGAAAGGCTCAAAATCGACAAAAATTAGCAAAAAAATAACATATTATTGCAGTAAATGTTGGTGAACTGAAAACAAAACAGCAAAATGTCTCTGCTTCATCTCTTCCTCTTCATTGTGCTTCTCCTCCACCTACCCTTCTTCATTTATGCTCTCAACCAAGACGGTTTGTATCTGTACTAGTGGAAGCAATCCCTGGACGACCCTGACTCATCGCATCCTGACCCTGACTCTCGTCGGTGAGCGCAAAGCTAACGCAGGTCTCCACGTTGCTAATGTGCAAGTTGAAGATAATTGGTGATAAAAACACAAAAGTTTAACAATAACAAAATTATTAATAAAATGATAAATAATTATTAGTAATTCAAATATTTCAGGATTAATAATATTTTTTAGTTATTGATATTATTTTTCAGTTACAGTTTATTAACATTGACGCAACAAATATTATTTATAATTGACGTTGAATATAATTATTTAGACTAAAATCAATCACACTTATTTTTACTATCGATGTCATTGGTTATATTTGTTTGATTCTTGAATTAATGGTGACTGAAATTTTTTTATATTTAACATTCGAAATTAACAAGTTAATTTATTCAAAAAATTTTTAGTCAACGTACAAAATAAATTTTAACAAACTATTAAACAATACAACACTGATGTCACTGACAAGGAAAATAGTCATTATAAAAATAAATAAATAACTATGACAAACGTCAATAAAAAAGCTCTTGATCAGGTTAGCCTAAAAACTAGTTTCCCAACTTCGATAAAAAAAAAAAAAAAAAAAAAAAAAAAAAAAAAAAAAAAAAAAAAAAAAAAAAAAAAAAAAAAAAAAAAAAAAAAAAAAAAAAAAAAAAAAAAAAAAAAAAAAAAAAAACTACAATCAATTAAGCTAATGGCAAAAACTTCCTATAGCCTACCAATACTGACTGCACCATCAATCTTTTTAAATTTGAAAATTGCCCTTCTCTTCAATATTTGAATAGAAGGAGGTGTAGGGAGTGGTTTTTGGTGGTAATGGATTTGGGGTGTTGTGCAACATTTACTTTGGCCATTGAGCTCCGAGATATAGTTGAAGTAGGGTGCAGGTCGCGAAGACAACACAGGTGGTATAGGTAAGTGATTTAGTGATTTTTTTTCTTGAGTTTTGCAAAAAAAAATAGAGGTTGAGGGTTTTCGAAAATCGGGTTTTGCAAAGACATTACAGAATACTGATTCCGTAACAAGAAAGGAGGGGTGTGGAATGAGTTATGGAAAGAAAATTCTATAATACAAAGTTTGTATATTCTGAATTTTATTTTTTTTTGTAATACAAGCTGGGCATTCCGGAATACAAATTTTGTATTACAAAAAATACAAATTAAAATTTCAAAGATATTATGCTCAAACATCCCATTAGAAATTTTTTTCCTATTTCTTATAATTAAATTTTTAAAAGATTACATACACAGAAAACATAATAAACCTACTATTCTCAGGTCATCTTAAGGACGAACTGCTTTGATACCAAATGTAACATTCCATATTTTTAATATGATAGGAACTTTATTGTATAAAATTATATAATAAACTTGGATATAAAAATCCATACATTCATATTTCAAAATATACTTCTCTAAATAAGATTTAATAAAAATATCTTCATAAAATTATAAATAAAATAAAGTTTCTCCAACAATTCACTTGGGATTCACACCACCTGTCAAATCCACTGCTGACGTGTAATATACACGATCATCGCAGTTTTAAGGACAAAACAAACAACACAAAAAGAAGGGTAAGCTAGAGAGTTTTCAAAAAATATATATTTTCATAAATTGGATTTCTATCTCAACAAAACAACAACAATTCAATCTTTCATAATTCATCTCACACCAAACATATATTGACTCACAAACAAAGACACTAGACTTTCTACTTTCGGAAGACTCGTGCATTGAGTTAGACTCAGAGGTGTGCACCTGTCATATACCACCCAACTGTTCTGATCGGGCTCATATTTCAAACCTCAGAAGAGTCTATTCCGATCGGGCTCATATTTCAAACCTCGAATCCCATATGCATAGGGTTGTCAACACCTATTTTGGTCCGAATTTACCTAATAATTAAAGTATTAATAATAAAAATTTTCTCTTTTAATTAGAATTTTGGATCATTTTATTTCTTTTTTAAAAAAAATTTCAATTATATAATTTAATTTTTCTTTTCATCTCTTTCTCACCTTAAAAAAAACGAAATAATAAAATGCAATTACTTTTATCCTTTTATTGTTTTTTTATATATATCTTCTTTATCAGAATCCAAAACAAAACAATAAAACAAGCAAAAAAATATATATAAACAATAAGTATATTACTTTTTCATTTTACATTTACTTTTGTAAAAATTATAAAACAACCAAAAAATAGAAAATTCCAAATTGGAATCCTCCTCCTTGACAGCTGCACCATCCTCGTATGAGAAAACTCCAAATTTGTTCAGAATCATGTTCAGAATGCAAAGCTGTTTCTGCTGCTCCTGCTATGCTCTCTTGCAATGCTTCTGCCTACAATGCTTCAACCCTTCTGCGATGCTTCCCATTCTTATGACCGAGACCAACATCACCTTATTTTCACAAAAATGGCCTCTGCATTTCTTCCTCTTCCAGCTAGCAATGCCTTATTTCACCAAAATGGTTCCATCCTTGCAAATACCACCAAGATAGCACTTCAACGGTCATTTTTGACTCCATCTTTTAACCTTATTATCGACACTACTCCACAACTCATATAACAGTATGGTTTCCCCTTGAAAAATAAATCATCTTGAACTCTCAAACGTCTCGGAGATAAGTCACTGGTTTGGCACGGAGCAGAAAAAAAGAAAGCAACAGAGTAAGAAAATAATGCATAAGAGAAATGGAGAGGAGGAGGAAGGTACGGGGAAGTGAGGAAGAAGAAGATTAGATTTTCAGAAACTTGAAAGAAAAGCTTCCAGGGATACCAGGCTTTAGTAGAAATAATTATAATCAAAGAAGAAAAATAATTATCTTTAACAAGTAAGATCATAACTGCTCTGTTTAATAATAGAATCTTTTTTATGTAAAAAAAAAGGGAATATTTTTAAATAGAATCTTTTTGTGTCTTACTTAATAAAAAAGAATTTTTTTTAATAGAATCTTTTTTCTGTTAAAAAAATAATTTTTTTAATAGAATCTTTTTTGTGTTTTAGTTAAAAAAAATTAGAATTTTTTATGTGTTTTACTAAAAATAATAATAATAAAATGTAATGTGTTATTCAAATAAAATTCGATTAAATATCTTAAGGGCCGTTCACGTATACGATATTTAGTTCGAAATTATTTCGTTTGGATAATCAAACGACCGTATGCGTCAAGCGATATTTAATACAAAATTTTCTACCCAAAATTCACGAAAATGTCAAAAATTATTAAGTTTTCAAATATCAAAATTTTCTATAATTGCAAAATTAAATAATATTTCAAAAATATAAAAAATATAAACTTTTCAAAATTAAAAAATACCAAACACACAAATAAACAGTTTTCTATAAAGAACTACGTAGTCCTGATTTTCTATCACGTATAAAAATACGTAGGAGCAAGGTCGATCCTTGTCGGGTCGTTTAAGATAAATATCTTTTTTTTTGTTTTTTTTATTTTATTTTGGAAAATAAACATTTTAAGAAATACACTCATTTTACTTATTTAATCAAAGGTACCGTCATAGGACGAGCGTTGTGGGGTGCTAATACCTTCCCCAGATGTAAAGGACTCCCGGATCTAGACCCAGTTTTCGTAAACTAGCCTTATCCTCTCATTTTTTATTTTTCCATAGTTTTTCACAAAAACTATGGTGGCAACTCCCTTTTTCTTAAATTTTCAAACTCATTTTTATATTCTTTTCGGATCGTCGTCTTCGTCGTGATCCCGGTTGCGACAGATGGGGACTCCACTGGGGAATTGCTGAGAGTCAGGCCATTCTAATTGAATAAGTAAAAACGAGTGTGTCTTTCTTAAATGTTTATCTTTCCATGTACTTTGTGTATGTATGATTGTTGTTTTTTTTGTTGCTGGAATATTGAACCCTAGGATGTGTAGCAATACTGACAGGATGTACTTCCTTTTTCAGTTTTTGTGAGAACCTCAGCTAGAGTTTGTTTGCTTTATTCACATGCTCATAAGCAAGTTGTTTACCGATTGCTATCAGTAATGTGGTAAGGTGAGCTGTAGCTCTAGTATCCTCATACCTTTAGGGATTAGGAGCCATCCTATGTGAGAATGCATCTAATGTCTTAGAATCTTTAAGTACTCACCACGCTAAAATCAATGATTAGGGCACAAAAGGGAGATACGTGCACGCCTCTACCTCCATCGTCTGTTTTTAAAAAAAAATCCCAAAAGTTTTGCAATATTAAAGTGGGAATTTTTATTTTTTATTTTTTTTATAAAGCACGTGTTGCATTTGGGCATATCATAATTGCGAGAGAATGTCCAATTCATACACTTCCTCACCTATGCATTTCATGCATTTTGGTCCTTACCAGTTTCATTTGTTTTAGGTGAAAATTTTAAAGTCGTGTGTATTTTGATAAGATGGAATTTAACATGAAATCTGGAATTGAGAGAAAGTCAGACTCGGAGTCACTAAAGAAAAAACTCAGTATAAAGGTGAATGAAAGTAATTTGACTTGTCTCAGAGAGTAGGGAGGAAAACTCAAGACAATACAGAGAGACGCCTTCAGAGAGAAATTTGGGAACTTACAGGGATTACTGGAAGTAGAGGTTCAAGTACCTGTGCTCAGTGCTTTAGTGCAATATTATGACCCACCTTTGAGATGTTTTACGTTCTCAAACTTCCAGTTAGTGCCTACTATTGAAGAATTCGAGCAGATTCTAGATCTACCCTTGGAAGGAAAGGCACCATAGAAGCACTTAGAGCAGCATGCCTCTATGCCTGTGATAGCCAGACTTATGAAAATACGTCCTACAGAGCTAGAAGGCAGAATTGTAAGCAGAAAAGGGGCTAGAGGTTTTTCTCAAAAGTTTCTTGAAGCCTATCTGCGACAGCTAGCTCACAAAAAAGACTGGGAGACGTTCATGGATGTTCTCGCCATGGTGATCTATGGAGTTTTGTTGTTTCCCAACGTCGAGTACTTCGTGGATTATATTGCAGTAGATGTATTTGTTGCTAGCAAGACACGATCTGAAAATCCAGTTACAGCTATCTTAGCTGATGTTTTTGGGACTCTTGACCTATGTTCCAAGAAGAAGAGGGGGAAAATGTTGTGCTGCTTGCCCATGTTATATGTATGGCTTACATCTCGTATTGGAGAGAGAGTTTCTGATGTTAGTTGTCCAGTCAAAAGAGCATTACAACATGGCCTTGAAGTTAAAGGATCACAAGACTAGAAGCAGTTCTTCGCAGCTTTGACAGAAGAAAATATCAGGTGGCATCTTTCATGGCAGCAGAGGTCGCAACTCATTTATTATTGCGGAAAATACCCTAATGTGCCACTAATTGGCACCAAGTGTTGCATTAACTATAACCCGGTATTGGCTCAGAGGCAATTCGGGTATCCTATCAGAGGGTCTCCAACATCTACTGCGCTTACCCCTCTACTAGAGTATTATGAGGATGGCCTAGCTACTGACACTTTGAAACAAGTCAAAACCGCCTGGAGCCAAGTAATTCGTATGGTGAAAGGTTCTAGATCATGGACTTTGGATATAGAAATCCCTTATCGCCAATGGGTCATAGAAAGAGTTGAAAAGATCAAACTACCCTTCAAGGTGGTTACCCCTCTGAATGAAGAACAGACGCGAGACACCAAGCCAAAAGAGGTGAAGTTGTTGAAGGAAGAGATACAAAAACAGAAAGAAAAAACCGCCAAAGTAGCTGAGGATCTTCAAAGTCTACGCCATGATTATATAGATCTAAGAAAGGACTATGAGGAAAGAGTAAAGGCACATGAAGAGTTGATGAGGAAACAGAGAGCGGAGAGGGATTACACGTTCAGGATTAAGCGAGACTTGGCAGCTGCCAATGCTGAACTGAAAAAGAAAGCTCAAGAATGGAACGTGGTTTCATCGGCAGAAAGACAATGGAAGAACTTGTATGAGAATATCAAGAAAGAGAAGCAGGAGGCTCTGGAACAGTTGCATGAATTGCAGATCATGGTCAATGGCATGGAACAACAAGCAAAGAAGATGATGGGAACTTATGAACAAAGAATTAATGATGAATATTCGCAAAGGAGGGAAGTAGAAGAAAAACTTCAGACCGTGATGGCTCAAGCAGAGTGTTTCATGGCTGAACGGGAGAAAGTCGCAGAATATTGGAGAAATTGTTTCTCTCAACTGGCTTCTCTAGCCAATGGGGCAATTGGTGATGTCCCGAGGATGTTGTTTAATGTCGAATTATCTTTGAAGTTCTACAACCCTCCAGAAGATATTACCATTTTTATAGAGCATTGTAAACAACTTGTGGGGGCGATGAAGGGTTTTATAGCTCGTGCTAGGGATTAATTTATCATTTCTTTTGTTTACCTTCGAGATGTATTGGGTTGTATTTTCTTATGAGTCAGACTCTCTATTGACCCAGATTTATGTTAATTTTCACGTATTTACTATGCAAGTTTCACACGACCTTACAATTTTCATCTAGTTTAGACGCATTCCATTTTATTTGCATGTCTTATTGTCATCTAATTCATTTTATTAAAATAAAATCAACAGCAGCATAATAACGACAAACATTCTGCGACACCCTTACAAAATACGCGCAAACCGGAAAGTTGAGTGAAAAACAGGAGACGCTTCAGGCTGATGTTAACCAAATCAAGGACCAAATGAGTCAGATACTCGAAGCACTAGCTGCTTTACAAAGTGCTAGGGAAACCCCTGTGATTAGAAATGAGGAAATAACCTCCTCCTATCCTCCGATCTCGCACTCGGTTCAGAACAATGTTGTTCAAGGAGGCAAGGTCGCTCATGCTGAATTCCCTCCATATGGTTTGCCTCCAGGTTATACTCCTCCAATGGCAGAATACCCCAGGCAGGAGCACATGACAATCACTGTACCTGTTAACTCTTCAGATCCCTATGCAACAAGTGTAAATACTGCCAAGATGGCTGCTGGACCTGAAATGATTGCTCAGCCAAGATTTCAACAAGTGCTAATGGGTGAAACGACACAAACAAAAGCTGCAACTTAGGCTATGGCTCAAGGGGTAGCCTTCGAGTCGGAGGAAGCAAAAAGCAAATTGCAAATTCTTGAAGAGAGGCTCAGAGCCATAGAAGGCGGAGGCCACCATGGATTTGGGGATGTAACAGATTTGTGCTTGGTACCGGATGTGATAATTCCCCCTAAGTTCAAAGTGCCAGAGTTTGAGAAGTATAAGGGCACTTCTTGCCCTAAAAACCATCTGACAATGTACTGTAGAAAGATGGCAGCCTACGCGTATGATGAAAAACTACTAGTCCATTTTTTTCAAGATAGTTTAGCCGGCACAACTTTGAATTGGTACATGCATCTTGAGCTAGCACGCATTCGCTCATGGAGAGACCTGGTGGATGCATTCCTGAAGCAATATAAATACAATGTTGACATGGCTCCCGACAGGTTGCAACTGCAGAATATGTCAAAGAAGGGTTCTGAGACCTTCAAAGAGTATGCTCAAAGGTGGAGCGATTTAGCTGCTCAGGTAGAGCCGCCGTTACATGACAGAGAGATGATGGCCATGTTCATAAACACTTTGCAATCTCCTTTCTATGAGCATATGTTGGGCAGCGTTTCTTCCAGCTTTGCTGACATCATTGTCATCGGAGGTATAATTGAATTCGGGTTGAAAAGTGGAAAAATTGCGCAAGGCCCGCTCGCGGTCGCAAATTCTAGGAAACCCGGGTTCAATTCTGCCAAGCGAAAAGGAGAGGTGCAGGCAGCTTCTGCCACTCCTTATTCGGAAAATCACCCTTCAGCTCGCTATAGACCAAACTATCTGCAACCTCATACTCATCCACCATACATCACGACAAATGTGTCGGCAAGTCAACCAAGCTTCCCTCGACCACGACCTCCATACCAAGCCCAACCTGTGCCCGGTAATGCCTATCAGCCTAAGCAAGGTTGGGAGAATGAAATAGGTTTTATCCCTAACCAGGGGCCGAGCCAGAATTATGCTCTAAAAGAAGGCCAAGATAGAAGTTTTCCTCAATTCACTCCAATTCCGGTATCCTACATGGATCTCTTGCCAACTCTCCTCCGTAAAGCGCTAGTCACAGTATGCCCCATGAGACCCTTGCAACCACCTTATCCTAAGAATTACAATGCAAATGCCAAGTGTGATTACCATGGCGGAGCAGTTGGCTATTCAATTGAAGACTGTAAGGCATTCAAGTTTAAGGTGCAATCATTGATCGATTCTGGATGGCTGACCTTCCAAGAAGATAAACCAAGTATCGAGAACAATCCATTGTCGAGACACGCAAGTACTTCAACGAATGCCATCATGGACGAGAAGGGATTTGGCTTGGTGAGAAAGGTTGACAAGATTAAAAGTTCCATGGAATATGTATTCATGACACTTTGCCAAACTGGTCTGCTAAAAGCTAAACGCCAACAAGGGGGAACATGCAGTTTTCATCCAGACGCGCAACATTCTATTAATGAGTGTTATGGATTTAAAGAGTTGTTGCAAGACCTGATTGATCGACACATTCTACAAGTTTGTTACAAAGAGAGAAAAGAGAAATATGTACACTGACAGGAGAGGAACCGTTCCCGGTTGAGCCTAAACTGCTGGTGATACATTTCACTAAAACCTCATTCATGCCGTCAGGATGACAGCCAGTTGTAATACAGGCTCCATCCCTTTTCCCTTACAAGAGTGAGAAAGCAGTGCCTTGGAAATATGGCACCAATCTGCTAAGGAATGAATAAGAACAAAGACAGATAAGGGAAACTCGCAACACCGAAGAACTTGTTGTTGACAACATTGCGGGTATAGGAGGAATGACTAGGAGCGGTCATCTCTTTACGCCGTCGGAGCTAAGGAATAAGGAAGGTCACAAAAATGGAGTGACCAAGGAGAAGGCGAAAATTTTTTTGAAAGAGAAGGCTCAATAGGTTGAGGAGGAGCCCGAAGGAGAAGGTAAGAAAGAAATATTAGATGCGGAGGCGTGTGAGTTTTTGAAATTTATTCAACAGAGTGAATATAAAGTGGTCGACCAGCTAAATCGCATGCCTGCCAGGATCTCGTTGCTTGAGTTGCTGATGCATTCGACCTTCCATCGGAAGCTACTGATGAAGATACTAAGCGAAGCTCATGTAAAGCAGGATATATCTCTAGGCAAGTTTGAGGGGATCGTTAGCCATATTACTACTAACAATTACCTTACTTTCACTGAAGATGAGATACCCTCAGAGGGAAGAGGTCACAACAAAGCTCTACATATATGTGTGAAATGCATAAATTATGTTATAGCACGGGTGCTCATTGATAATGGTTCATCCTTGAATGTGCCGAAAACCACGTTGGACAAGCTACCATGTGAAGGAACATACATGCGTACAAGTGCCATAGTTGTAAGAGCTTTCGATGGAAGTAGAAGGGAAGTAATGGGAGAGATTGAGTTGCCGGTACAGATCGGACCTTGCACATTCTCAGTGGTATTCCAAGTGATGGATATACTCTCGGCATACAGCTGCTTGTTAGGGCGACCCTGGATTCATACCGCTGGTGTGGTGCCTTCTACTTTGGACCAAAAGCTGAAATTTGTGGTGGATGACAAGCTGATAATAGTCTCCGGAGAAGAAGATCTACTGGTGAGTGGGCCGCTATCTACTCGACACATTGAGGCTGTTGAGGAAGCCTTATAAACTTCTTTCCAAGCCCTGGAGATTGTAGGCGCCACATATGTTGAGCCCTCAAGTTAAGTCCATACTTGTCAAGTACGTCCTTGATGATAGCAAAGACTATGCTGAAAGAGGGATATAAGTATGGAATGGGACTTGGCAAAGATGGAAAAGGAGTTATACTCCCATTGGAGCTGGTCGAAAACAAGGGCAGATATGGCTTGGGTACAAGCCTACCAAGGCAAATAAGAAGAGGATAGTTGAGGAAAGAAAAGAAAGAAGCCTAGCCAGGCTAGAGGGTCGCGAGCCGAAAGCAAAAGTAATTACTTTATGTGACATCCGGCAGAGCTTCCGAAGCGCGGGATGGATAAATGTTGATCAAGTGGCTGCTATCGAGAAAGAGCTCGAAGATGAAAATTCAAATTTTGTGCGCCTCTATCCACCGAACATGCAACTTGACAACTGGGAATCTGTGAACTTATCCATGGTGTTTACGTGTGATGAAATGTAATTTTCCTTTTTTTAAAAAGGGGCAAGCCCTTTTGGTTTGACTTAAGACTTTGGCGTTGCCTACTTTTGTGTTTTGCTTTGATTAAAAGACTCAGTGTTGACTTGAATTTGTATTTTCTGTTATAGATTTGTGTTTTTGTGCTATTTATGTTTGTTTGTTCTTTCAGCCTATTTATTTTCGTAAACTTGAATAATGCAGATTTGTTGATGAAAATTTTGAAAGTAACAATGCCAATATTTCGTGTCCTAATTTTATGCACCCCGTCGATAATACGGAAAATGATTACGAAGAAGACGGTGAACCCTCTCCTAAGTTGATGAGATTAGTAGAGCAAGAAGAGAAAGAAATAAAACCACATCGAGAGGATGTCGAAACAATTAATCTGGGTGAAGAAGATGAAGAAAATGAAGTTAAAATAGGCACTAATATGACAGAAGAAACACGCAAAAAATTACGTACTCTATTGAAGGAGTTTAAAGACGTTTTCGCTTGGTCATACCAGGATATGCCAGGATTGGATTCCGACATAGTGCAACATAGATTGCCTCTCAAACTAGAATGCCCTCCGATCAAACAAAAGTTGAGAAGGATGAAACCGGAAGTGTCTCTGAAAATAAAAGAAGTGGAAAAACAATTCAATGCAGGATTCTTGACTGTAGCCAAATACCCCCAATGGGTGGCGAATGTGGTCCCAGTTCCTAAAAAGGATGGAAAAGTCAGAACGTGTGTAGACTATCGAGATCTGAATCGGGCCAGCCCCAAGGATGATTTTCCGCTACCACATATCGACACTCTAGTGGACAATACAACCACTTCCTCACTGTTCTCATTCATGGATGGATTTTAGGGATACAATCAAATTAAGATGGCACTTGAAGACATAGAAAAAACCACCTTCATCACGTTATGGGGAACCTTTTGTTATAAGGTGATGTCATTCGGGCTCAAAAATGCTGGGGTAACATACCAACGAGCAATGGTTGCTCTCTTCCACGACATGATGCACAAAGAGATTGAAGTTTATGTCGACGATATGATCGCCAAATCTGGATCTGAAGAGGAACACCTTATCAATTTAAGGAAATTATTTGAAAGGTTGAGGAAATTCAAGCTCAGGCTAAACCCGGCTAAATGCACCTTCGACGTGAAATCTGGAAAGCTATTAGGTTTCGTTGTCAGCCAAAAAGGGATAGAAGTAGATCTAGACAAGGTGCGCGCAATACTAGAAATGTCATATTCGTGCATGGAAAAAGAAGTTCGGGGCTTTCTCGGGCGGTTGAACTACATCGCTAGATTTATCTCCCAATTAACAACCACTTATGAGCTGATATTCAAACTGTTGCGTAAGAACCAAGTCATAGAGTGGAACGAAGACTGCCAGGTAGCTTTTGATAAGATCAAGCTATATTTACAAGAGCCTCCAGTACTGCGTCCGCCAGTTCCTGGAAGGCCTCTCATTTTATACCTGACAGTATTAGACGAATTGATGGGTTGTGTTCTGGGTCAACATGATGAAACTGACAGAAAAGAGCACGCAATTTATTATCTAAGCAAGAAGTTCACCGACTGCAAGTGACAATATTCCTCTCTTGAACGAACGTGTTGTGCTTTGGCTTGGGCAACCCGTCGGTTAAGGCAGTATATGTTGAGCCATACAACTTGGTTGATATCGAAAATGGATCCGATCAAGTACATCTTCGAAAAGCCTGCTCTCACTGGGAGAATAGCTCGATGGCAAATGTTGTTGTCAGAATATGACATATTGTATGTCACTCAAAAAGCCATCAAGGGTAGTGCTCTGGCATATTACCTACCTCATCAACCCATCGAAGATTACCAACTAATGCAACCCGAGTTTTCGGATGAGGATATTTTTGCTTTGTTCGCTACAGGCGAGGATAATGGTGATGAAAATAGGTGGACCTTATTCTTTGATGGAGCGTCTAATGCATTAGGTCATGGTATAGGAGCAGTGATTATTTCTCCCGAAAAAGAGTATATACCAATGACGGCGAGACTGTGCTTTGATTGCACCAATAACATGGCAGAATACGTGGCTTGTGCCATGGGAATTCGGGCAGCCATAGAAGTTAAGGCAAAATTCTTAAGCGTATATGGTGATTCGGCATTGGTAATACACCAGATAAAGAGAGAGTGGGAGACTAGGGATCAAAAATTGATTCCTTATCAAGCATATATTAAGGGATTGGTGGAGTATTTTGATGCCATAACATTCCACCACATTCCGCGAGAGGATAACCAGTTGGTTTATGCTCTCGCTACCCTATCTTCCATGTTTGAGCTAAACCAAGAGGGAGAGCTACCAATGATCAAAATCAAGAGTCATGAACATCCGGCTTATTGTCATCTCATTGAAGAAGAGTCAGATGACAAACCTTGGTATTTTGATATCAAGCGATACATCAAAAGCCGAGAATACCCTGAAACCGCCTCCGAAAATGATAAACGAATGCTGAGAAGGTTGGCCTCGAGCTTCGTGTTAAATGGAGATGTCCTGTACAAAAGAGGTCATGACTTGGTGCTTCTTAGATGTGTCGACACAAAAGAAGCAGAGTTAATCTTAAAAGAGATTCACGAGGGAGCTTTCGGAACTCACATGAATGGCCATTCCATGTCCAGAAAAATCATGAGAGCTGGTTACTTCTGGTTGACCATAGAGAACGATTGTTACGTGCATGTTAGGAAGTGCCATAAATGCCAGCTATATGCAAACAATGTTAATGTCTCGCCAACAACTTTGAATGTTTTGACTGCACCATGGCCTTTCTCTATGTGGGGTATAGACATCATTTGAGCAATAGAGTCGAAGGCGTCGAATGGACATTGTTTCATCCTGGTAGCGATTGACTATTTTACCAAGTGGGTGGAAGCCGCCTCTTATGCCAATGTTACAAGTAAAGTAATAGCGAAGTTCATAAGAAGAGAATTGGTATGCATGTACGGATTGCCTAGCAGAATCATTACTGACAATGGCACAAATTTGAACGACAAAGTGATGACAGAGTTGTGTGAGGAATTCAAGATTCACCATCATAATTCTTCTCCTTATCGCTCAAAAATGAATGGGGCAGTCGAAGCTGCAAACAAGAACATAAAGAAGATAATCCAGAAGATGGTGGTGACATATAAAGATTGGCATGAGATGCTTCTGTTTGCCTTGCATGGATATCGTACTTCAATGCGAACATCTACGGGGACAACATCTTTCTCGTTGGTATATGGAATGGAGGCAGTATTACCATTTGAGGTTGAAATTCCTTCTCTTAGGGTGTTGATGGAAACCGAATTAAAAGAGGCCGAGTAGGTTCAGGCCCGATATGATCAACTTAACCTTATTGAGGAAAAAAGGTTAGCGACAGTGTGTCATGGGCAATTATACCAAAGAATGATGAAGAAAGCATTTGACAAAAAGGTCCATCCCCAAGAATTCCACGAGGGTGACTTGGTAGTGAAAAAGATCATGCCGAATCAGAAGGATCACAGAGGGAAGTGGACTCCAAATTATGAAGGTCCCTATGTGGTAAAAAGGGCATTTTCAGGAGGAGCATTGATCTTAACAAAGATGGACGGGGAGGAGTTACCTCTACCAGTTAACTCCGACGCGGTCAAGAAATTTTATGCCTGATACGATTCTGTAATGATGGGTGGCTTGTGCAGAAATATTGCTTTTGTTCATGATTTGTATTTGACACCGTTTTTTGTACTTTCGCATTGTTTTCTTTATAAATTTTAATTTTTCTATTTCTTTAATCTCGTTTCGCACATTTTTGTCATACTGAGTAAATAAAAAGGAAAGAAAGTGAATACCATGGGAGGTTACACAAATTCTCATGTGTTGTCATCAAAAGCAAGTCTTCGAATGGTGTTGCGGAATCAATAAAAATGAAAGAATTTTTTAATTTTTAATTTTTTTTATTTTTTTTAATTTTTTTAATTTTTTTTTTAGCCAAGCGTTGCATGACGAATCGTTGTTCACAAATCGATGAATTCATGAGATTAAAATAAAATAGGGATTCTAAAATTCTTTCAGTGTTTTAATAAGAGGCAAAAGCTGACAATTTCCGATGAAACATTTGCGTACATGTTGTTGGAAATCCTCTAGCCTCTCCTCATCTCCAAAATCCCAAAATAAAAGGATTCGTCCCAGTAGCTTTCACCATCGTCCGGAACGACAAACCAAGAGTACCATACTGAAAAAAGTCAGGTTTCTCTCGGTTGGCCAAATGGTTGACCTTTAACCTCCAGGGGCAGTCAAATAATGAAAGTCCGCTAGATTGAAAATCTGTGAAGGCAGTCTAGGCAAAAGAAAGAACAGTAAAGCAAATAAAAATATATAAGAAAATGGTGATGAAAAATGAAAAATGATGTGTTGAGAGGCATTGAATCTTGTTTCAAGGTTAACGTTTTTGAAAATAAAGCAATAATGATTTGAAATGATATGTGGCCATGTTTCTTTATCCAAAAAATTCAAATCCTTTGTACCCTTCTTGAGCCAACAAAATAGATATAGTTCTTCTCAAAATTACCCAAGCAAGAAGCATCACTAAGATAAAACTCAAGTCAAGGTGCACATCAAAAGCTCATAAAAATCAATGAAAATTTCCTCAAAAGATGATGTGAATTCACAATAAGAAATATTATCACGAAGTGATGAAAAGCAAAAATGTTGAACAAGAAAAATGATGAAAGGAAGGAAATGCTATAGAAGAAAACCTTGATTGTTATTTCACCACACTTGGCTGATGATGCTTGTGTTAAAATTTAAAAAACCCATAAATAGTTTTGAGCCTTCATATCCTTTTCTTAACAACCTTTTAACCCCTGGCCACTTTATAATCCTAATAAAGCCCACATTGATCAAGGAATGATTGCTCTAATTTTCAAAAAGCTTAACCTTATGACAAGAAAACATAACTAACAACTCGGTTGAGAAAAGAAAAAGAAACGGTAACAAAAAAGAAAGTTGTTTGAAGATCTCCTGTTTGACGGCGTTCATCTGTTAGCAACTGATAAGTCGACTGAAGGCGGACCAAGTGAGAGAAATCCTATACTGGGGCAATCCTTTCCGTCCACCTTATAAAAACCAAGTCATCTTTCATAAAAGACCTCATCATCATCCCTACATGTCTAAACCGGGGTAATTTTCATTAACCTTTCAGGATCCTATTTTCTCTATACATCAACCAGTTTTCCTCAAATCTGACTGTCCTCATTCTACCCTGCAAATAAGTCATTCACACGTCATCAAGCTAACCCACTACCCTACCAAAATTGGGGCAGGTTTCAGAAGGGCATGTAAATGATAATATATCTGAAGTTGCACAATATCAGTTCCTCTTCGAACCCCATCAATTTTCTATCTCACATGTTCCATCTACCCATGGATTCAAGCGCATGCATTAAAATGTTTTAAAAGGAAAAGTCAATAATGCCCCTGATTTTAACATTAATTTTAAGATTTGCAACATCCCTTGTTTTGAAGAGCGAAGTTTTGATGTTAGTTGAATTCAACGATATCCAAGAAAACGATCGATTCTAAATGTCAATGAAGAAAACAACAAATGAAAATTGAATCCCATGCATGTGTCCATGTACTCTCATCCAAAAATCAAGAATCAAGTTTTCATACCTGCATTCTCGGTCAGAAGTTGAAAAAAAAGATAAAATAGAGTCTCATGCGCTCTCAAGAATAGAAAATGAGGACTATGCATTCATTCATGCACTCATCCATTGACAAGAACAAAACAAACCATCAAACATTCGTTCCTGCACTTTCGTTTAACAAGAATCAAAAGAACTCAATGTCATACATGCCATCATGCATTCATATGTCGTTCGTGATCCTCTCAACATAGTCAAGATCTCAATTTTTCAACATTATGCGACCCACTCGGCTTTGCCAAGGTCTTTACAAAGAGTCACACTTGTAAAAGTGTTCTTCCAGATTTCGGCGATCATATGTTGTTCGTCTGTGTGTAATGGTATGTGATCCACTCGATATTATCAAGGTCACAACCTCATAATGCTATGAGACCCTCTTGATATCATCAAGATCTCAACCTTTTAGAAGAAATAGCGTGACCCTCTCGGCGCAGTCCAAGGTCTCAATCTCAACTCCTGAACACGTGATAGTTCGTAACCCTCTCAGCTCAGTCCAATGTTTCAACCTCAACCTTTCAGCACGTGACGGTTCGTGATCCTCTCGGCTCAGTCCAAGGTCACAACCTCACTGTTCCCTTTTCAGTCTCTCAGCGATGACCTCTCTTTTAAGACGTGATCTAGATATTGGGAATTTTCTTTCTATTTCTCTTCTTATTCAAACCGGACGAAATCAGTGTTTTTGTCTTTACTTAACTTTTACTTTGATAATATGAAAATTTAATTTTTACATTATCCAGTAAAGTTAAGATAAAGAGAGACAACTATCAACACCTAATTTTGTCTGAATTTACCTAATAATTCAAAGTATTAATAATAAAAATTTTCTCTTTTAATTAGAATTTTGGATAATTTTATTTCTTTTTTTAAAATTTTTTTCAATTATATGATTTAATTTTTCTTTTCATCTCTTTCTCACCTTAAAAAAAACAAAATAATAAAATGCAATTACTTTTATCCTTTTATTGTTTTTTTATGTATATCTTCTTTATCAGAATCCAAAACAAAACAATAAAACAAGCAAAAAAATATATATAAACAATAAGTATATTACTTTTTCATTTTACATTTACTTTTGTGAAAATTATAAAACAATCAAAAAATAGAAAATTCCAAATTGGAATCCTCCTCCTTGACACCTGCACCGTCCTCGTATGAGAAAACTCCAAATTTGTTCAAAATCATGTTCAGAATGCAAAGTTGTTTCTGTTGCTCCTGCTATGCTCTCTTGCAATGCTTCTGCCTGCAATGCATCAACCCTTCTGCGATGCTTCCCACTCTTATGACCGAGACCAACATCACCTTATTTTCACAAAAATGGCCTCTGCACTTCTTCCTCTTCCAGCTAGCAATGCCTTATTTCACCAAAATGGTTCCATCCCTGCAAATACCACCAAGATAACACTTCAACGGTCATTTTTGACTCCATCTTTTAACCTTATTATCGACACAACTCCACAACTCATATAACAGTATGGTTTCCCCTTGAAAAAAAAATCATCTTGAACTCTCAAACGTCTCGGAGATAAGTCACTGTTTTGGCACGGAGCAGAAAAAAAGAAAGCAACAAAGTAAGAAAATAATGCATAAGAGAAATGGAGAGGAGAAGGAAGGTACCGGGAAGTGAGGAAGAAGAAGATTAGATTTTCAGAGACTTGAAAGAAAAGCTTCCAGGAATACCAGGCTTTAGTAGAAATAATTACAATCAAAGAAGAAAAATAATTATCTTCAACAGGTAATCTGTTTATTGCTTCTGCTTTGTGTTTGCCTTGATATGTGGTTGCTTGAATCTGTTCAGTGCCAAATGAGAGGTGTTCAGTTAATACGTTTGTTTCTTGCTTGCCTTGATATGTGTTTGCTTGAATCTGATGGATATCAAAATCAAATAAAAATGTTATGTTAATATGCTTAATAAAGCCATCTAGCATCTCCATCCCGTCGACGAGCCACCCCAAAACTGCAAGCCAAGTCACCCTCCAACTCCACCATAATCGCTGCCAAATGACCGTTTATGCTTGTGCCGTTACCCCTCTCCGTTCTCCAAAGCCTTTGCTTGTCAATATGCCTCTTTCTCGCTTTGAGTTTCCAAAGAAACCTTCGAATCTGAGCTCTCTTTTTCGCTTCACCGCCTTTCCGCCACTGCACCACCACGAGCTCCTCTACTCAAGCCACCGAGCCCACACCTTTTGCGCCAAACAACCCTAAACCTCCTTCCACGTGCCTCTAACCACCAAATCCCACCACCAACAACCACTTCCGCTTCCCAACTCTCACCGTCGTCACCCTAAGTCCACCTCCAAACCACCATACTAGCTCACCAGTTGTACCGCAGAACAGAATCGAAAAGTTATGCTAAAGCAGAAAAAAAAGAAATGAAAGAACGGATGAGAACGAGGAGCAGGGGAGGATGAATGGCGCTGCTGCCTTCTCTTTTTCCTTTGCAATAAAGTGACGTGATGGTTCTAAGCTTGGGTCCACCACGTTGGAGATTTAAGTGGTAAGTAAAAAAAGTAAAATAATGAACTTTTGATGTTGACATTTAATGAAGCAATTAAATGGTACCTTACATGTTAAAGTTGGATAATAATTTCCTTCACAAAAGGTTAGATTATAAGGTGGCTGGAATAGGCTTGCCAATAATTCTTTTGCTTTTTGGCACCGAATGAAATAATCTTTTTGTTTTTATCTTTTCTAATTACAATTTTTTTTGAAAATACAAAATAAATGTGGCATTGATATATGGAACGTAACTTAGGTTTGTTTAATTATTATTTCATTTTGTTGTTTCAAAAACGTTTTTTTTAATAAAATCTTTTTGTGTTTTACTTTAAAAAAGGAATTTCTTCTTTTTAATAATAGAGTCTTTTTTTGTAAAAAAAAAAAAGGAAAGATTTTTAAACAGAATCTTTTTGTGTCTTACTTAAAAAAAAGAATTTTTTTTAATAGAATCTTTTTTGTGTTTTACTTTAAAAAAAATTAGAATTTTTTATGTGTTTTACTAAAAAAAAATAATAATAAAATATAGTGTGTTATTAAAATAAAATTTGATTAAATATTTTAAGAGCCGTTTGCGTCATACGATATTTAGTTCGAAATTATTTCGTTTGGATAATCAAAAGACCGTACGCGTCAAGCGATATCTAATACGAAATTTTCTATCCAAAATTCACAAAAATGTCAAAAATTATTAAATTTTCAAATATCAAAATTTTCTATAATTGCAAAATTAAATAATATTTCAAAAAATATAAAAAATATAAACTTTTCAAAATTAAAAAATACCAAACACAGAAACAAACAGTTTTCTACAAAAAACTACGTAACCCTGATTTTTTATCACGTATAGAAATACGTAGGAGCAAGGTCGATCTTTGTCGGGTAGTTTAAGATAAAAATCTTTTTTTTTTGTTATTTGTTTTTATTTTATTTTGGAAAATAAACATTTTAAAAAATATACTCATTTTAGGACGAGCGTTGTGGGATACTAATACCTTCCCCACACGTAAACGACTCCCGGATCTAGACCCGATTTTCGCAAACTAGCCTTATCCTCTCTTTTTTTATTTTTCCATAGTTTTTAATAAAAACTATGGTGACGACTCCCTTTTTCTTAAATTTCCAAACTCATTTTTATATTCTTTTCGGATCGTGGTCTTTGTCGTGATCCCGGTTGCGACAGATGGCGACTCCACTAGGGAATTGCTGAGAGTCAGGCCATTCTAATTGAATAAGTAAAAATGAGTGTGTCTTTCTTAAATGTTTATCTTTCCCTGTACTTTGTGTATGTATGATTGTTGTTTTTTTTGTTGCTGGAATATTGAACCCTAGGTTAGGCAACATATTATATATCTGCCTGGGAACTTTTCTGGTTGTTTTGCAGGTGGGGGGTTGTACGCATAATTCTCCCTTCACACACACTTCATAATTGCATATCATGAGTGGGGTCCTAAACTCGGGTCTGAGTGAGCTTAGAAATAGAAAGAGGTTGTGTAGCAATACTGACAGGATTTACTTCCTTTCTCAGTTTTTGTGAGAACCTTAGCTAGAGTTTGTTTGCTTTATTCACATGTTCATAAGCAAGTTGTTTACCGACTGCTATCAGTAATGTGGTAAGGTGAGCCATAGCTCTAATAGCCTCATACCTTTAGGGATTAGGAGCCATCCTATGTGAGAATGCATCTAATGTCTTAGAATCTTTAAGTACTCACCACGCTAAAATCATCAATTAGGGCACAAAAGGGAGATACGTGCACGCCTCTACCTCCGTCGTCTTTTTTTAAAAACAAAAATCCCAAAAGTTTCGCAATATTAAAGTGGGAATTTTTATTTTTTATTTTTTTTATAAAGCACGTATTGCATTTGGGCATATCATAATTGCGAGAGAATGTCCAATTCATACACTTCCTCACCTATGTGTTTCATGCATTTTGGTTCTTACCAGTTTCATTTGTTTTAGGTGAAAATTTTAAAGTTGTGTGTATTTTGATAAGATGGAACTTAACATGAAATATGGAATTGAGAGAAAGTCAGACTCGGAGTCACTAAAGAAAAAACTCAGCATAAAGGTGAATGAAAGTAATTTGACTGGTCTCAGAGAGTTGGGAGGAAAACTCAAGACAATACAGAGAGACGCCTTCAGAAAGAAATTTGGGAACTTACTGGAATTACTGGAAGTAGAGGTTCAAGTACCTGTGCTCACTGCTTTAGCGTAATATTATGACCCACCTTTGAGATGTTTTACGTTCTCACACTTCCAATTAGTGCCTACTATTGAAGAATTCGAGCAGATTCTAGATCTACCCTTGGAAGGAAAGGCACCATAGAAGCACTTAGAGCAGCATGCCTCTATGCCTGTGATAGCCAGACTTATGAAAATACATCCTGCAGAGCTAGAAGGCAGAATTGTAAGCAGAAAAGGGGCTAGAGGTTTTTCTCAAAAGTTTCTTGAAGCCTATCTGCTACAACTGGCTGACAAAAAAGACTGGGAGACGCTCATGGATGTTCTCGCCATGGTGATCTATGGAGTTTTGTTGTTTCCCAACGTCGAGTACTTCATCGATTATATTGTAGTAGATGTATTTGTTGCTAGCAAGACACGGTCTGAAAATCCAGTTACAGCTATCTTAGCCGATGTTTTTAGGACTCTTGACCTATGTTCCGAGAAGGAGAAGGGGAAAATGTTGTGCTGCTTGCCCATGTTATATGTATGGCTTACATCTCGTATTGGAGAGAGAGTTTCTGATGTCAGTTGTCCAGTTGAAAGAGCATTACAACATGGCCTTGAAGTTAAAGGATCACAAGACTGGAAGCAATTCTTCGCAGCTTTGACAGAAGAAAATATCAGGTGGCATCTTTCATGGCAGCAGAGGTCGCAACTCATTTATTATTGCGGAAAATACCCTAATGTGCCACTAATTGGCACCAAGTGTTGCATTAACTATAACCCGGTATTGGCTCAGAGGCAATTCGGGTATCCTATCAGAGGGTCTCCAACATCTACTGCGCTTACCCCTCTACTAGAGTATTATGAGGATGGCCTAGCTACTGACACTTTGAAACAAGTCAAAACCGCCTGGAGCCAAGTAATTCGTATGGTGAAAGGTTCTAGATCATGGACTTTGGATATAGAAATCCCTTATCGTCGATGGGTCACAGAAAGAGTTGAAAAGATCAAACTACCCTTCAAGGTGGTTACCCCTCTGAATGAAGAACAGACGCGAGACACCAAGCCAGAAGAGGTGAAGTTGTTGAAGGAAGAGATACAAAAACAGAAAGAAAAAACCGCCAAAGTAGTTGAGGATCTTCAAAGTCTACGCCATGATTATGTAGATCTAAGAAAGGACTATGAGGAAAGAGTAAAGGCACATGAAGAGTTGATGAGGAAACAGAGAGCGGAGAGGGATTACACGTTCAGGATTAAGCGAGACTTGGCAGCTGCCAATGCTGAACTGACAAAGAAAGCTCAAGAACGGAACGTGGTTTCATCGGCAGAAAGACAATGGAAGAACCTGTATGAGAATATCAAGAAAGAGAAGCAGGAGGCTCTGGAACAGTTGCATGAATTGCAGATCATGGTCAATGGCATGGAACAACAAGCAAAGGAGATGATGGAAACTTATGAACAAGGAGTTAATGATGAATATTCGTAAAGAAGGGAAGTTGAAGAAAAACTTCAGACCGTGATGGCTCAAGCAGAGTGCTTCATGGCTGAACGGGGGAAAGTCGCAGAATATTGGAGAAATTGTTTCTCTCAACTGGCTTCTCTAGCCAACAGGGCAATTGATGATGTTCTGAGGATGCTGTTTAATGCCAAATCATCTCTGAAGCTCAACAACCCTCCAGAAGATATTACCATTTTTATAAAGCATTGTAAACAACTTGCGGGGGCGTGAAGGGTTTTATAGCTCGTGCTAGGGATTAATTTATCATTTCTTTTGTTTACCTTCGAGATGTATTGGGTTATATTTTCTTATGAGTCAGACTCTCTATTGACCCAGATTTATGTTAATTTTCACTTATTTACTATGCAAGTTTCACACGACCTTATAATTTTCATCTAGTTTAGACGCATTCCATTTTCTTTGCATGTCTTATTGTCATCTAATTCATTTTATTAAAATAAAATCAACAGCAGCATAATAACGACAAACATTCCGCGACACCCTTACAAAACACGCGCAAAACGAAAAAAAATGGAAGAGTTGATATATTACAATTTTTTTTGAAAATAATTATCTTTTCTAATTACAATTCTTTTTTTGAAAATGCAAAATAAATGTGGCATTGATATATGGAACGTAACTTAGGTTTGTTTAATTATTATTCCATTTTGTTGTTTCAAAAAACGTTTTTTTTTTAATAAAATCTTTTTGTGTTTTACTTTAAAAAAAGAATTTCTTCTTTTTAATAATGGAAGAATTTTAAATAGAATCTTTTTGTGTCTTACTTAAAAAAAAGTATTTTTTTAATAGAATCTTTTTTGTGTTTTACTTAAAACAATTAGAATTTTTTATGTGTTTTACTTAAAAAAATAATAATAAAATATAGTGTGTTATTAAAATAAAATTCGATTAAATATCCTAAGGGTCGTTCGCGTCATACGATATTTAGTTCGAAATTATTTCGTTTGGATAATCAAAAGACCGTACGCGTCAAGCGATATATAATACGAAATTTTCTATCCAAAATTCACGAACATGTCAAAAATTATTAAGTTTTCAAATATCAAAATTTTCTATAATTGAAAAATTAAATAATATTTCAAAAATATAAAAAATATAAACTTTTCAAAATTAAAAAATACCAAACACAAAAACAAACAGTTTTCTACAAAGAACTATGTAGCCCTGATTTTCTATCACGTATAAAAATACGTAGGAGCAAGGTCGATCCTTGTCGGGTCGTTTAAGATTTAAATCTTTTTTTGTTGTTGTTATTTGTTTTTATTTTATTTTGGAAAATAAACATTTTAAAAAATACACTCATTTTACTTATTTAATTAAAGGTACCGTCATAGGACGAGCATTGTCGGGTGCTAATACCTTCCCCACACGTAAACGACTCCCGGATCTAGACCCGGTTTTCGCAAACTAGCCTTATCCTCTCTTTTTTTATTTTTCCATAGTTTTTCATAAAAACTATAGTGGCGACTCCCTTCTTCTTAAATTTTCAAACTCATTTTTATATTCTTTTCGGATCGTTGTCTTCGTCGTGATCCCGGTTACGACAAGGGTTAATCCATATGTCCTATTCCGATCGGGCTCATATTTCAAACCTCGGACAGGACCATATGAACCTCCTTCGACTCTTTACTAACTGGTAATCTTCACTATGTGAATCCAATGTACTAGTAGAGTCAGGATACCTCCTTGAATCCCCAAACAATGCACATCCTAATAATCTCAACACGGCTATCTCCTTTCCTAAAGATATTATGTCTCGATCACACACCACATCATTCACGAAAATTGATACTACATCATACAATACATAAAATAAATAAATAATTACAATATTTATGAAAAACAAACAAACTAGCTTCCCTGACCTCTATAGAGTAGAGATACTCAAAAACCCTAAAATTATAGGCAACCTAACTCTGTTCAAGAAACCTAACTCTGTTCAAGAATCTGATCGGACACTCTTGATCTACTCAATGCTAGGAATCTAAAGATGTCCTTTGATTGTCAATCTGATAATCTATGAGATCACAAATCTAGAGATAAGGTAGAAAACTTTGAAGAGAAATTGTTTGAGAGATGGTAGTTTTCATAAGAATGAAACTGTATATCTTCTTAAAGAAAGAGAGAGATTTGGTAGTCTTTATAAACAGAATATCTTCTTAGAGATAATTGGTGGTTTTTATTATAATAAAACATAATATCTTCTTAGGGAAAGAGTTGATAGTTTTTATTAAAATAAAAAAGAGTATCTTCTTAGAGAGATAAAAATAATATCAGATTGATGAATCGATCTCAAAATCATTTTATTTTTTTCATTATTATTTAATTAATTTCAAAATAATTTTTGTAGATTCAAGGAAAAACATTACAAATTTAGAATCTATAAATTACATTTAAAGGCTCACCAAATTCATTGTTTTGGCAATCAGATTTTAGTTTTCTAACTTAGTTTTTTATATACTTATAACTTATAAATATTAGTTTTAATTTTATATAAAAATATACAAATATATTAACTAGAAGATATGAATCAGGTTATTTAAAACTTCGAAAAAAATAGAGATGAGTTGAACTTTTTGTAAAATCACAAAAAGAGACTATGGCTAAATTTATAAAAAGAAACAAAAATAAATAAATTAGAAAATGCATGTGAGTGTTCATTGAATGCCTAAACCTTGAAAAATATTTAAAACATGATATATGATTAGAAAATGATAACCTAATTGACATTCTTAATTATATAAAAATAATAAATTCATTTTCAAATGGATATATAGCATATGGAATAATGTTAACAATTCCAGCTAAAAGGACTTCTTTCAAAACTTAAACTAATAAAATTTTATTTAAAATCAATAATGTCTCAACAAAAATTAAAAAAATTAACTTTATTATCTATTGAAAAAGTTATTTTAAATGAAATTAATTACCATGAATTAATATAATTTTACATAAAAAAATTGAAAAAATAAATTTTAAATAAAATGTCATAATTTAATTATTTTTTAATTTAAAAAACCTCATTTTTAAATTCGTTTTAGACCTCTTAAAATCTTGAGCCGCCATTGTAAGAGTGACTTGAAACAACAACTAAAAAAAATTTAATAATATAAATAAAAAATGTTTTTTATTAATATCAATAAAAAGAAAGCTAGTTAGCATAACTTAAAAAGTAATCCAACTGACATTGGTTAAAAAAATTTTAATCAATGATGATCAAGAAATAATTTTAACCTACATCATCTAAAAAATAAATCAAATTAATGTTGGTTGAAGAAAAAATCTCACGTGACATAAAATGAAAAAAAAAATGGTTTAACATTTGATAAAGAAAACTCGGAGTAACATTGGTTAAGAAATAACTTTGGTCTAAGAGTAGTGATAAAATAACCTTATTTCAATGAAGTGTTTCAATTGCTGTCATATTAAAATAATTAGGTAATTACTAATATATCAACACTGATATTACATTTTCAACATTAATAAGCTGAAGTAACATTGGTTAAGAAATAACTTTGGTCTAAGAGTAGTGATAAACTAACCTTATTTCAATGAAGTGTTTCAATTGCTGTCATATTAAAATAATTAGGTAATTACTAATCTGATCAACACTGATATTACATTTTCAACATCAATAGGCTGGAGTGATATAAGTGATAAACATTGTATTATGTTATATAATCTGATGTTAGCTTTATTCTTTTTATTGGGTTGTACAATATAATCTGATGTTGGTTAGCTTGACTGTGGTTATTGGATTGTAAAATAATTTGATATTGACTTCATTGTGGATATTGGGTTGTGCAATTTAATTTGATGTGGATTTTAGAATATAATTATGTTTACTTGTGTATGGGTTGTAGAATAGAATTCTATTTACTTGTGTTTTAGTAAAGTGCTTAGACTATAAATCTATTCAAAATATTTGTCGTAACCGGGATCATGATGAGACAATTAAAAATTTTTTGAAAAAAATATTTATTTTGAGTTTGGAGTTGCCACCATAGTTTATTATGTAAATAATAGAAAAACCAAAAATAAAAATGTCTACGAACCAGATTCAAAGATTCGGGAGTCACGTGTGGGGAAGGTATTAGCACCCCCACAACGTTCGTCCTAAAACGGTACCTTTAATCAAATGAATAAAAATAAGTGTGGTTTTACAAAAATATCATTTTTTTCCAAATAATAACAATAATAATATGAATAAAGACAAATAAAGTAACAAAACAAACAAATCTAAAAAACAAAACAAATATATAAACAAGAAAAAGAAAACATGCTAATAAACATAATACAAATAAATAACAATTGTGTAAATAAAAATAATAAGCAAAAATAAGACAAATAAATATATTTTTTTATTTTTTATTTTTGAGTCCGACAAGGATTTACCTTAGTCCTATGTATCTCTATGTGTGATAGAAAATCAATGTTCACGTAGTTCTAATTTTAAAATTGTTAAAATTGGTTTGTTATGATTGTTAGTATTTATTTTTTTATTTTTTTGAAAATTTCATTTAATCTTGTTTTTAAAAGAAAATTTTATATTTGTTATTGTTAAAAGTTTAGATTATTGAAACTGTTTCACATTTTTATTTTTTCTAAAAACTAAATATTTTTCTATTTTTGAAAACATTTTATTTTTTAATCATTTTTAAAACTATTTTGAATCTAATATTTTAATTTTTGAAAGTTTATGTTTTTTATTTTAAAATCTAGTCTTTTTATTTTTGAAACTTTTTTATATATTTTTAATTTCGAATTTTTGATATTTTATTAACTTTTAGAAAATATTTTATATATTTTTTCAAAAATTATATATTTTATTAATTTCTAGAAAACATTTTATATTTTTTCTTTAAAATTTGGAAATGTTGTATATATTTTTTAATATTTTCACAAATTTATTTGAAATAAAACATTATCTATTGATTTGTTAAGAAAATAAAGAAAAAAAAATAATGGTAATAATAATAAAAAAATGGTTTAGGGGTTTCTTTTGAGTGCTATGATATTCTTGCTTCCATGATCTAGTGAGATTTAGGTTTTCGTTTTTTGGGTCCTATGTGAAACAACAGCCTCTAGGAAGAAATAAACAACGGACATGCAGTATGAGACGTGCTTAGAGTAGCATCTCCATTATAACAAAAACAAATATAAGATGTGCTTAGAGCATCATCTCCTGTATAAAAAAAATAAATTTATAATGCAAAATTATTTACTAGCAATACAAAATACTAATAATCATGATATTGAAATTTCGATGGGCCAAAACAAACAAAACCAGGGCAAACAGAATAAGAACAAACAGAACAACCACATGAGGTTGAACGATCAAGACATACCAGTTTAAGACCAGCTTTAATAAAATTCACCTCTTTTTTTCTAATTCAAGTATCCAGATATTCAGTTATTTTTTCGTGTGTAATCCTAGTGCTCTATCCAAAAACGTGTGTAAAATGTATGTAATTCTCTGATTTTTGTAAAGATGGGTGTAATAAACTCCTAGGAGTAAATCCTCTCCTCCTTATTTTGATATTTTTCTTTTATCAAATTTGTTCATACCCCTCAATTGCTCTGCTCGATCAATTCAATAAATTTGCCCCCAATTTCAGTTTGATGTGGAAGAATAAATCAATATCAATTAGAGTTATGTACAATTAAGTAAAATAACCACCCATTATTATCATTACTTGCTATTAAGCAAAATAATATCGAATTAATAACAGATTCTCCTAGTCAATCTGTTCAAATTTCCATTAATTATCTTTTTTTAAATTTAAAATTACTTTTTGTGCATTAAAAATGGCTATCTGAAAAGGCAGTCAGGTATTCAGCAGATAAAAAAGTATGATGTGGCAGCACTTTACTAAGAAGGGGTGCAAAATTTCAAATTTATTTTCCTTTTTTAACACACTTTTAATGGACAGACCTAAACAAACTAATTTACTTTATTTTTTCAGAGTGAACCCTTTTTTAATTTGAGCTTTATTCAAAGACAATTTATTTCTTAATGGGTTGGACTTTCTTTAAATTTTTATTCTTTTCTTTTTTTATTATTTTCTGCAACTATTTTAAAACAAAACTCAACACACATTTTCTTTGCTTTTTTTATTATTTTATTAAGAGCAACTTAAAAAAATGAAAGGAATCAGCAAATAAAATTAGCATAACAGTTCAAAAACAAAATGCACAAAATATTAGACCAATCAACATTTAATTGAAAATCATCAACATTTAATCACTATTAAGCAGAATCATTTTCAATTAATTAGAATAATAATGATATCAACTATTCAAATTTCTAACTGTTCTATAATTTTTTAATTTATTTTCAATTAATTTTCATGTCGTTAATCGGCATCAGAAAAGGCAGGCAGAAAGAGAGAGCTTGTGACATGACAACACTTTAATGACAATTTTATTTTTATTATTATTTTTTGAACAAATTTTTAATAGACTGATTTTGTTTACTTTTTTTCCTTTTTACCAATTTTATTTTAAAACTTTATTCATAAAATAGAATGAAACCAAACACCTTTTTTTATTTATTTAAATGATAATGTATGATAAAACTAAATAACATACAGTTTTTTATTTTAATTTTATATTGTTTTATATTTTGAAATAATTTGATTTGTCGGGAGGAAATTGGGTGTTGACAATATTACAACATGGTAAATGATATGATAGAGAAAATACATTTTGCTATAGGAGGAAATTAAAAGGATAAGAGCAAGGTATAAGAGCATGGCTAATGAACTTTTGTTGTAACTAATTACTTTTAATGAATTGTTCTTGTAACTTATTACTTTTAATGAGTTAAGCATCTTCTGAGTATGTAAATTAAAACAAATTCAAATTACTCACTGAAATATATTTTTTTTTAGTATTATTATTATTTATTTTTTTCTTAGTATCATTTATTGGTTTTTATTCATATAATTATTGATTAAATTATTGTGTATTTGAAAAAAAATATCATATTTATACAAAATTTTAAAATATTATAAAATAAATGAATTTTTAAATTTAAAAAATATTATAAATGTGGAATAAATATACAATAAAAGCCAATTTAAATATGTTGCTTAAAGTCTAATGCTTTTTAATATTTAACAACATTGAAAAATATGTTGCCTCAAACAAAGTTAAACATAGACAATACATAAATAAGTGTGGTCTTTACCCAATAACACATTTTATAAAATGTTGTTTAAACAATATACAACATTTTATAAAACGTTGTCTAAACAATAAGCAGTATTTTATGAAATGATGTCTAAACAATATGCAACATTTAAAAATGCATAGCCTAAGTAAAAACGTGATCCAAAAGTTGTTCCAAAATTGTTGTCTAGTGTAAACTATGGGAAACAATTTTATGATTTTTTTCATCTTAGAGAAAAAATTGTTCCCTATAAGCTACCGCAACGAACGTATATTCCACACCTGGAAAACTATTACCTAAAATTAGGCCACGATTTTGGGCTTTAGACCATATTTTTGGGTCGTTCCTAAAGTAAAAAGTGGTGTCGGATCTCTTCAGATTCATCTTACTTACTAGAACATGCTTATGTCTACTACATGAAACTTCAATAGTTTCATAATGAGAATCAACATATCCAATTCCGTATACTCGTCTATTATATCTTTCATCGATAACCTCTAACCAACGTTTGTTCCTTAGTTTTTCCTCCTCAACAGTATCTAGGGAACTTCAGTCTGAGACTCAAACATTGCTTGAGAATATATACTCTCAAAATCTTCCTGCACAGACAAGACAATTTGTTATAAAAGTAGTAAAAAAGATCTAGTCAGATATAATGAAAGAAACTCACCTGCGTCCACCTAGATTGATTATCGATGAATGCTTTAGTGCTCTTTCCTATGTGTGGTTGTTGAAAGACTTCGTCTCCATGGACTGTGTAACCAAGCTCCCGTGTATGAAAATAAAAACAATATAAAATAAAGAATTAGTAAATTATTATTGGATCATAATTGAATAGTAACACATTGAAGAATTCATACCAAACAAATGGCATGTTTGTGCATGCCAATGGATCCCTCAATGTGCAAACTGCCACCTTTATCAGATAGACAATTTTTCTTAGTTGTATCACACTTAGATCGGTTGGGAGGCATATTCCATTTTTCCAGGAGTTTGTTCCATATGTTATTTACAATCCACTCGATCTTCTTATCTTCTTGTCTAACAAGTTTAAACATCTCCAAGAGTCTATAAGAAGTCCTGGAATTACAATTTTTCTTTACTTTTTTCTCATCCTTAGGCTCCATAGACCTTCCTTTATAAAATATATATACAAAGAATCCCATTGCAGGAAGACATCACAATTTTATTAGAATATTGAAGTCATATACAAGTGAATAAAATGTGTCTTGATGATCTAAATTGGAGAGTGATGAAGTAAAATTGTACGATCCAATTAACAAACAGTGATCAAACTTTCTTAGAATTTGTGTTCAAATAACACCAATGTTTTTATCATGGTTTGTGATAGTTATCATCATGGAGGAGCGACAGTCATTCGGCTATTGCAGCGCTTTGTGAAGAGGAAAATGATGTTACTAGTCCATTAGTTACACCTAACACTAGTAAAAAAAAAGAATTTTACATCGATTGTAAGAGACTTTTTACATGGTTCTTCAACTGATATTGATGCTGGTGAAGTAGAAATTCATGACCTTTTATATTGATTCTTCAATCAATATAACATATATCAATATTACACCGGTTATAAACACAATTGACATAAAGAACAAAAAATAAGGACACTAAATACATTGATATGTAATATGTGACTTTTATCAATCTCTAGAATTGATGAAATAATATATTTTGAAATGTTGAGTTAACTTTCTTTATTTCTTTGTCCGTAACATAGCTTGTTTATACATTGAACATGAGTGGTGGCTTTGAAAACATTAATGGGAAAACATTCTAGAGAGTTAATCTCATCTTTATCAAACTCAGGTACACAAAATATGTTGGTGAAGGATCTCTTGGATTCACATTTTCCTCTACCTCTTCGAAAAGATGCTCAAGATATAAAAATATAATAATAGCACTAACATTCTCATTATTGTACTCCAACCCAAACTTGAGGTCATTAATATAACAAGTGGCTTAGAAACAATGTAGTTTAGAACTACCGTTATCTTTGCCTTTACAAGTCTTGATCCATCAATTAGTGAGTCAAGACATATTTCCTTTTATCATCCACCTCTCAAGAATGAACTCCAGCTAGTATGAAAGTAATAACTTTATATCTTCCGGTATACCTAATTTAAATATAGTTTCACATTGTTTAAGAGTAGTAAGTTCTTCACCCTTTTAGTTTACCTTTATTTGTTTGTATCTTTATTAATTTTGCCATCAAGTGGACAATGTAGATATTGATTAAGAAGATCTCTTCCAACAAATAATTGACACACATAAAGTTAATATAAAATCACACCATAAACTTAAGGCTCACCTTTATATTGATGAGAAATCAATGTAGACCAGTGTATAAGTTATGACGTTGATAATGAATGACTTTTTTTTTCTGTCATTTTGATTAAATTTTGAATTGGAAATAATACTTTTTAAATTACAATTTATTGATGGCTAATATTTATTTATCTCTTTGGACCGCATGATTTACTTCCCTTATATATCATTATAATTTTCCATTTTAAAAGAATTATTCCTAGTATTATGTCTAAATAGAAAATTTAATAACTTTTAAGACATTCATTTTTATTAAATTTAAATTGAACTAAATTTAAATTGTTTTATTCTTCAAATATTTATTTCAACAAGATAATTCAAATTTATTAAATTTAACTTAATTATTATAAAAGTCAAAAAATATTAAAAATAAATAATTATTAATAATTTTAAAATATCAATATTTATGATATTTTAGTCGAACTATATTGATATTATTTTTTTAATCAAAACTCATTTAGATCTCTTCAATTAACATTGACAAACGTTTTCATTGAGGTTGACAAATATTGATTTTAGCTAATGTCAAACATAATTATTTTGATAATGTTGGATCATAATTATTTCTATGACGCTGGTGGTTATTTCGGCTTTGATGTTTTAATCGATGTCGATTAAAGTTTTTCTCCATTTAACATTGGAAACAAATAAGTTAATTTTGGCCAATAATTTTCTTAGTTAACATACAAAAAATGCTAACAAGTTATTGAAAAATAATAATATTGGTATTGTAGATAAAAAAATAATCATTGTAAATATTAAAAAAAATAATCTCTCAACTTCAATAGAGAAAACTTTAATTAACATCAAATAAGAAATAGGAGTGAGATAAAACAATAAAAACATAAACCTAATAATGTAAATAAAAATATAATTTTTATTAAAATTAATAAAAAACGGTAGTGTACATTAGTCAAAAAGTAATTTATCTAATATTGTCAACATACTTTTAATTAACGTTAATAAAAAAATAACTCTAACCTACATTATTTAAAAAATAAATTTAATTAATGTTAGTTGAAAAAACTTTGGCTAAAATAAAATAAAAATAATCTCACTTTGACATAAATTGAAAAAAAAAAATTTAACACATTAATATTGATCATGAAAACCTTATTGATTGACAAATAATTTTCTCTTCAAATATTTTAAAAAATAATAGATATTATAATTATTATGAATTTTGATTAAGTATAATTAAAAACTAGTAAAAGGTTGAAAGAGGTAACATTCTACATTTTTCATATAATAGGAACTTTGTTGGATATGAATTATATAATAAACCTTAATATAAAAATCATTACATTCATAATGTATTTCAAAATATATTTCTCTTCGTAAGATCTAATAAAAATATCTTTGTAAAAATTACAAATAAAATAAAATAAAATAAAGCTTGTCCATCAGTTTAGTGCGAACTGACACCACCTGTCAGATCCTCTCCACACATGTAATACACGATCATTGCAGTTTTAAAGACAAAGCAAACACCACACAAAAATAAGGGTAAGCTAGAGAGTTTTAAAAAATGTATTTTTATAAATTAAATTTCTATCTTAACCAAACAACAACAATTCAATCTTTCATAATTCATCTCACATCATACATATATTGACTCACAAACAAAGACACTAGACTCTCTACTTCCGGAAGACTCTTGTGGATTGAGTTAGACTCAGAGGTTTGCACCTGTCATATACCATCCATCTGTTTCGATCAGCTCATATTTCAAACCTCGGATACAACCTGTGCCGATCAGCTCATATTTCAAACTTCGGGTACAGTTCTCATATGCACAGGATTAATCCATATGTCCTATTCCGATCAGCTCATATTTCAAACCTCGGACATGGTCATATGAACCTCCTTCGACTCTTCACCAACTGATAAACTTCATCTATATGAATCCAATGTACCAGTAGAGTTAGGATACCTCCTTAGATAGATCGAATCCCCAAACAATGCACGTCCTAATTCTTGCGATGGTATCGAGGGTTAAGAAAGGTTGGACAAGGATATGATAACTATGAAAAAGAAATAACATCAAGTTGGCTACTAAAAAAATATTCTGATTCTAAAAAATCACAATCCATAGTCACATATACACGGTGAGTGATTGGGTTGTAACATCGATACCCCTTTTGATGTGTAGCATATCCAACAAAGACATAATTCTCAGCACATGGATCAAATTTGGTTATGTTAGCTTTGGGAATATGAACGAACACAGAGTACCAAAAAACTCGTGGTGGTAACATTTGGGCAAGAGGGATATTAGTCTGAGTAGCTAGGATCTGTAGGTGTGTCCTGTGGTTAAGGGTCTGAGAGGGTAACCTGTTCAAAAGATAGGCCGAGGTAGCCACAGCTTCGGGCCAAAACCGTGTTGGAACCTGTGCATCAAAAATCATGGCTCGAGTCATCTCTAGTAGCTTACGATTTTTTCGTTCTACTACAGCATTCTGTTAGCGTGTGTTTGGACAGGAAGTTTGATGAATTAAACCATTTTCTCTAAAAAACTCTTGCATTGATTTGTTAACAAATTCTCCACCATTATCTGATCTAAGTACTTGGATTTTCTTGCCAAACTGAGTGTGAATCATTTGATAGAATACATAGAACTTATCAGGTACTTCAGATTTATGTTTAAGAAAATATACCCACGTCATGTGAGAGAAATCGTCCACAAATAACAAAAAATACTGAAATTGATTATTATGGAAATTAGGAGCTGGACCCAACACATCAGAATATACTAATGAAAAAACATAATTGACTCTATTGTTGTTGGGAGGAAAAGTAACTCTATGATTCTTTGCCCGCATACAAGTTTCACATTTGATGGGCTCAATGTTACTAGTAAATAAACTAGAAAATAAAATCTTAAGGTACCCAAATGAAGGATGACCCAAACGTCTATGCCATAACCAGAGTTGCCTTGTAACCATTCCGTGAGCAAGCATGGCATGTTCCTTGTGAGCAACCTCATCAACGTAGTAAAGACCTCCACGTTCAGTACCACGCCCAATGATCTCCTTTGTAAGAATGTCCTGTAAAAGGCAAAAGGTAGGAAACATGAGAACCACACAATTCAACTCCTTTGTAACTTGGCTTATAGAAAGTAATTTTGATGATAGTGCAAGAACATGGAGACAATTTTCTAATTTTAATTCTTTTGAAAAAATAATTGAGCCCTCTCCTTGGACCGCAACTAATTCTCCATTGGCTGTCTCAATATGAGTTTTAACAGGTGTGGAGGGATTGTTAAAATCATGAGGATCATGGGTCATGGTGTTAGTTGCCCCACAATAAAAAATCCACTGATCAGATTTTCCTGAGCTGGTATTCTCCTCTCTTCTTTTACCTCAAAGAGTGATTGTGACTCTTCCATGAACGACTTGCGGTTTTGCTTCTTCCTCTCTTATGTTGTCACCGTTACAGTTACTAGTGGTTTGTGGGATGCCCACGATGGTGACAGCTTTGCAATTTTTTTTGTTTAAAATCTTCCCACCATTCGGGATAACCCACGATTTTGAAGCAAGTCTCCTTGGTGTGTTTCTTCATTCAGCAATGAGTACAGTGGAGGTGGCTTTTGTCTTCCTTGTCTCATTGTAGTGGACGTCGTCCGACAGTTTCTGGGCGACTCCATCCATGTCCCTGTTTCGGTGGTCTATTTCTTGCGGTTAAGCCGATTCTGACCTCCCCTAATGATGTGTTTTCTTCGCTACTGGTGGTAGGCTTTAGAATTTGGAGTCGGGTTGCCTCCCTTCGGACAACAGCATAGGCGGACTCTACTAAAGGGGTCTTCTCTTGCATCAAAAGATCTCTTATGATGACTTCAAGTTTTTCATCTATCCCTGCTAGGAACTGATATAGTCTCTGTTCTTGTTTAATTTGGTTGAAGGTTGTAATATCATCTAAGCATTTCATAGGGTTTGGTTGCTTTCTGTCAATCGCCATGCATATAGCTTGTAATTTGTTCCAGAAATTCTCTAAGGTATCCTTTTCCTGTTTTTGTGTGTTTGCTTTTCGGTGTAAATCATAGATTTGCATCGGGTCTATATCGCTTCCATAGGTAGTAGCCAATCCCTCCCATAAAGCTTTGGCGGTTGGGAACTGAGAAACATTGTTTATCAAACTAATCTCAATATTTTGAATTATCCAGGTGAAGACAGTTTGGTCTGTCTGTTCCCATTTTTCATATATTGGTTCTATCTCTTCTGGTATCGGAGGTATACCTGTAAGATGACTCTTCTTTCTCTGCCACCGATAGCTTTCTTCATGAGTGTCGCCCACAATGGATAATTGTCTCCATTTAATTTGAAACCAATTGACAAATTGTCAAGATTGGATTGTGTTTGCTGAATCCCTAGGCCATTATCAAGCATATTTGCAATTTGCAAAGTTAGCTCATCAGTAATTGTTGAGGAGTTATTCTGGTTTTGATTCATGTTGTTGCCAATTTCATCATCTGAGAATGACATTTTTGGTTTTTTGGTGTTTTTCAGATGTGAGGGGTAATGGAACAATGATGTTGGTTTTTAAGTTTCTAGGATCTGACACCGCTCTGATACCATCTTGCGATGGTATCGAGGGTTAAGAAAGGTTGGACAAGGATATGATAACTATGAAAAAGAAATAACAAAGAATATGATAACATGGAAGAAGGTTTTTTTTTATTGAATGTGTATCTCTTTGTTTACAATAGCTCACTTAATATAAAATTCTAAAAAACTAAATATGGAAATTATTCTAAATAAATACATTTGATATTCTCTGATATTCTACTTATATTCTGTGATACTCCCTTGATTATCTTTGATATTCTACTGATCTTCTTTGATACTTCCTTGATTATCTCTCTGATATTCTTATCGATATTCTCTGATATTCTCTTGATTATCTCTGATATTCTCTTGATTATCTCTGATATTCTACTGATTTATTTGTTTCCATAAAAATAATATTCTAACACTAATAATCTCAACACGGGTATCCCCTTTCCTGAAGATACTAGTATTGATCACACACCACATCATTCACAAACATTCACAAACATTGATACACATCATACCATACATAAACATTCATTCCATTTAATTCAAAATCATCCAATTCATATTTAATAAAATAAATAATTACAATATATATAAAAAATAGTCAAACTAACTTTCCTTACCTCTATAGAGTAAAGATAATCAAAGAACTTCCAAAAATCTAAAATCATGAACAATCTAACTCTGTTCAACAATCTGAACGAACACATCTACTCAACGTTAGGAGTCTAGGAGTGTTCTCTTATTGTCAATCTAATAACCTATGAGATCACAAACAAATCTAGAGAGAAGGTAGAAAATTTTAAAGAGAAATTGTTTTAGAGACATGATGGTTTTCATAAGAATGAAATTGTATATCTTCTTAAAGAAAGAGAGAGAATTGATAGTTTTTATAAACAAAATATCTTCTTAAAAATAATTGGTGGTTTTTATTAGAATAAGACTGAATATCTTCTTAAAGAGAGTTGATAGTTTTTATAAAAATAAAATAGAATATCTTTTTAGAGAGATAAAATATCTTCTTAGAGAAAGTTGGTAATTGTTATAAAAATAAAAAGTAAATAACTAACTTTTATTTACTTAAACAATTGTTCTGTTAAAAAATATATATTGTCTTATTTATCTCTAAAACTAAATTCTAAATTAATTTTTTATTTTGTAACTATTTTATAAGATATTACAAAATAAGCAAGTCTACGTATGAATTTAAAATTTCTCATATTAATCATTTAAAATCTTATTTCTACTAATGAATTGCTTTGGTTTGATAATCTACCCACTTTATTTGGGAGGAGTTCTTTAGATATATTTGTTCTACAGAAGTTGGGTGACATGAATTTCTTCCGGATTTTCTTTTTCTCTTATTTTACACTAAATATGATTGGTGGGTATTAAAGTGTCAGTGACGACGTCAATAATAACAGTAATGCAGTCCATGCTATTTTTTCTTAATTCAATAAAAAGCGTTAAAAGATTTTATACTTGCTGATTTATTATTAAATACAAAACTCAAGATGCTATATTATTTATATAACATAAAAATAAAAATAAACTGAGTAAAAGTTTAACAGATTATTTTAATTATCAACATATAAAGTTTGTAAATAATTCTTAAGTTACATGAATATCTGTATTCTCATTTTTGTTAGAGTAAAATATATTATGAAAATTTTTATAAGACTATTTTTGAAACAATTTCCTTATAAGACATTTTAAAAATAAGTAAGAATAGAAATTTGGCTTAGTTGAATTTTAATTACCTAATAAATTTGAATATTTTTAATTAAGTTTTTATTAAAAAAATTATTATGATATCTGTTCAAAGTTTTATTTTCATTTTTTTATATATAACTTGTTAGCCAATTTGTTAATAACAAGATCAAACACTAGGATATTTAGACATGAAGAAAAAACATTTTAGATATTTAATAAAATATAAATTTTTAACCAAATTAATTAAAAATACTAAAAATTAATGAGTTACTCAAAACTTTAATATTAAACTGACATACATGAAGTTTACATGTCTTAATTATTAAACTGACATACAGGTATTAAATGTTGTAATAATTACTTTTGAACAAGTATTAAATTTAGTAACAGTTACATTCTATTTAATATAATGTATACATTTATATGTTTACCCTCATACACTTAATGTGAAGTCTATAAGTAACAAAAATCAAAATACTGAAAAGAAGCTGCAAAGATATTGAAGATGGGGCAGAAGAAAGGTTTGTGTCTTGCAGTGTTTTTCATGGTTTATGGTCTGCTGGTAACAACATTCTCTGCAGCTGTAGACCTTCCAGACTATTGCCATGGCTATGAATATTTGGTTAACTCTTGTGGATATGATTTGTCAACACCAGGACCCAGTTTCACTCCATGGCGTCTTTGCTGTTCCGCATCAGGTTTTGCCTTCGAATATGCCATGCGTGACCATGGTAAGGGTATAGCCGACCTTTGTAAATGCCTACAGTTTGGTGTGAAAATTTTGAAGTTTGATCCAAACAAAATTATCGAAATTCCCCAATCCTGTGGGGCTTATATTAATATTTCTCTTGATAAATGTGTATCTGGGAAACTTCTTGCTCCCTCTCACTAGAATATTCCAGAAACCATTCATGTGTAATTTTCTGAACAACTGAAAGCTTAAACAAATTCATGGTATTTTAGTATTAATAATTATTGTTAATATTATTTTTCTGTTAAAGTTTATTAACATTGACGCAGCAAATATTATTTATAATTGACGTTGAATATAATTATTTACACTAAAATTATTTACATTTATTTTTACGATGTCATTGGTTACATTTATTTGATTTTTCGATTGACGGCCACTGAAAAAAAAATTCTATTTAACATTCGAAATAACAAGTTAATGTTGATAAAAATATTTCTTAGCCAACGTAGAAAATAAATTCTAACAAACTATTAAACAAAACAACATTGGTGTCACTGACGAGAAAAATAAACATCGATAAAAAAAAATAATTATGACAAACGTCAACAGAAAAAACTCTTGATCACATTAGCCTAAAAATTAGTTTCCCAACTTCAATAAAGAAAAACTACAATCAGTATTAAGCAAATAAGAGTGACTTGAAACAACAATAAAAACAATTTTAATAATGTAAATAGAAAATATTTTTTATTAATATCAATGAAAAAAAGCCAGTTAGTATTACTTAAAAAGTAATCCAACTAACATTGGTTAAAAAAAATTAATGATGATCAAGAAATAATTCTACACAATCTAGAAAATAAATCAAATTAATGTTGGTTAAAAAAAAGTTCTCACGTGACATAAATTGAAAAAAATAAATAAATTAAAATTCTTTAACACTTGATAAAGAAAACTCTGAGTAACATTGGTTAAGAAACAACTTCGATACAATTTCTATTTGAATGTTTACAATTTGAATATTAATTATGTAATAATAATTACTTTTAATACAATTTCTATGTATTACATTCATATACTAATTTTGTTATATATACATATATTTTATACATAAGTTTATATGTCTTAATTATGATAATATTAATTTGGAGTTTTCTTTTAAAATAGTTTTACAAACTATATTTTAAAATAATTGTAAAATAATAAAGATTGGGATATATATTTTAATATTTCATTGTTAGGTCTTAATTTTGTAATACTTATTTTATTCAATAGTAATATATATATATATATATATATATATATATATATATATATATATATATATGTATATATATTTCATAGTAAGGTTGTGTGGATTAATGAATAGATGATAAGATTTGGAAGGATTTGAAGGAAATGTTTATGAAAGTTTGTGATAGATATAAATTAGTTTTAATGAATAAAACTTTGTAATTACATTTTTACCCTTAACTTTAAAAATAATTAAAAATAATAAATTCTTAATTTAGTTAAATTAATAATTTTATTTTTTTAAAACAAATTAATGATACAATTAACTTTATTTAAATTTAATTTAATAAAATATTATTAAATTGTTAAATATAATTAATAAATTGAATTTATTATATATAATCAATTATAGTTATATGTTTATGTTTAAAGGCTATTTTGTAATTTTAAGGGTACTGAGTTGACATCTTTGCAAATCTCTTCAAAGAGTTGCAAATCATCTTCTGTATCCTTACAAATCCCTTGAACCAAACATGTGTGATCTTCAACAATCCATCCTATTCTACAGTGAAACCACTCAAATCTTCCCATCCAAAGAGTCTATAAGAAGTCCTGGAATTAAAATTTTTCTTTACTTTTTCCTTATCCTTATGTCTCCATGTGACCATCCTCTATAAAACTTATATACAAAGAATCCCAGTTTCGGAAAGACATAATTTTATTAGAATATTGAAGTCATATAAAAGTGAAAAAAAATGCGTCTTGATGATGGAATTAGAGAGTGATGAAGTAAAATTGTACCATTCAACTAACAAACAGTGATCAAACTTTCTTAAAATTTGTGTTCAAATTAAATTACACCAATGCTTTTATCATGGTTGGTGATAGTTATCATCATGAAGGAGCGACAATCATTCGACTATTGCAACTCTATGAAGAGGAAGGTGATGTTACTAGTCCATTAGTTACACCTATCACTAATACAAAAAAAGGAATTCTTACATCGGTTATAAAAGACTTTTTATATGGTTCCGCAATTAATATTGATGCACGTGAAGTAGAAATACATAAATTTTTTACATTGGTTTTCAATCAATATTACATCGTAAATAAACACAACTGATATAAAAAATATTTAAAAACAACAAAATAACTAAACATATGTAATATGCTACTTTTATCAATCTCTAGAATTGATAAAATAATATATTTTGAAATATTGAGTTAAGTTTCTTTATTTCTTTGTCCATCACATAACTTGTTTATACATTAAGCGTGAGTGGTGGCTTTGAAAACATTAATGAGAAAACATCCTAGAGAGCTTATTTCATCTTTATCAAACTCAAGTACTCAAAATATTGGTGAAAGATCTCTTAGATTCACATTTTTCTCTACCTCTTCGGACAAAGAGGCTCAAGATATAAATCTCTTGTAGTAGCAATAACATTTTAATGTTTGTGCTCCAACCCAATCTTGAGGTCAATATAACAAGTTGCTTAGAAACAGTGTAGTTTGGAACTACTATTATCTTTGTCTTTCCACAAAGTCTTGATCCATCAATCAGTGAGTCAAGACATATGTCATCTATCATCCAAATATCAAGAATGAACCCCAGACACTAGAAGTTAAAGGGAAGTAATAGCGCTGCATATTAAGAACAAGTAAGAAATTTCGTTGATTGAATATAATGGATACATTTTTTTTATGGTTTACGTTAATAACTTTTTCACCTTTTTTGTTTACCTTTATTTGTTTATATCCTTACTAATTTTGTGATCAAGTGAAAAATACAGATATCTATTAAGGAGATCTCTCCCAACAAATAATTGACACACATGAAGTTCATAAAAAATCACACCATAAACTTAAGATTCATATACATTAAATTTAAATTGATCTAATCTTAAATTGTTTTATTTTTAAATATTTTATTTCAATAGAATAATTCAAATTTATTATATTTTAACTTAATTGCTGTAACAACTTAGAAATCTGTCATCTGAGTAGAAGTGATAAAAGTAAAATGAACACCTAATTATTATATTATTAACTGAAAACAAGTATTTATAGAAAAAGTAAGTAGTCAAGTCTTATTTGGCACTTGAGTCACAATCTCTCTAAAACCCTTGACTTTCCTTTTTCCTCTGACTTCTCTCTAAGCATTGCTTTTGTACCTCATCAGTTTCTCGAGCGGAGGTCACTGTTGGACTTGGACTTATGACGGAGAATAGAGCAAGTCTACCCAATCAGAATCTCCGTTAGAGTAAGTTCATTTTCTGTCCTCTTCCCTTAGAGCTATTTATAGGTTTTCGTTTTCATATACTTTGTGAGCTTACATGTGGCCTTTGAGTTATCAGATAGTGCTCCTGTAAGCTCAATTCCCTAGTGTTTTAGTCTAATCGTTGATCAGAGGTCATTTGATGCAAATTCGAGTTCCTGAGGACCTTAGGATATTGGGACTGTTAGAGAGAATTTCAACTACAATTCAGGTAAGGGAAGCTGACTTGCATGTTACCTGATTCCAGTTTGTTTGTGATTTAGGGTTTCATTCAAAATATGTTTGTGAAAATGCATTTGTGATGGTTTATTTGCTGGCATGAAACTTAAGTTGAGTTTGTGATTGTTTATTCATTCTGGTATGCGTGATGAATATGTGGAAATTGATGGAATGCAAGTTGAATTTCTGGTTAAGTTAGTCGTCTGAGACATGTGTAGTAGCTTTGTGGTAGTAAAACATGTATAAATTGTCTGATAAGTTGTGTTTTTTGCATAATTCGCCCAGGCAATAATGGTTTTGAGGAGTAAATTATCTGGACTGTTTTCGCCCAGGCGAGTAATGCCTCGCCCAGGCGATAAAGTAGTTTCGCCCAAGCGAGGGTACAATCGCCTAGGTGATAAAGCCCCTGGAGCAAATGTGCTCTTTGGAGTATTTTTGCCCAGGCGAGAAATCTTTTGCCTTGGCAAGAAAGTATTCTTGTCCAAGCGGGAGTATTTTCGCTCAGGCAAAAAATGACCATGCTATCTCTGGACTATTTTCGCCCAAGCGATAAATTTTTCGCTTAAGCTAGGGGTATTTTTGCCCAAGCGATAAATGTTTCCGAATGTTTAATTCTTTTGGAATACAATGCATGAATTTATTATGATGGATTAATTGTTATTTTAAACTTAATAGTATTAATGATTTAGTGATTTCTTTCATTTTTGGAGATTGAGATTGAAAGATAAATGAATGATACAAGAGAAAAGATTTATGTTATGTTATGGAAATGATTAAGTTTTATGAGTTGGTCAAGGTCTAGATATAGTATTTTCAGGAAAGAAAATACATGTGTCTAGATTTTATAGGATGTGCATTGTCTAAGGACCTAGTTAACGATTGATATCCTGACTCTATTAGTAATAAAAATCAAATAGATAATTATTACTAGGTGGTGAGAGTCGAAGGAGGTCTGAACTAGGTGACTGCAGTTTGAACATAGCTGGTCAGGAAAGTCTTAGGGGGACTAACCCTATCATACATGATTGATGATTCATTTATGTGGAGGCTGTGTGAATTCACAGTGTGGAGATGTATAACAAGTGCATATCTCGGGGTCTATTCAATATACGAGTCTTCCGGAAGTATAGTCATGTTTGTAGTGTGTTAGATTCTTATATTGTGGTGATACATGAAATTTAATGCTTTTGATTTGTTAAAATTTGGTTGTATTGTGTTTGATTTTCTGTATGTGATGATCGTGTCTTGACACGAGAGCAGATGGTATTACACATGGATCTTTGGGAGATCATCTAGGTTGAAAGATGTTGTTCGGAATAATATTATATTTTTTGAAAAACTTGTATTTGATATCGTAAATATGTATATTTTGAAATTTCAATTTAGTATTATTATATAATTTTGATGCATGTTAACTATGAAATACCGTAAAATATGCATGATGTACCTGTCTTAGTAAAAGCTTTAATTTTGCAAGGTGTTACAATTACTACCAAAGTCAAAAAAATATTAAAATAATAAATAATTATTAATAACTTAGAAATATTAATATTGATGATATTTTTAGTCGAACTTTATTGATTTTATTTTTAATCAAAATTAATTTAGATCTCTTCAATTAACATTCACAAACTTTTTTTATTGAGGTTGACAAATATTGATTTAAGCTAATGTCAAACATAATTATTTTGATAAAGTTGGATCATAATTATTTCTAAGACGCAGGTGGTTATTTCTGCTTGATTTTTTAATCGATGTCGGTTAATTTTTTTCTCCATTTAACCTTGGAAACAAGAAAGTTAATTTTGGCCAATAATTTTCTTAGTTAACATACAAATAGTGCTAACAAATTATTGAAAAATAATAATATTGGTATCGTAGATGAAAAAAATAATCATTATAAACATTAAAAAAAATCACAACATGTGTCAAAAATTCAAATTACATATACTAAAAAATAGCCTCTCAAATTCAATAAAGAAAACTTTAATTAATATCAAATAAGAAATAAGAGTGATATAAAACAACAAAAACATAAATCTAACAATGTAAATAAAAAAAATAATTTTTATTAAAATTAATAGAAAAGGGTAGTGTACATTAGTCAAAAAGTAATTTATCTAATATTGATACTTTTAATTAACGTTAATCAAAAAATATTGGAGAGTGATGCACACCATTTCCTCTATCTTTCCGCCAATGTGGACCCCTTTCAACCAATCCTGTGATAATTCTCTGTATCTGTAAACCTTCCAAACTATTGCAATGGTTATAATGAATCAATAATTAACCACTGTGGAAAGGATTTGACAAAAGCAGGATCCAGTTTCAGTCCAAGTACTCATTGCTGTTTGACATCATATTATGGCTTTGACCATGCCATGCTTGACCATGGTAAGGGTAAATGCCTGCAGTTTGCTGTAAGAAATTTGAAGTTTGATCCACACAAAATTATCAAAAGTCCTGATGCATGTGGGTTTAAAATTAATTTTTCTGTTGATCTATGTGTATTTGGGAGACTTCTTCCTCCCTCTCACCAGAATATCCCAGAAACCATTCATGTGTAATTTGTAAAACTGGTTACTGAACCAGTGAAAGCATAAACAAATTCATGGCCTTCTAGAACTGTTTGTGGCTTTTTAAGTGCATTACTTTCTTAGAGCAATATGTGACACAGTCTCCACCTAATTTTCTCTTACCAATTCAACTGAACACAAAAGTTAAACACTAATAAAATTATTAATAAAATGGTAAACAATTATTAATAATTTAAAAATATCAGTCTAACAATAATAAGTCTAGATCATATCTGTCTAAAAATAGTTTACCAACTTTGATCAAGAAAACTATAATTAGTATTAAGCAAATTAGAGTGATTTGAAACAATAACAAGAAAATTTTAATAATGTAAATAAAAAAGTATTTTTTTATTAACGTTAATAAACAAAGCTAGTTGACATTAGTTAAAAAGTAGTCCACCTAGCATTGGTTAAGAAATTTTTAATTAATGTTGATCAAGAAATAAGTGTGACCTACATCATCTAGAAAATAAATCAAATTAATGTTGATTGAAAAAAAAAATTAACTAACATAAGATGAAAATAATCTCCCATGACATAAATTGGAAAAAGAAAATTCAAAACTCTCACTAACATTGATTAAGTTACAACTTGGGTCTAGCATTAGTGATAAACTAACACTAGTACAAAAAGGACATTTAATCGCGGTTGCATAAGGTATACAAGCGCGGTTGTCCAACCGCGATGAATTCAAACGCAATAAAAAGTATTGAAGATACAAATGCGGTTGTACAACCGCGATGAAAAGTATAACATACTACCGCGATTCATAAGAAACCGCGCTGGTATGACACATACAAACGCGGTTGTAGCAGAAAACCGCGCTAGTATGGTACATACAAACGCGGTTGTCTATAACAACCGCGGTGGTATGTCTTTTATATTTTAAAACTAAAAAAAAATTAAAGAGTGTCTTTGGCCTAGCGGATAAAGCGTTTGATTTCCAATAAGAGGTTGTGGGTTCGAATCCCTTTTTGTACATTTTTGTTTAGCCGCTGCAACCTTAAAAAACTTCTATTAATTTCGAATCAACAATAACTGCAACAACTTGTACTCAAAATAGCTGCTGAGAAGGCCCCTTCAACGTTGAACCCCTCCTTCTTCCTGCAAGAACCCCCTTCAATGCTGAATCCCCTTCACCCCTTCTTCCTGCAAGAACCCCCTTCAATGCTGCTCAAGCAATAATCCCTTCTTCCTGCAAGAACCCCCTTCAACGCTGCTGAAGCAATAACCCCTTCTTCCTCCTAAACGCAAAACCAAAACAGGGGGAGAGAGAGCTACGAGGGGGCGAGAGAGCGGCAGCCCTAAAAAAAGAGAAGAGTGGAAGGGGCCGCAGCCCTAAAAAAAGAGAAGAGTGGAAGGGGGGGAGAGAGCGGCAGCCCTAAAAAAAGGGAGAAGAGTGATGGAGCCCTAAAAAAAAATAGATACAAACGCGGTTCTTAGTAGGAACCGCGTTAGTATCTCCTTACCATCGCGGTTCTCTCTTTAACCGCGTTCGTATGGTTATAATTAATTTCAAAAATGCCACCGCGTTATTTTTTATTGCGGTTATTTTTTAACCGCGATTATATCCCGCCTTTAAATATGTTTTTTCCACTAGTGTAACCTTATTTCAATGAAGTATTTCAAATGCTATCATATTAAAAAAATTATGAAATTAGGCAATTACTAATAATTTAACAATATTATTAATCTTGATCATTTTTCTAAATCTATTTTTATTAATAATAAGGTACAAAATCAATATATATATACTTATGCCCTTCAAGGTTTGGCTTGACACCAATGAGTCTAATTCAACAAAAATTTCATTTGATCCCATATTAGTTTCATTTTATCTAAGGTCTTCTATCAATATGAGTTGGGTGTAATTTATTGATTATACTCATTGTAGTAAGATTGAGATGCAAACTCCTATATCCTAAATGATTAATCGAAAGATAAGAAAATAATTGGCCAAGAAGGAAGATTTATTTGTGAATGACATTTTTAATGTTATTTGGTCAAAGGGTGTGGGTAAACATTTTCTTTAGTTTGATTTTTTATAGAAACATTAATCCATAATTTAGATCTTATAGACACAATTCCAGTTATGTAAAAATAATTTATAGTTTACATTGTAACTTCTTTACTTTTTTTTTTTTGGTTTTTCTTTATTTGTCAGAACTTAGGGTTAATTTTTATTTTGATTTGTAATTGAAAGACCAATTTATAAATTATGACACAGATATTGATATTTTTCTCATTTTAAAATTTAATTTATTGATCATAGCATTATTTGATCTGAACAATAAGATTCTCCTTTTTCTCCCCTTATATATCATTATAATTTTCCATTTCAAAACTTTTCAAGTTTCTACTACTTAGCGCAAATCTTAGCTATATATAGAAAAACAAAAGTTTGATGAAAACCAATACACAGATTGTTGTGTTAATTCAAAAAATAAAAAAACTCAATCATCCTAATTAGCTAATTTTGAATTATTACACAATCAATCTAAAATTAGTAAAAAAAATAAGAAAACTGATTTGAGTTAGAATTTAAAAAAAAAAATCCTTTTAATTTAATATTTTTTTAACAGCTAAGAATAAAATTAATAAGAGCACTTAAGGGATGCTCCAATCCTATTACAAAATAAATAATAAAAGGCTCCACAAACAAGCTTGATTACAGTCATGGTCATCAACTTAAAGCTTCATTTAACAATATTAATATCTCATCTAATTACAACAACCCTATCGTCACCTAACTAGACTCAAGGACCTAAAAAACATACAAAAACAACTCAAAGAAAGTATATCCAGCTTAGATGTCTTCAATCATAATGAGAATTCCTATTAGCAATTAGTTTTACTATTTGCTTCTCAAATGCCTGTTTTGTTGTTGCCTACACCAATGTCCTGTACTGCAAATCAAACAAAACAAACCAAACAGGGACTGCAGTCACCCTAACCTCCTACCTTAAAAATTGTTTAAACCCTCTTAAGAAATCATCTCTGCCCAACACCACTACACTAGCTAGGAATTCAGTAAACATTCGAGAGGACACAAACACCTATCAGAAAAAGAACAATTTATCCTCTTATATCTAAACCTTGCCCAAGACCATGCTTTTAACTGTGCCAACATACAAATTTGTGAGACGTCAACTACACCACCTTTAAAGACCACATTACTTTTATGCTTCCAAATCCCCAAATAATACCAACCCACACTTCTTTCCATACTGTATTCATATTATTATTATTACACAATGTGAGAGAAAAGTGAAAGATTTATTCTTGAATATTTATTATATTCAGTCTAATTGATGCATGCCAAGTACAATCATACATACAATATTAAATCCAATACTTACCTGGAACTGAAGATGATGATGTCATTGTAATTGATTAGAGAAGATTTGATTCCGTTAATGTACTGAGAAAACACAACAGAGAAGAAAAGAGCATAGAAGGGTGTTTACGTGTTAAACCAAAGTGTCAGGCAGCGTACATAAAACTGCTCTATTTTTCTCTTTAATAGGGTAGAGAAAAACCAACATGTGGTTAACCGTAGGGACCCTTTTTGCATATATTAAGATAAGACTCAGCCCACCTATTATCAGCCTGTCCATATTATATATAAATAATATTCAATTCCCATAATTAATAATAATACTTTGGTATATATAGATTAATCTGAATCAATTATTATAATTTATGCATGTCCACAAAATTAATTTATCCAACATTCTCCCACTTGGACAGTATAAATTAAATCACAATAACAATCAATTATCCAGATCAATTCACAATATGTGGCCACAACAAAATGCCAAAGTATATTCAATCACAAGGTCCAACAAAATGGTAAGTATCTCATCACTACAGAAAATTATACTCGAAGGAGTAATAACATCATACAGAAACAAAACACCTACATCACAATGACCTTAATGAATGTGAAATATTTATACACATGTCCCAATCATCTGCCCTAGATGCTATATAAGATCAAAATAATTTTATCACAATAACAATTTGAGACTGGGTCCAAAAAGTCTCAAAAATTATGCCATAACACCAATTGCGCAAATCATAATAAACAAAATATGACAATACAAGATAATTGTGGTCACAACAATAAATAATTATTATCAAACATTTCAATAGATACGACAATACAATAAATGATGTTTAAAAAGGGAAGTACATATCCATAAAAGAAAATTCACACTAAACCAATACATCAAATAAAAAAATATATCAAAAGAACCTCATCACACCCATACGGGTTACATGCTCAACAAATGCCTTAACAATTAATCCCTCAGTTAAAGGATCTGCTATCATCAACTCTGTGAGAATATGCTCAACTCGTGTTTGAAATTCCTGGATCTTCTCTCTAACAAACATGAATTTCGTGTCAAAATGCTTTGACCTTTTCGTAGTATTATCATTACAAGAGAAACATACCACAATAGAGTTGTCACAATATATAGTAAGAGGCCTAGAGATGCTCTCCACAACACCAAGCTCAGTAATAAAATTCTTCAACCAAATTGCTTGGCATGTAGCCTCATAACACGCTATGTACTCTGTCTCCATAGTTGAAGTAAGTGTAAGTGTCTGCTTAAAACTTTTCCAAGAGACAGCTCCCTCAGCTAACATAAATATGCATCCAGATGTAGATTTGAAATCATCTGGACAATCACCATAATCAGAATCATAGTATCCTGTCAATTCAAGGCAATCAGACCTTCTAAAAGTCAGCATATAATCCTTGGTACCTTGCAGATATCTCATGACTCGCTTAGCAACTTGCCAATGAGGTAGACCAGGGTTGCTCAAGTATCTTCCCAGCACATTCACAACAAAAGCAATGTCTGGACGAGTGCAAACTTGAGCATACATGAGACTGCCTACAGCGGAAGCAAAAGGAACTTTTTCCATTTTTGCAGTCTCATCATCATCCTTAGGACATGGGATTTAGAAAGTTTTTCACCCTTTTGAATAGGTGTGGTACAGGGTTTACAGGATTTCATGTTAAATCTATCCAAAACCCTCTCAATATACCCCTTTTGAGATAAACCAAGAATCCCACGGGTCCTATCACGATGTATCTCAATGCCTAGAACAAAAGAGGCATTACCAAGATCTTTCATATCAAAATGAGCTGTTAACATTTGCTTAGTATCACACAGAAAGTCTACATCGTTGCTAGCTAGAAGAATGTCATCAACATACAATACCAGAATAATAAATTTCCTCCCACTAGCCTTCAAGTATATGCATTGGTCAACAACGTTCTCCTTGAAACCAAGAGAAGTGATAACATTATCAAACTTTAGATACCACTGTCTTGAAGCCTGTTTCAACCCATATATTGATTTCCTCAGTTTGCAAACCATGTGTCTTTTACCACTCTCAACAAAACCATCAGGTTGATCCATGTATACATCCTCAAACAAATCTCCATTCAGAAAAGCGGTCTTCACATCCATCTGGTGAAGCTCTAGATCAAAATGTGCCACAAAAGCCATCACAACACAAAATGAATCCTTAGTGGAGACTGGAGAAAATGTCTCTTTAAAGTCTATGCCTTCTCTCTGGTTGTAGCCTTTTGCAACAAGTATGGATTTATATCTTTCCACCTTCCCGTTGGTGTTGCGCTTAGTCTTAAAAACCCATTTACAACCAACAGTTTTACATCCAACAGGCAAAACTACCAAGTCCCAAACACCATTTTTCTTCATAGAAGCCAATTCATCCTCCATAGCAACCATTCAATGAAAATGATCAGTTAGAAGTGGCTTCAAGAAAAGAAACAAGATCCATGCTCTCTACAGAGTTAAACTCATGCTCCTGCAAATACACAACATAATCCCTGAACCTAGTGGATTGAGTAGATGTGGAAATTCTTCCTGATCTCCTAGGTTCACGCTCAATAATATCTGGATTTGGGACATCTTCACCAACACCATGATCAACATCAGTATCAACCATTGGTTCAACAACATTATTAAGGTAGATGGAATAGACTCCATGGCTGGTGCAAAAGGAAGGGGAACATCAACATGCTCTATTCGAAACTCTACAGTGCGAGGTTGCATAAATATATCTCCACCTGAATCCTCTTCAAAATAGATTGCACGGTCTGACTCAATAATTCTAGTAGTGTGATTAGGACAGGAGAATTGACACCCTCTAGATCCAATGCTATATCCAACAAAATAGCTAGAAATAGTCTTAGGATCAAGCTTTTTAATCTCTGGATTGTGTGGTCTAACTTCTACTTTACAGCCCCATACTCGAAAATGCTTCAAGATGGGCCTTTTTCCTGTTAAGAGTTCGTAAGGAGTCTTCGAAACATATTTACTCGGCACATGATTCAAAATATAAGCAGCAGTCTTCAAGACTTCTCCCCATAAGAAATCTGGAAGAGTGGAGTGACTCAACATACATCTTACCATCTCCATAAGTGTACGATTACGCCTTTCAGCAACATCGTTTTGTTGCGGAGTCATAGTGTACATTACCTCGATTCTGCATTCCTATAAGAACCTAGCAAAAGGTTAAGGATTCCTACCTGTTTCATCATATCTCCCATAGAATTCACCACCTCAATCAGAATGAATACACTTAACTTGAGTATCAAACTTCAATTCAACAACAACCTTGAACTCCTTGAAAGAATCCAAAGACTCTGACTTCTCATGCAATAGATAAATCCAACCATATCAAAAGAAGTCATCGATGAAGGTAATAAAGTACCTAGATCCTCCTAGAGCTATAGGAGTAATAGGTCCACAAATATTTGTGTGAATCAATTGCAAAATTTCCTCCTTTCTGAAACTACTGGTCTTTCTAGTCTTTGCAGTAAGTTTCCCCTTAATACAGTCAATACAATTATCAAAATTAGAGAAGTCCAAGCTATAGAGAATGTTCTCCTTAATTAGTCTCTCCATTCTTTTTCTGGAGATGTGACCCAACCTTTTATGCCACAACATGGAAGAGCTTTAAATTTTCCTCCCACACTTATTTTCGAGAACGTTACAAACATCTGATTGGCGTTGCACAATAGAATTAGGATCAAGATTCAGTAAATATAAACCATCAGACAATACACCAGAAACAATCAAACTTGAGTTACGGAAAATTTCAACTTCATTATTTCCAAAAACAAATGTAAAACCACATTTGTCCAAAACAGAAACAGAAATTAAGTTCCTTCTCATAGATTGTACATAAACAACATCACTTAAGGTCAAGTCAAATCCACATTTTAAACTTACAGTTCCAATGTTCTCCACTCCAACATTGACACCATTGCCAACTACAATCGATAGCTCTCCATCACTTGGCCTTCTCCTGGTTTTGAGTTCTTGTAATGAGTTTGTAACATGAATAGTTGCACCAGTGTCTAGCCACCAAGTATTAAAAGGGACATCAACAAGATTCGATTCAAAACATACTAAAGCCAGTGGATTACATTTCTTCTTTTTCTCTAGCCAGTTTTTGAACTTAAAGCAATATGCTTGCTTATGTCCAAAAATGTCACAGAACTTGCACTTTCCTTGAAACTTGGGCTTCATTCCTCACGACTCCTCTGTTTCAAGAACAGAAGTAAACCCACTCTTCTTGAATGAGACTTTAGCATTTTTTCCTTTCCAGAACTTCTTCTCCTTTTTCTTTTCAGCATTCTTGTGAGAGACATGTTGAACCACATGACCTTTACCCTTCTTCATAGTCTGTTCCTCATGAGTTAGAATAGAGATCAATTCATCTACTGCCCATTCCTCTTTCTAAGCATTATATGAAGCCCTCAGCATATCAAATTAAGAAGGAAGAGAATCCAGAATCTGTCATACTAAGAAATCCTCCTCGAAAACAACCTTCATAGACTTGAGCTTGTGGTACCAATTAGTGAGTTTCATTACATGCTCACGAACACCACCAACACCATCATACTTTGTCTTGGTCAACAAACTCGGATAGGTAGACTTCTTAGTCTTATCAAATTTCTTGAATTTGTTTCCCACATCTGCCAAGAGTTTCTTAGCATTAGAAGCTTCAGGAATATTGTCCTTGATAGTCTTCTCCATGCTGTGCTTCATGGTCATCAGATAAATTTTGTTAGAATGGATCCATCTGTCATATTTTGTCTTCTCCTCAGCTGAAGATGTGGCAGTAGGTACAGGAGGCTCATCCTCAGTGAGAGCAGAATCAACACACGAGATAACCAAGAACAATTTTACCGATTCCATCCATTCCTGAAAGTTAGTTCCATTCAGTTTGATTAAGGAACCTAAATACATAGGCATAGATGGAATCGAAGAGCATATTATCAATACAAATTAATCCACAAAGTATGTTGAGTGTCAATAACAATATCATATCTTTAAGGCTAATATCGAAGAGATACTGAAAACCTTAAAAATATAATCAACTATTCACCAAGAATCATATCACAAGATAAACAAACCGAAGGATATGTTTACTTATCAATACAAATCTTGATGCAACAATAGGAAACAATAATATTTATACTTTAATGTCTCAACACAATTTGTCTCACGAATGTGAGCTCACATGTAAAACATCTAAAATAATATTTTTAACATTTGACATTTTATCATAATTTGTTCCACGAAGGCGAACTCTCAATTATGAACCATGCCCAACAATATTCATCAGGAGAAATAAATAATATAAATTATATATAATACAAGTTCTCATAAGACATCAATTTATAATAATTTTTTTTATGCGGTTACTATTCATCGTCTTCAACCTCAAGAAGACCCATATAGTATTTTGCTCGTTTCTTCTTCAGTATTGCATAAGAGACACAAGGAGGAAAGTAATATGAAATATTTGAAACACTTAAATATAATTTTAGCCCCTATAATGACATCTAAAACATAACTTGAAGCATGACATCCTGATAAAATTGACACAATATGTTTATCAATTATTTGCATCATATCAAAGAAGATATATAAAATTGAAAAAAAAAACTACAAAGAAACACATGAGTAAATTTGTCAAAACTAAAAACTTAAACCTATACTTAAGCAACCCACCTATTAAGTATAAGTCAAAGGACCAAAGACACATCCTTTAAAAATAAAAAGAAGAAAACGTGTAATCACTTTCAATTTACAAGTTACACTAACAAGAAAATAATAGTTATTATAACTATGTTAAAAATTTAAATGAGTTTCAATATCATATTTAATATAAATGAGAAAATTAAGTAATATATACTAAAATTATTTAACTTACCCACTTCTTATTTTAAGATTTTTAGTGTTTTGAATTTGGAAATGGTGTTATAATATTTTATTTGTTTGTTAGGGATTTATTAGGATTGAATTTGTTAACAGAAATCTTTCATGGCCAACACTAATAGTATTATAGGAAAATAGAAAGAAAAAATTCATACAAATAGAAGTAACTCTTTCACTTTATTATTTTAAAATTTATTATTATCGATAAAAAAATAAAAGAAATAAATCTTAAATAATATCAAATTCTTTACAAGAACTTAAAACAACTATTTCAAACTTTTTAAGAATAAAAAAATAATTTTTTTATAGTGACTACAATCAAAACTGGTTTATTTTATAGGAACTAAACTTGTATTAATTAGGAGTCATTCACCTACTTCTCTAATAAATGACAATCAAAAAATGGTTCAATACTTTTAAGTTCGTAAAGAATGAGTTTTCAAAAATTAAGGGAAAACAAATTTTTTATTTGAAAAAATTAAGTAAAAGCATATATTTTATTTAAAAATTATTTTAATTAAAAACAATTATCAAAGTCATGTGTTTACACATAAGTAACTACCACATCGCTTATATCCAATTAAACATTTAACAGAATAGTTAACTTACGCGTAAAATCTAAGAAAAAAAAATTATACTTATTAGTCATTTCATTGCAATTGTATACAAATAAATAGCAATACCTATAGTTTGACAAACATATAATAAATTATGATATCGCTAATATTTTTTCAGATGACATTGAATGTTTAATCACACATTTAATGATTATGACTAAAATCCAAATAGAATTATAGTCGTTAGAAAAGGACAGTCTTTTTTTTATTATTAACTTAAAAATGAAAATTTTCAATACTTATTAATTTTCAATACTTATCATATTTTACCCATAAAAGTAGGGATAAAATATATTTTGAATCCTTCTAAAAATTTTAAAATATTAAATAGTCCCTAAAATAATTTTCGTATTATTTTCATTCTTCTAAAATTTGAACATATGTTTTATGACTCTCTAAAATTTAAACTTGTTTTTTTAGTTATCTTTAATGATAATAATGATCATAATAATAGATTAAAAACTTATACGGATAAAAATAATAACAATGTTAATTATACATTAACCAAAATTGCTTTTAATAGAAAAATTAATAGGATCATTATCCACGTCAACTTTTATTTTTCATTATTACTGATATAGACTTCAACTATATCTTTATATTTTAAAAGATTAAAAATGATATAATTCTTTTTAAATATTAGTTTAATATATTTGAAATTTTGCGGTGACACGAAAATTTATTTTACATACTCGTATGGTACAACATTTTGAGTTTTTTTTTTAAGGATACAACAAAAACAAAATATTTAAAAACAAAACAATCATACAAAAAATATTAAATAATTTATTAAATAATTTATCAAACTTATCCTTTTTTTTTTACTTTTAATTTCGTTTAATTTGAATAAGTCTATTTATTACACAAATATAATCAAAGTTGCACTCCATCTATTCTTATCCTTAACTATATATAATTAGGGTAAGTTACATAAGTTGTCATTCCATTTACATTTTTTATTATAAAAATAAAAATTTAAATATGATTTACTAAAATTAAATTAAAAAGTTATTATTCAAAATTTATCAATATTTGAATTGTATTATTTAAAATATGAAGGGCAATGCTCTTTTTCTGTGATGCATAAAATGAACTTGCAGGAAGGGGTAGAAAATCTCTGCAATTCCACATGCAATGCACATCATTTCCTCTATCTTTCCGCCAATATGGACCCCTTTCAACCAATCCTGTGATAATGCTTTTGGAAAAACCGCGTCTTTGGACTTCCATTTTCTTCACTCAAACACCTTTGGCACTACTATGTATATATATATATATACACCAACCGAGAAGTCTCATGCCCAATATAACATTATAACAAATTTAGTATGACGAACAGTGTTTACAGTTTAGTACTTATGGCCTTGTATATGATGGTTGAGCTGCCATCTGTGATTGGTGGCACCATGGCTCCTTCTTCCATTTATGAAGAACAACAGGCTTTGCTCAAAAGTGGTTGGTGGAGTGATCACTCAAATATCTCTCACCATTGTCATTGGGAGGGTATCTCTTGCAATGAAGCTGGAAGTGTTACTGCTATTGACAGAACGTCGTTGAAGATTCCTTCATCAGAAGAATTGCTTTGGATTCAGAACTTGAACGTCACTGCCTTCCCCAATTTAGTCCATCTGGCTCTAACTGGAATGGGTCTTAGAGGAAGCATCCATGCAGAAATAGCCACACTCACAAACCTTACCTCTCTTCTCTTGTCTCATAATCGTCTCCGAGGTAAGTTCTTGCAATTCTCTTTATTGCATTATCCCATATAAATTCTGTCAATGGAAGAATCTGACCCATCTTTTTCATGCTTTGACCTAATTGCAGACTCAATACCCCTACAAATTGGTAGCTTGACACATTTGCTGAGTTTAGATCTCTCTAATAATTTGCTAACAGGTTCAATCCCGACTACTTTCGGTCAATTGGTGAACTTGAAATATCTTTATCTACATTCAAACAAACTTGAAGGTAACATATAATTATATCTCTCACGTGATTTGTTCCTGAGTTTTGTGAATAAGAAAATCCAGCTATTTCTTTGTTGCTATGATTCAATTGTAGGTTCAATACCACAACCACTTGGTAACTTAACACAATTGCAAAGGTTAGATCTCTCTAATAATTCGTTAACAGGTTCAATCCCGACTACCTTTAGTCATTTGGTGAATTTGAAATATCTTTATAACAAACTTGAAGGTAATATATAATTATATCTCTCATGTAAATTACTGATGAGTTTCATAAATAAGAAAATGTAGCTATTTGTTTGTTATTATGATTCAATTGTAGGTTCAATACCACAACAATTTGGTAACTTGACACAATTGCAGTGGTTATCTCTATATGATAATTCTTTAGTGGATTCAATCCCATCTACACTGGGTCATTTGAAGAATTTGAACATTCTCTATCTTGATTCAAACAAACTTGAAGGTAACATACAATTATATATCTTATGTAATTTAGTCATCGTTTGTTGTCAATAGGAGAATTTAATATCTCTTTCTTGCTATGATCCAACTGCAGGTTCATTACCACCACAACTTGCTAACTTGACACAATTGCAAAAGTTAACTCTATATGATAATTCTCTAGTGGGTTCAATCCAATCTACACTGGGTCATTTGAAGAATTTGATCATTCTCTATCTTGATTCAAACAAACTTGAAGGTAACATACAATTATATATCTTATGTAATTTACTTATCTATTTGTTGTCAATAAGAGAATTTAGTTTCTCTTTCTTGCTATGATCCAATTGCAGGTTCATTACCACCACAACTTGGTAACTTGACACAATTGCAAGAGTTAACTCTATATGATAATTCTCTAGTGGGTTCAATCCCATCTATACTGGGTCATTTGAAGAATTTGAACATTCTCAATCTTCATTCAAACAAACTTGAAGGTAACATACAATTACATCTCTTATGTAATTTACTCATCTATTTATTATCAATAGAAGAATCTAGCTATCTCTTTTGTGTTCTGATCCAATTATAGGTTCAATACCATCACAACTTGGTAACTTGACAGAATTGCAGTGGTTGAATCTCTCTAATAATTCCCTAACAGGTTCAATCCCGACTACTTTTGGTCAATTCGTGAATTTGGAACTTCTTCGTCTTAGTACAAATAAAGTTGAAGGCAACATACGTTTATATCTCTCACGTAATTTACTCGTCTATTTCTTGTTAATAAGATAATTTAGTTGTCTATTTCTTTCTATGATCAAATTGCAGGTTTAATACCACAACAACTTGGTAACTTGAGACAATTACAGTGGTTAGATCTCTCTAAAAATTTGCTAACAGGTTCGGTCCCAACTACTGTTGGTCAATTGAAAAATTTGAAAGCTCTTTATGCTTGTATAAACCAACTTGAAGGTAACAAACAATTATATCTCTCACGTAATTTACTCGTGTATTTCTTGTGAAATAGAAAATCTAGTTATTTCTTTCTTATTATGATCCAATTGTAGGTTCAATACCACAACAACTTGGTAACTTGACACAATTGCAGTGGATATGTTTATATGATAATTCTCTAGGGGGTTCAATACCATCTACATTGGGTCATTTGAAGAATTTGAAAATTCTCTATCTTGATTCAAATAAACTTGAAGGTAGGATTCCAACAGAATTGGGGAATTTGACACAATTACGGATATTATATCTCTCGTGTAATTTACTCACAAGTTCGATTCCTCCTAGTTTGGGTCAACTAGAGAACTTGAGGGATCTCTTCTTTCAATCTAACCAAATTATTGGTCCAATACCAGTAGAATTTGGAAATTTAAAAAGTTTACAAGGATTATATCTCTCTAATAATTCCCTTAATGGTTCAATCCCTCCCACTTTGGGTCATTTGGAGAATTTGGTACATCTCTTCCTTGATTCCAACAAAATAGAAGGCCACATACCCAAAGAATTAGGGAATTTGTCAAAATTAGAAGTTTTGCGACTTAATCATAATAACATTTCGGGTTTAATACCTTCAAAACTTTTGCAAATGGACAAATTGTTCTCTTTATATCTCTCTTCAAATCAGTTACATGGTTCAATCCCATTAGAAACCATGAAATGTCCTTATGCTGCAATACTTGATTTAAGCCATAACTTGTTTAATGGAAGCCTACCATCTCAAATTACTTGTGTCAATGACCTTAATCTTACTCACAATTTTCTTATCGGTGAGATTCCATTTCTTTCTAGAAGGAGCTCTGCACTTAGTCGATTAGATCTTAGTTACAATAATCTCTCAGGCAAAGTACACAAGGAACTTGCTAGTCTACCATATATAAACCTTTCGTTTAATTCCTTTGACTTCTCACAAGATATTGACTCAAAATCAGAGGTACCAGACTACTGTTACTTTCAGAAAAACTCATTAATGGATGATCACCACTTTCCCAATTTCACATACTGCCACTTGCTCAACCAAACAAATCCTCAAACTAAAAAGAGTAAGCCCATGATCATCTTAATTGTTCTTCCTATAATTTTCTGTAGTCTTTTAGTGCTCCTTCCAATATTATATTTTTCAAGATGTATTCCCAAGAAAAAAAATGTGAAGGAATATCAACAAAGAATGGAGACTTGTTTTCTATATGGAACTATGATGGTAAAATTGCATTTGAGGATATCATCAAAGCAACGGAAGACTTTGACATCAAGTACTGCATTGGGACAGGAACATATGGCAGTGTCTATAGAGCACAACTGCCCAACGGTAAGATTGTTGCATTAAAAAAGCTCCACAATATGGAATCTCAAAATCCCTTATTTGACAAAAGTTTTCGGAACGAGGTGAAGATGTTAACAGAAATTCGTCATAAAAACATTGTAAAGCTTTATGGCTTTTGCCTCCACAATCGGTTCATGTTTTTGGTCTATCAATACATGGAAAGAGGTAGTTTATTTTATATTTTGAATAATGATGTGGAAGCTGAGGAGTTAAATTGGAGTAAGAGGGTGAATGTCATTAAAGGGATTGCAGAGGCTTTATCCTACATGCATCATGATTGTACCCCACCAATTGTTCATCGAGATTAACAACTACCAATGTTCTACTAAACTCACAATTAGAGGCTATGTCTCAGACTTTGGCACGGCTAGATTCCTTCACCCTGATTCTTCAAATCAAACCTTGGTAGCTGGCACTTATGGCTACATTGCCCCAGGTGAATGTTATTTTCTATTACAAAACCACAATATTTTTTGTCACTCTAGAATTGATGTAACAATATATTTTTGAGAGGTTGAGCTAACTTTTTTTTTCTTTCTTCATGACAGAGTTTGCTTATACGTTGAGTGTGACAGAAAAATGTGATATTTATAGTTTTGGAGTGGTGACTATGGAAACAATAATGGGAAAACATCCTGGAGAGTTAATCTCATCTTTATCAAAGCCAACTGCTCAAAATATGTTGGTGAAAGATCTCTTGGATTCACGTCTTCCTCTTCCTCTTCGAAAAGATGCTCAAGATATAATAACTCTTGTGATAACGATAGCATTATCATGTTTGTGCTGCAAACCAAACTTGAGACCATCAATGCAACAAGTGGCAGAGAAACTCTCTAGTTTCAAACTGCCATTAGCTTTTCCTTTCCATGAAATTTTTATCCATCAATTGATGAGTCAAGACATATATCATCTTTCAACCAAGTGTCATGAATGAAATCTAGTGAGTTAAAGTTAAAGGAAGTAACAATTCCTGGCAAATGTAGAATTATTTTTTTTTCATTTTCATTAAATTTTAAATCACAATAGTATTTTTAAACTTGTAATTTATTGATGATTAACCGTTATTGATCTTAACATGCAGTTCATAATTCTTTTTTCAATTTTTCTTTATATATCACTATGATTTTATGTTTTAAAAATTGTCTCATTTGCAACATGTAGCCTAACCTTGTGTTTAGATATGTAACTTCATAATGATTAACTCAAATACATTGAATTAACTTATCTCTTTTCAAATTATTTCATTTTTTAAGTATTTTTCTTTTTTATAAGGTAATTCAAATTTAATGAATCTTTACAGTGTAAACAATTACTAATTATTCAAAAATATTGATATTGATGATTTTTTTAATTTGTCTTTGTTAATGTTATTTTTCCGTTAATGTTCATCAAGATTTTTTCAGTTTACACTAACAATTTTTTTCTTTATTGATGTTATTTGGGATTGTTTTAAGTTGATGTTAAACAAAATTATTTAAGTTGAAATCTAAGACTCATTTTTATGATGTCATTCGTTAATATTACTTTTTCCAACTAGTGTCTGAAAGAAAAAAAATAAAAGTTTCTCTAGTTAACATTAGAAACAAACAATTATAGTCTCCCCTATGATGATTAATAAAATTCTGACTAATATAAAGTATAGCAGTGGTTTAAAATAATCAAAAAACAATCCTAATAATGTAAATGAAAAATAATTTCTATTAACATCATTAAAAAAATCCTAATCAGTCGACAAAAGCTAAAAAGGTAATCATGATTAACTAGTAAATTTTTAATTATTGTTGATCGAGAAATAACTCTAACCTACATTGTTCATAAAACAAATCTAATTGATATTGTTTGAAAAAAAAAAAACGATAAACATCAATTAAAAATAATCATCTCACTTGACTTAAATTGAAGAAAAACATTAGTAAAAAATCAACATTAGTATTGATGAAGAAAACTCCAATTAACATTGGTAGAACTTTAGCAATAAAATAATGTTAAGAATGTCAATCCAAAGATAAACATGACATCATTAACTTTAGTTTAAAACACTAAAAAAAAAAGAGAATAATCCACGGCCCAAATCCATCGGTAACATCATTTATCCGTCGGTAACAACATATTACTAACGAATTTTCGACGGACATGTAACCGTCAGTTATTTAGTTGTCGAAAAATTGACCGACGGAGAATGACTTTTCGTCGGTAAATACTGAAGGATCTCATCTGTCGAAAAATTCGTCGGTAATTACCGACAGACCTCATTTGTCGAAAAATCCGTCGGTAATTACCGACGGACCTCATCCGTAGAAATATCCGTCGGTAATTACCGACAGATATTATCCGTCGAAAAATCTGTCGGTAAATTTGGACGGTTGACATCCGTCAAAACTATCCGTCGGTAAATTTGGACGGCCTCTGTCCGTCAAAATGTTCCGTCAGTAAAAGTCTATGACAGATTTTACCGACGGATTTTGTCCGTCGGTATGTTTTTCAGTCAATTTGTTTTATCACCTTCTGATGAATTACTTAATCACCTGTTTTCATAATTATAGTATCTAATAACAAAATTCGAACAATACAATTTAAAACAAAACCACAAAGATATTGTTGTCCAAAAACAAATTTATTAACCAAGTGCAGGTAAACTAAAGAAATGTACATGGTTCATCAAAGTTACATTGTCTTATAACAAAAACTACTAACAAAAATTAATAGTCCTCTCCATAATCAGAAGAATGATCGTGATCAAGATTTTGCTCGTGGTCAAGATTTTGCTGCTGATCATTATTCTCTTCTGGATGCTCGTCTTGTGGTGGTGATGGTGGATGTTCAACCTCCTTCCTTACTTTGTCTTCACACTTGTTAGAAATAGTTAAGTAAGCAGGTAGTCAAAGGAATAAAACTGCATCAAACCCTTAGTTACTCAGCTGCACCTTAAGAAAAATCAAAACAAAACAAAAAAAAAGGTAAGCTTTATCCTTCTCACCCTTAATTAAAAAAAACACTTCTGAATCCATTGACGAAGCTTATGTATTTCGAAATTCGGAAATCTCTTACAAATCCTCCAATTGACTGAGTGGCGACACAGAAATCATCGATTAAAATCGTCACTCTTTCATTGTTTCAAATCGTTCACTAACAACGAACCCTAAAACTCAATCACGGGATATATATAAAATCAGTTACCGACGGAATTTACCGATGGATTTATCGACGAAAATTAAAAAATAACTTACCGATGGAATTTACCGACGGATTTATCAACGGAAGTTAAAAAATAATTTATCGACGGATGTATCGACGGAAGTTAAAAAATAACTTACCGACGGAATTTACCGACGGATTTATCGACGGAAGTTAAAAAATAACTTATCGACGAAATTTACCGACAGATTTATCGACGGAAGTTAAAAAATAACTTACCGACAAAATTTACCAACAAAATTTGAAAAAATAATTTACCGACGGATTTACCGACGGAATTTAAAAAATAATTTACCGACGAATTTATTTATTTTTCGTCGGTAAATGAATCCGCCTTTACTGACTGTCTTTTCCATCAATAATTCAGTCGGTAATTTAAATATTATTAAAGGATTTTGATCCGTCGGTATACAGTATTTTTCTTGTAGTGAAAGAAAAACATTCACTGACAATTATAAAAAAAATGTTGAGTTTATGAAACTTGAACTTCGATCAAGATGAAGTTAATAATGTCTCTATTGTAATGTCTCTATTGTTGTAGTTAAGTGGAAGAATATGAATTTGAAAATATGAAAAAAATTTAATCAAAAAAAATTATTTAGAGATCAAATTTTAGCTACTAAATGAAATGGTTGTTAATTATGACTAAAATAGTCACCAAATTAAATTTTGGTTACTAAATAACTACAAAATAGAAGTAATGATTGAATGTAGTGACCAATTAGGTTAAGATAATTGGTATCTAACATTAGCTACCAAGATTTTAGTAACCTATGCTATTAGATTCTAAATTGATATCTAATTAAGTTAGAGACTAATTTAGAATATAATGGTATTGGTCACTAAAACCTTGGTAGCTAATGGTAGATACCAATTATCTTGACTTAATTGGTCACTAAATTCAATCATTACTTCTATTTTGTAGTTATTTAACACCAAAATCTAATTTGGTAATTATTTTGGTCACAATCATCAACCATTTCATTTGATAGTTAAAAATTGATCTCTAAATAACTTTTTTCTTATAGTGTTTACTATTTAGATGAAACCTAAAATTATATAATTTTGTATAATATATTTCTTTTATAACATTCTAGAATTTCAATTTATTTTGAAATCCCTGTTTAGACAATGTGTTGTCATTCAATATTTCAATTTCTTTATAAGAATGAATTAAGCCTCTTCAATTTTTTTTATCCAAACATATTATAAGTCTTTACTTAAAAATGACAAAAGTTTGAATGGAAGTCAATTCAAACAGTAACGTGATAACTTTAAAAGTCACTCAACTTAGAACGATTTAAAATAAACATATAACCAATTAAAATATTTAAAATTAGTAAAAAAAAAACAAGAAATTATGGACGAAAATATTTTGTTTGAGTTTTTAAAAAAATCAATCTTTTAATTTAAGTTGAAACATTTTAAAGATTTAAATATGTTTTCATTTCCTATAATAAATAGGTTTTAATTTTTATTCTTACAAAATTGTTTTTTTTTTTTCAACTTCTCAAAAATTGAAAATTATTGGTTCCATCCGGCTTTTACATGACACTTATTTATTTGTTGAATAAGAAGTTAAGTGATCATTCTAAATGGTGTTTCTTGTTGAACAAAGTCACAATTTTATTTTTAAAAGATACCTCAACAAGCTTAATGAAAAATAAGTATTTAAATTGTATTTGACGTTGACTTTCCAAAGTCAAGTAATGTGAGAAACTATTGAATATAAGCTCTCAAGTCGATAGCTAAAAAAACGATGATTCTTCTTTAAAAATATTTTTTCATCATGGTAAACGATGACAATTTATTCTTGTTCAAAGTAATGACTTTAAGTAGTGTCTCTTCCCTTTTAAGAGATGTTTAATTTATAAAGACTTTCTTCCTTTTTAGGATTTGTTAGGTAAATTTAGATACTGAAAATTTGATTAGAAGAATATGGAATATCAGAAAAATGGGTCCCATAACCCTAAGATTTAGTTGTTGCTCAAAGTTTCAAAAATTTTGATACTTTTGTTACTATTCTTTCCAGACTTGCTGAACGAGTCATATCTTATGATCAACACGCCTAATAGGCAATCCCATGTCAAGCCGATAAAAACATTGCCTAAAGAGTGAATATTTTTATTTGGCACTTCTAATTCTCCAATGATCTCAAACATAACAAAAATAATGCCTCAGGATCAACAATATCATCATCATCATTTAAAAGACAACCCTTCTTTACTTAATGCTTATGAGATGTCTTTCACTACGCGCTTAGCCCAACTAAAAATTAAGTCCAAGACAATACACAAACACTTCACAATTTTCATCTTTTTTCTTGTACATGATTATATATATGTTATTTATCTTAGCTAAATTAAAATTATTGATTTCGAATTTTAAAAGGATTAAACAATGAAAATTATTTTACAAAATTGAAAACTATTTTCTTTTGTAAGTTATAGCAGTTATTTCAAATTTGGAAGGATGAATTTTTTCATAATGCTTAAAATAAAAAATTGTTTAAGAACTAAAAACGAAATTAATAAGCCTGTTTTGAAAAAAAAAAAAAACGTTTATTTGCTACACATATATACATCAATTTAATAATTTATATGAAAATGTTGTATACTATCAAACTGTCTGAACAGTGCTCTGCATTTTACAAGCTTTATAGTATCACTGGTAATTTTTTTTTATGAGTTAAGCATGATGTGTTCTTCTAAAATAAGTTATTTTTTACTATAAGAAAGACCATGTGGTTTAAGCATTTATAAATTCTAAAATAATGAACAAATATTAGTTAAATGAATAATCTAAAATAGTTTAGTAAATATTATGATTGTTAAATATGTTTCTCTAACTGATCCCTTTCTGCATTCTATCTGTCCACATTCATCCCACAACAACCAAACATTTTACAATGCCTTTATTTTTTTTATGTTGAAGTGAAATTTTAAATAGGCCACTGTTATATATATGCAGAACATCATAACAAAGTTGATCAGTAATTAAAGCCATTTGAAATCAGAATCCATCAATTATGGAAATTTATGTTTCCACACTAGCGTAAAATACTATTTTACATGGTGAAAACCACATTGATTTACATGATTTTGATGCACTTATAGTAAAATAATTATAATTAGTGAATCTACTACTTGGTTATATTCTTAAATGATATACACTATATTATTTGTTATATCACTTTTTTATTTTTATTTTCTTTTTTAAATTTATTTTTTATAATTTAGAGAAATACATGTTAAAAATGTATATTACGTAAAAATTATATTATAAATGTATATGTTGAATAACAGTTTAGGAAAACATATTTAAATATTAAAAGTTTATTAGGAATAATACATATTAAGTAAAATTTTAGAACAATAAACTTTAGGAAAATGCTAGAAATGAAAAAAATGAGGAAATATAGTTATTGTTACTTTGAAAAAACAGGGTTTATTATATTATTGGTTTATGATAATGAGTTGTTATTTAGTTATGTTATTTTGATTTTTATTGTTTTTATTGTAAACATTCATATTACATGATATTTTGAATGTGTTAGTAGTATGTTTTGACGATGTCTGACATCAGTGAATTATATTGCTGCTTAATTGTTAAAAGATTATATTTCAAGTGTTGTCTGTTTTAAATTTTTTTAAATTTGTGAAATATATATATATATTGTACTGAATGAATATAAGTTTTTTTTTTCTAAATTTAATATAAAGATTAAGTATTACATTTAATTTAAATTATTTTTACGTTTTCTTCTATTTAAAAGTAAGAAGAGGAAATAATAACAATTATTATACCAAATCTTTAATTACTAAAAAAATTAATAACTTTTCGTATAATTCATGAGTATATCTAATTTAATCTATATTTCATATATTTTATATTTTATGAAATTTGATTGTATTTTGTGTTAAATGCATATTTCATGTACTTGAAGATCATTGTCGTGTTGATTTTCCTTTTTGTTAAAAGATAAGAAATTTTGATTAAAATTTATGTACTTAAGAAAAGTGAATATTTCTAAATTGGATATGGTTACATTTTTTTAAAAAACAAAAAGATATTCATGCATAAAAAAGTCAAGTTCTTTTATTAATATTAGTATGAGACGAAGTTGAAGAGAGACCATGAACATTGCACATATTAATGAATGATATATTTGATTATGTGTTAATTAGTTGATATGTAAACATTTTTTTTTGTTATAGTTTCTTAAAGAGTTATATAATGTAGACTGGCAAAAAAAAAAAGCTAAGCATTTCAAGTTTTTATCAATCTTAACATTTTGATTTGACTTATGGATGACGAATTGGAAGACATGAATTGAGATAATGGACAAAATTGTTTTCCAATAAATGCACGTATATGAGACTTTCGAGCATTTTTTCAGTAATATTAAGATTAATTAATTTGAAGGTAGCAAAAAGGTCAATTAGTAAAAGTTTCACTTAATTGATAGAACTATTAAATAAAATGCTTCCAGAATATACACTATCCATTTGTTACTATAAAGCAAAGAAGATGTTATATATGTTGGATGGACATGGAGTATAAGAAAATACATATTTATCTTAATGATTACATATTATAGAAAAGGGAGTTTAAAACATTACATAAGTGTCAAAGCTGAGGGATATCATGGTATAAAAATAAGGATGGTCATTGTGATTTAAACAAAACAAAAAGGGTACTCCTGTGAAATTCTGATGTATCTTCTATCACTCTACGGTTTAAGAGTTTGTTTGGTACTGTTAATAATGCAACGAACCTTACGTGGCAGGTACATGAAGAAAATATAACGGATACACCATGTAGTTTATTCATCACAATGAAGAAAAATGATTCTGTATATGTAGCTTGGAAATTATCCACTGAATCTTAGTCTTGATCTTGTAATGGATGAAATGAATCCTTATGGTAAATTAAGCACCTAACATTATTGATGACCCATTTTTTTAGTCATTAAAATATATGTTATCTATGATAATATCAAGACCAAGACAATAATTATCTAGCTCTGTTGGTAGAAGAGTTGAGATTCTTATTGGATGAAAAATTTGAGGTGTTAGACGGATATTGGAAGGAAAATTTTAATTTGTGCACGCTATTATTTGGCACCATTAGTTACTTTTCAACATGCGAAAATTTGAGTAGTCATATGAAGGGACATCTTGTTTTTCCTTTTATGTAAATATGACACAAGTTACCATAAACTAAAACAATACATTTGACATGGAAAATTTTTTTAGTATGGTGCTCCAACAAAAGGTTGCTCATGACCATGATGACTCAATACTCCTTCTTATTGAGACTCCTTTATTCTAACGACAAATAACTATTGTGAACATACAACATGATGATGATGATGAAGTACATGACAATCAATGATCATAATCAAGGGATATGTGAGAATATTAGAACACTTCCACAATAATTATGTTGTTTTATAGGTTTTTCTAAGACGAAAGTCTGACACTCTAGGATTTTAATCAAGTGTTAAAAGCAATTAAGTGTAAAAATGGTCATACTTCGTTTGTAAGATAATAACTTTGTGAAAACAAACAATCATGTAAGATGCAAGTATTTTGTCTAACAGATGATATAACACTATGTAGTCTTTTCCTAAGTCTAATAAGATGCATATAAGATCAAATGAACCACACATAAAACATCAGACAATACACACATAAATTAACATAACCTCATACTTTAATAAATATTTATATACTTATTCTATATTGTAGGAAATGTCCATCTGTTAAAGAGATCCGATAAAATCACAAGCTAAAGTCAACATAAAGAGATTTGTTAGAGTTTGAGTTAAAGCTACTTCTTCTATGTTATTCCCAATCCCTAAGCATTGACAAATCTAGAACAATATCTTCCTCGTACGAATATGCACAAGAAGGCATAAATCAAGTCAATATACACTGCCCAAGAAAATATAATTTGATTTAGCTATTGGAAAGATTATGTAAAGTAGAAGAGAGCATTTAATGTTCCACAAAGTGCATTTAATGCATCTCAAACAAGCTAACTCATCATATGAAAGAAATACACACAAAAGAACTGAAGTTGATTGAACGAGTAAAAATTAATTCACAACCGTCATCTTCCTCCAAATCTATATAAAACATATCAAAGAAAAAAAAGTGACAGAGACCATGTTGCATAGTGTTGCAAATCTTCTATGCCAAACCAAAGCTTCATAAAAGAATACTATCGATGTTCACTCAACTAGCTGAGAGAGAGTGTTAAAAAATCCTACATTCAACTTCAGATGATCATCCTCTTTAGCAAGTGTTAACGTGATCGCTGGATCACACTGTATACAACTTCTTCATCTTAGTTAGCAGTGGTTGACTGAAAAAAAGAATACTGAAGGGATTAACTATGAGTGGCTACGAGCCCAAAAAATACTCAGTTAAGCTCGGGATGACTTATGTCAAGAATACTCAACAGTTTAGCCAGAAGTAGATATGAGCCCAAAAAATACTCAACTGAGCTAGGAGTGGTTCATGTTAAGAATACTCAAAGGAGTTAGCCAGGAATGACTACATGCTTAAAAAATACTTAGGTGTATTTCGCAATAGTAGTCTACTTAGTGAAACTTAATCAGTTAATTGAAAACTAGGCGTGGTCTGTTTGGTTAGACAAACTAGTATAAAAATTACAATGTATGTTCTCTCTTTTTCTATCTCTACTTGGTATATTATTGTTATCTTTGCTAACAAAGAAAGAGAGTCACTACATTACTACACACAATCAAAATGTTTTGTATAAGCAAATTCGTTAAGTCAAAAAGCATAATCTGATACACTATCAAGTATATGTATCATTCATAGATTAAATATTTTACACATATATCACCAAGTTTTTACTATCAGACGATCTCTACGAAAAGCACACAAGTTTTGAAAAACACAATTCATTCCTCCTTTCTTGTGTTCTTCATGTTTCTAAAATTTTCATTTTAATACTAACTTTGCTTATGTTTAATTCAAATATCATGCTAATGGTCTTTTCGTCTAGCTCACTTGGCTAGTTCATCAAAGAAAACTAGAGAAGTTACATGACTTTGAGATTTAGCTATTAGGCGCATGACTAATGTTAGAGTTTTAATTAACATAAAATCTTATATAGGTAGGGATTTAAACCCTAATGTTACTCAATTTTTCAGTTATTTAAGTGTCATAACTCGATTAAAGATTTTAATTTTTGTATTGTACTTGACTAGGATCTTGTGGCATAATTAGACAAATATATGATTTGGCTAGATACTTTGGTATGTTATTTTTGAGATATGTAAATTTAGTATGTAAATTATTGATTATTAATTTTTATATTCTATTAAATTTGTTTAATTTTATAGATAAACTTTGAGTTTGAGAGTTCTTCTTTCATCAAAACAAGATAATCTCTTTTATAGCTAAAAAACAGATGTAATTTGAGACAAATTTGACTAGTTTTTATATCTATGTCAAATACTAAGATAAATATTCATGAGAAGAGTACAGTATAGATAAGACAAGACAAGACAATGATAGCTTAGAGAAAATAAGCACAAAGTTTATATTAGAAATCACTTTTCATTCAACTTGGGTAAAAGATGGTACATTGGTACAAATTTATAATAGTAGGAGATAGAGAAACTTTTCTAACTTTTTCATACGAGACTTTGTAAGATACCTTAATTTTTACATATATACATGCTCCTTTATCGAAAGGAAGAAACACGCATCAATATCTCTTATTGGTGGTAGCTTTTTTTGCAAAGAAAATTCTCCTTACCTAATGATTGTTGGAATTTTCTAGGAGGGTCAACCACACACATCATTATTAGAATCACTTTTCATTCAACTTGGGTCAAAAATGGTACATTGGTACAAATTTATAATAGTAGGAGATAGAAAAACTTTTCTAACTTTTTTATATGAGACTTTGTAAGATACCTTAATTTTGACATATATATACGTGCTCCTTTATCGAAAGGAAGAAACACGCATCAATATCTCTTATTGGTGGTAGCTTTTTTTGCAAAGAAAATTCTCCTTACCTAATGATTGTTGGAAAATTTCTAGAGGGTCAACCACACACATCATTATTATGCATGTAGGCTAATCTCACTAGAGTAATGGTTGAAAAAATTAAATGTCACTACACCGAAGAATGAAGGTTCAATTAGTATAAAAGAGACACTTGAAACATTCTATTATATGACCTATACACCTTATTAAGGCTATTTTAAAGAAAAAGCAGGTATGTAGTTGATAAATTTCTCTTTATGTGTAAATATTTGCCTTATTAGATTGTTTCATAATGTTGATTTTGTTTGGCATCACGTAGGACACTAGTTGGAGACAAAAGGAAAATTGTACTAATATTAATCATGGGCCTCAACCTCAACCCTATCCTCAACAAAAACAAAATGTTAATTCGTTCTAAGAGTTGGTCAAGGTTTCACGTTACTTATTTCGTATACCTTGTTTTATTCTTGGGATGCAATGACCTCTAGTGTCGACAATGGTAACATATAATTGTACATAAACGTATAAGATGTCTTCAAAATCGTCTAGCATAATCAAATGTTGAAAATTGCAATAAATGATGTAAGTACACTCTAACATGGTAACAATGTATGCATATTATAAATATGAAGAATGCTAATTTGTATGATTTTCTTGAAGCTCAATTCACACAAAAGGTTTTGGGAATAAAAAACTAAAATATCAAAGATTCATTCCATTTCATGAATCCTAAAAGAACATTTACATGACTCCTTATATTGATGATGTGTAAGCACAATTTACCCACTATAAAAATTACATAATTAATATAATATCACTAATCAATATTTTTAATTTACGTCGGTGATGATTTTATTTTCGATAAAATTGTCGTGTGATTTTTTCATTGCATAAAAAATCAAATGCTGACATAAAAGTTGTAGTACAAAATTGTGTTTTAATTACAAATAATATTATTTTAGTTTATCTTATTATAAATTAATAATGACTTTTTTATTATTATTAATATATATATATATATATATAGAGAGAGAGAGAGAGAGAGAGATTTAGTTCTTCATTAAAATTATTATAATTGTGTTTAATGAATTAACTTAATTATATTTCGGATATTAGTGGAAAAAGTAACCAGGTGTGAACTCTTACATTTAATATTTGATATGAACCATAATTCATGTAGATCTTCAAGATTATGTGTATGGATCTTCAAAATTCTTGAGAATAGATAACATAATGTTTCACATTTTGTAAAAGAACACATTTGTGTTCTTAAATAAGTTATTATAAAAAAAAAAACACTAATTATCAGTATATGTTGTAACTTTTTATCAATAAAGAATCATTAAGCATAAAAGCAAGTGATGAAATTTGTTACGTATTAGAAATTACTAGTTACTATGACTTGGTATTATCCGGAGTCTTTGGTTCTGTGTAATAGTTATGGTTAATTTGATTTACATTTAGATATTAATATACTTATAAGTAGAACTACTGTTAGATTTTTAGTATTTATGATTTTGAATGAATATTAGAATTTATTTAGTTGTAGGCTGGTTAATCTTTTTCAATAAGAGACTTGGAAAGGCACAAAACAAAAGTAACACTATTACATCACTTATGACTTGAATCAATATAGAAAGTAATATATAACATAATGCAATATTTATAATCTGGTTGGTACCAACAAGCTTTGCTACAAAGTGGTTGGAAGAATGATGACCCAAATATCTAAGATCATTGTGATTGAGAGGGTATCACTTAGAATAAAGATGAAAGTGTTATATGTACATATATATTCAAAGAATGACTATGAAGATTCCTCCTCCTCATGAACAATTGCAACTGATTCAGAACTTGAGTGTTACTGCCTTCCCCAATTTACTCATCTAAACATAAATAGAAAGGGTCTCACAGAAAACTTTGGGATCTTAACCTTGACAACAATCATCTTCAAGGTTTGTCAATGCCTAAAGCACTTTCAAATCTGCAAATCTGACAAACTTTCTCAATTCTTCCAATAGCAGAATGGCAAATGTCTATTTCTTATCTTGACTGGATTAATTGCAGGTTCAATACCACCAGAATTTGGTAATTAAACACAATTGGATATACATTGTCTCTCCATAACAATTACCTAACTTGTTCAATCCCTTCTACATCAGGTCTATTGAAGAATATGGTCAGATTCTGTCTTGATTCAAACCAACTTACAGGTAGCAAACAATATAATTGGGAAATTTGACACAAATAATGGAATTATATCTATCAAAAAATTTACTCACAAATTCAATTCCTTCTGCATTGGCCAATAAGAGAACTTGACTATTTTCTGCTTTCAAAATAGCAAAATTTCTTGTCATATACCAGTAGAATTTAGAATTCTGAGAAATATCTTTGCTAGATGAGTCTGCTGCCTCTTTCTGTCGTTCACAGTTTTAATTTGAATTATTTCCCACTAGAGTTATTTGGAAACTTTCCTTGTTCCTATTTTTCTCTTCGGTTATTTCTTTCTTTTTTTTTTTTTTCTAATTTGGTATACTTTTTCATGTTAATGTCTAAATAAGATTTCAAATTAAGAGGCTGGTCAAAATACTTTTTCATTGCCTTTTGCTGAAAACATTAATAATAGTAACCTGCAACTACAACTTGATCTACTTATTGTTACTATAACTTAGTGAAAAAGTATACTAAACTGGAAAAAAAGCCAATTTCTTCCTCCTTAAAACCTCAGTGTATGAACATTATGCAGCCTATTATATTACTTCATAACAGGGAAGATGATCAAGCTGAAGTCTAAAAGAACTAGATATATACTAGTTCTTGTGTGTATGAAGGATCATGGCACAACTTACTTTCATTCAAGTACGGTCATGCATAACCAACAAATAAGGTTCTCATTTAGTTACATACATATATATATACAGACACACATATGTATATATATATTACATAATTAGAATAAGAAACTCCTGTGTGCTTCTGAACTTACTTCCGATTTAATGGTGTCTGAGATACTCTCAGTTGTAGCATCAGTGTCAAGTTTCAGTGTTATATACGCCATTTTCAATGAACCTTTCATAGTTTCATTCCAATAACATTGCCGGCCAAGACTACTTTAGCTGGCTAAGTGGAATTATAATAAACAATCATGAATCTTTAACTCCAACACTTTTATTCTATTCATATATTTGTTGCTTGTGTCAAGAAACATTAGGGATCATGAAGTATAAAAAGACTATGTAATGATTTGAGACTTGTTTCTTGGTAAAGCACTATCAGTAATGAAAAGGGTTCTTCTCTAAAAGTATTTAGTAATTTGAAAGGATAGTTAATAAAAGAAATATTTTAGGCACAAATATAGCTCTAGGAGTCACAGTATACAACAACCAGTTCTGTAAAATTGTAAGCTTTTGGAGGTTATGAATGTACAACAACCGTGGGATGATAAATATTTAGGGGTAAAAAGTTCGGAAAAATTATTAAGGGTCAAATAATATTTTAGTATCCATAAGGGTTTTGTTGTTCTAGGTATTTTTCTTGTTATCATTCTCATTATACAATTCTTTTAACTGTTGCTTAATGAATTTTTTTTTCTAAAACAAATTTTGAGGTATATTAAGAGTATAATTGACTTGGCATTGGGTTTTGGAAAGAATGGAGTAAAGATCAAGAACATTTTGACTCTAATGGTACAAGAAGCATACATATACAAATATTACAACAAAGTATATATTTTGTTTGGAAATGGACATTTTGACTCTGATGGGGCATTAAGCATTGAGATGAAAAGATTACAACAAAGTATATATTTCCTTTGGAAGTGAAGTCTTTTGTTAGTTCTCAAAAAAGTAGTATATAGTTGTTCAGTTAACTAGTCAAATTATGAGTATACCCCATAAGTTATTGTAGCAAATCAAACCATTTGGTTTAGAAAAAATTGTTCTATCGTTTTAGGCGTGTCTCTTTTGATCTTACATCTTTTTTATCTCTTACACTTTCTTCACTTAAAAAATATCAACATATCAATGTTACATTACGATGGAAGCTCATTGTTTAATTCAAAATGATTTCTAAATTCCAGTGCATAAGTGACTCATGAAATTCGGAAGTAACTTTCAAACCATAGTGCAGAAGCTTTTTTATACAAGAAAACATAAGTAATTTTAAGATTATATAAATGACATTCCAACATTACACAATCTAAAAAAAAATATAAAAAAAAAACTTTCATTTTTAACAATCCAAAAGGTTATTTTAATATACAAAAAAAATTATATAAAAAATAACTTTTAAATTATATAATAAAAATGTTTAAAAAATAACTTTTAAATTGTATAATTGACTTTTATTTCTTACTAGTGTAATTTAAAAGTCATTTATATAATTTATAAATCATTTTTCATTTCCAAGAGTCATTTTTTTACATGAAAAAAAGGTTCAGATTACACCATAATTAAGTCATTGTTTATAAACCAAAACAACAAAATAGAGATTTTCATATTTATGGACGTACAATGGGTGCAAAAGGAAATCCCCACGAGGTTACATACGACAAATCTCGTAAGATGTTATCATGCAATTATCATAATTTGATTTCTCTTTTTTAATTAGAGTAAGAAACTTGGGCTGGGCGTCAAGATTAACATATATGGAACCGGTAGCGGCTCAAGATTTAAGAGGCGTAAAGCAAATAAAAAAATGAAGTCTTTTTTTAAATTAATAAAATAATTATAATTATGATATTTTTATTTAAAATTTATTTTTTAAGTTTTTTGTGATATAAAATTATCTATTAAATTATCATAATTAATATTATTTAAAAAATATTTTTTCAATAGACAATAAAGCTAATCCATTTAATCTTTGTTGACATTGTTGATCTTAAATAAGATTTTATTAGTTTAAGTTCTGAAAAACTCCTTTCAGTTGAAGCAAATGATACTGAAATTGTTACATTATTCTATATGTTATATATGTATTTGGAAAAAAAATTATTCTTTTTATATAATTAAGTTTTATATAATTAAGAATGTCAATTGGTTTATCATTTTCCAATCCTATAATCTCCTTTAAGATATTTAATTCTGAAAATAAATCTAAGCCATCAAAATCCAATAAATGATCATGTTTCAAATACTTTTTCAATGTTTAAGCATTTTTCTTTCAAAAGTACACAACCCAATAACTTTAAATTTTCAATACTAAATAAAAAACCAAAAAACCAAAAATATCTTCATATATTTTAAATTGTTCAAATCTATTTTGGAGTTTGGCACTTGCTTTATCTATATACAATATATAAAAAAAAATAAAAAATAATCAATTCTAAATAACTCTAGGTGGTTTAATAACTTCATTCTCAATATTTTTTTTTTACAACTTAGGCTCTACATCCATTTCAAAAGCAATTTCAAATAAATGCATTTTCAAATCCATTTTCTCTATATGTTTCAAAAAGTGAAAGAAGACATTTTAATTGTTCAATGACCATATTAATACATATATCTTTTGATTGTAAATTTTTACTACCCGAGTTAACTGCAAATAATATATATCACACTGAACATAACTTATAACTATATAAAATAAGTCTAAGTTAAAAAGATAAATCATGTTTGTCAAGACAATAATCTTGATCGTAGAGTCTCAGGTCTCCTATTATGTTATTATATTTATCTTTCAGATCCTGTCCTTTGGTATGTCTTTAAATATAATTTGTAACTTCTAAATTCTCTTTCTTAAATCTACACAAATTATTTTAAGATTAATTAAACAATAATGAAAAATTATCAATCTCATATTATTTTTAGCTAATCAATAATCTATTGCTCAAAGTCTCCAAGTAAAGACACGCGCAGCATAAATGCATAGTATAGAACGATGAAATATGAAATGAAAGAAATTTTAAATTGAAAACAAGTTAAAATAATATTATGAAAGGAACAAAAGAGACATAGGAAGAAAGGAGATAAGTGAAAAAAGAAGGAGAGAAGTGGAAGAAGAGCAAGACAAGACAATGATAGGATATATCAAGAGAGATGATATCAATGGGTTAGAATATAGGAAAGAGATAAATTAGAAAGTTTTGATACAAAGATTTTTTTTTCTTGACTGTTCAATTTTTTTTAATATTTTTAATTTATTATAAGAAAGTTTTAAGAATATTATTCATTAAATAGGATTTATGGTACCAATATAAATTTAAAGTCATTAAATAATATATTTATAGCACTAATGTAAACTTAAAGTTCAGTTAAAATATTTAAATTTTTAATTAAAATTTTGTTAGTATAATTTTAAAATTAAATATTTTTTATTTTATAATAATATGTGAGTATTAAATTTTTTTGAGGCCTGGAGGCCTAAAGTATATTAAATTTTTTTGGGGCCTAAAGCATATTAAATTTTTTTGAGACCTTTGAGACTTGAAGCCTAAAACGGTTGCTTTACTTGCTTGGGCCTTGACCCACCCCTATATGGAAGTGACACATTCTTCACGTTAGAGAGCAACAGTAACAAAAGTTGTAAAAGAAACTTACAGAAAGACTGAGATGTTCCCTAAAGAAATCCATGATAACCTCTTCATTTAGCCTCATCCATTCAATAGTTTCTTCCTTAATGTAATTTTTCTGCAATTAAAATATCAATGAGACAATCAAGTCAAATAAATACAAAAGCTGTTAAAGAAAATCTGTACAATTTTAGTACATAAATAAAAATCAACAATTGTTTTATTGACAAGAGAACCTGTGTTAAAAGATGATCAACATAAACAATCACTGTTTCTTCCAGGCAGGCTTCAACAAATCTCCTAAAAGATCGTTCTTCAATATACCTGGAATATATGGGTAGTTGAAACTTAGTTTTCCTCACAAATGAAATATTTAACAATCAAAGTTCAAGAAAATGCAATAGAAGACAGCAACTTTATAACCAACTTCAGATCTTATACAACGAAAATTGATAGCTAATCTGGTATGAATAATTTAAGAACATCGGAATAAGATATGATAACAAAAAAGAGTAAACAGTAAAAACGAGAGAACAATAAAAACAAGTATTGCCATCAAAAATAATCCCGAAAAAGGAAACTAAATTCCATCAGATGGGAGAATTTAGTATAAGACTTGTCTTTGGCTGTTTAATTCAGAAGTCTTCGTTTGGCATAAGGCTTGTCTAGAAACATACAAATTCACATGTATTATGCACTATGAAATAGAATATAATTAAATGTGAATTTTACTTTCCGTTTTTATTGTGTTAACAAACACATGAAAGTGCGTGCAACACCCAAGTCTAAAACAAGAAGGCCTTTTTATGGTAAGTGAGAATAGAAAAGCTTGACCGCAACTGTATTTGGATAATCAAGGTTAAACTTACTTAAAGATTACATGAGCACTTAAAAAATAGACATCACTTTGTTTAAATCCCAATCATTCATATAAATCCATATATAAGTTCATGTAGCTAAATTCCTACGTAACTTTCATATATAATTACATAAAAGAATGATACTCGTAGGTAATTACCTAAGATAGATAATTACATATGAATATGTAATCATTTGTGTATAATTACTTACGGATGTGATCCGTATGCAATCAACATTTTGAAATTTCAGAACACTTCAAAAATTCTTGATACCCATTGAAACAGTAAGTTGATATTCAAGTAGTTCATAAATTCTTAATATCCATTGAAGGAATACTATGTTATTCAAGCAATAGTGAAATATTTTTTGTAAATAAATTTAAAAACAATATCTAGAAGAAGAACGGTATAATAAAAGAAATTCAAGCATAATAAAAATACTCCACCTCGTAATAAAAGAAATTGAAACATAATAAAAATTTAAAGTGAGAACAAAAATATCTTAACACGTGTCTCATTTAAGTATCCAAGCACTATATTCTTTTACAAACTAATAAGTAAAATAGGGCCAATTATGTTGGCCGCCTTGTGGTTGTTTATTCTCCTGCTGTTGATTTTATTAGTGACCATCTCGTTGTTGAAAAACATATTGGGTAGCTATCGTTGGAGGAGATAAGAATTAGAGGACTACACCAATAAATGCGTCGATGGACTAGGAGTTCATTTGACAAATTTACTCCTTAGTAGTGAACAAGTAGTTCTCACTAGTTGCAAGTCATATCTTAGTCAATTAATCTATTTGGTCCACAATCATTCGCTTTCACTCATACTCCTTATTTTGACCATATAAAAAACTTTGCATTCAATCTTAATAAATTTACAAGCTGATCAACACTGATATTACATTTTCAGCATTAATAGGTTGGAGTGATATAATTGATGAACATTATATTATGTTATATAATCTTACGTTGGCTTTATTCTTTTTATTAGGTCGTACAATATAATCTGATGTCGGCTTGATTGTGGTTATTGGATTTGGTTGTGGTTATTGGGTTGTAAATATAAACTGACGAATTCTTCCCCCACCTCCATGATCTCGTCCTGCACCTCCATAGAAATTTGAATTCCGAAAATGCCCTTACTAAAATGATGAAAAAGGGCATATGTTTTAGAAAATGTAAACCAGATGGGGTGGCATCCGGTTTAAAAAAAATTAATGTAAATCGGACGGGGTGACTTCCAGTATACAATTACAAATCGGATGAGAAATTAGGGGATGAAATCTAGTTTACAATTTGTAAATCGGACGTCACCCTATCCAGTTTACATTTGAAAAAAATTTGCAAACTAGGCGCTACCCCATCTTGTTTTTTACATTTTAAAAAAATTTGCAAATCGGATGGGGTCCACCCACTACCCATCCGACTTGCAAAAATAGTATGCTTTTGTGAATCGAACGGGGTGGTGTCCGGTTTACAATCTTTTAATTTTTTCCAGCTTTCTGCGTCAGCCCATGCAATCAAATCCTAAATCCCATGCCTCTTAGGCCCTCTTTGAAAGGTAAGAGTAAGAGAGGAGGAAAGTTGTTGCATTAGTTCCAACACCGAATCAGTTTGTGACATGGAAAACCAAGGCAAGAACTCAGATGCTGTTGATTCTTAGTGTCAAAAATATCAAGGGGAAGAAGTTGCACCCCAAAAGCCTGCAAGAGGGTTTGTTCCATACAAAAGATGTTTAGCTGAAAAAGATGAAAATTCCTTAATTGCAACCTTGGAAGAGAGGGACGAGCAACGAGCTCGTGTGTGCTCATAGCCTTCCATTCCATTTTTCCAAGATTCATACTCACGGTATCAATAAAAAAAACTATGACAAATAAGGACCTAATTTAGGTAGTTGTGATTTCCAATTCCTTTTTCCATCATCTTTCCCTTCCACGTTAAAACATTTCATGTCCAATAATTTGTGCGGGGCTGGTGGCATTATTTCTTCTGGCTTGTATCGTGTTACCGTTAATTTAACCAAATAGACACATAGCAACAATTTGTAAACTGAATGAGGTGCCATCCGATTTACAATTTTTTTTATATGTAAACCGGATATAAACCGGATGACACCTCATCCGATTTACAATTGTTTTCAATTTGTAAATCGGATGAGGTGTCATCTGGTTTATATTTAAAAAAAAATGTAAATCGGATGACAGTCATCGTATTCATACCAAACCCATTTTCAATGTCGCCCTTCGTCGTTGACCACCATCCAAAACTACAAATTAACCACCATCCAAAACTACAAATTAACCACCTATATCTACAATACCACTCACAAATTCCTCAAAAATATCAATAATTACTCACCTTCAACTTTCTTCAAACTTTAATCCAAGATTTGATACATTGAAGATTCCCACGGATGAGCATGCACTGAACGAAGAAGATGAAGGGGGTGGAGGGTATTCTTGCCTTTGTATTTTTAACTTAAGGGCATAATAGTAATTTTACATGGAGTACGGAGGTGCACGAAGAGGATATGGAGGTAGAGGAAGAATTCGTCATATAAACTAAAGTTGGCTTGACTGTGGTTGTTGGGTTGTAGAATAATTTGATATTGGCTTCATTGTGGTTATTGGGCTGTGCAATTTAATTTGATGTGGATTGTAGAATATAATTCTATTTACTTGTGTGTGGGTTGTAGAATATAATTTTATTTACTTGTGTTTTAACAAAGTGTCTATACTATAAATATATTAAAAATATACAACATGGCAAATCATATGACAGAAAATACATTTTACAATAGGAGGAAATTGAAAAGATAGGAGCAAGGTATAGGAGCATGGCTAATGAACTTTTATTGTAACTAATTACTTTTAATGAATTGTTGTTGTAACTAATTACTTTTAATGACTAAAATTTATAGTTAAGCATCTTGTGAGTATGTAACTCAAAACAAATTCAAATTACTCACTGAAATATATTTTTTTTAGTATTATTATTATTGATTTTTTTCTTAATATCATTTATTGACTTTTATTCATATAATTATTGATTAAATTATTGTGTATTTGGGAAAAATATTATATTTATACATAATTTCAAAATATTATAAAATAAATGAATATTAAAATTTAAAAAATATTATAAATGTGGAATAAATATACAATAAAAGCCAATTTAAATATGTTACTTAAAGTCTAATGCTTTTTAATATTTAGCAACATTGAAAAATGTGTTGCCTCAAACAAAGTCAAACATAAACAATATGTAAATAAGGGTGGTCTTACTCAATGACACATTTTATAAGATATTGTTTAAACAATAGACAACATTTTTATAAAACGTTGTCTGAACAATAAGCAATATTTTATGAAATGATGTTTAAACAATATGCAATATTTAAAAATGTATAGCCTAAGTAAAAGCGTTGTTCAAAAGTTGTTCCAAATTTGTTGTCTAATGTAAACTATGGGAAAAAATTTTATAAATTTTTTCTTCTTAGAGGAAAAATCGTTGTCTATAATCTACCGCAACGAACATATACTCCACACCTGGAAAGTTGTTGCCTAAAATTAGGCCACGGTCTTTTGGCTTTAGACCACATTTTTGGTCGTTTCCTAAAGTAAAAAATGGTGTAGTGGTCTCTTCAGATTCAACTTACTTACTGGAACATGTTTGTGTCTACTACATGAAACTTCAACACTTTCATAATGAGAATCAACATATCCAATTTCGTATACTCGTCCATTATATCTTTCATCGACAACCTCTAACCAACATTTGTTCCTTAGTCTTTCCTCCTCAATAGGATTTAGGGGACTTCATTCTAAGACGACCATAATAGAAGTAGACTCAAACATTGCTTGAGAATATAAACTCTCAAAATCCTCCTACACAGACAAGACAACTTGTTATAAAAGTAGTAAAAAAAAATTTAGTCAAATGTAATGAAAGAAACTCACATTCGTCCATCTAGATTGATTATTGACAAATGCTTTAGTGCTCTTTCTTATTTGTGTCTGTTGAAAGACTTAGTCTCTATGGACTAAGCAACCAAGCTCCTGTGTATGAAAATAAAAACATTAAAAAGTAAAGAATTAGTAAATTATTATTGGATCATAATTGAATAGTAACACATATTAAAGAATTCATACCAAACAAATGACATATTTGTGCATGCCAATGGATCCCTTAGTGTGCAAACTGCCACCTTTATCGGATAAACAATTTTTCTTAGTTGTATCACACTTAGATCTGTTGGGAGGCATATTCCATTTTTCCAGGAGTTTATTCCATACGTTGTTTACAATCCATTCGGACATTCTTGTCTAACAATTTTAAACATCTTCAAGAGTCTATAAGAAGTCTTGGAATTAAAATTTTTCTTTACTTTTTCCTCATCCTTAGGCTCCATGGACCTTCCTCTATAATAAATATATTCAAAGAATCCCATTTCAGGAAGACATAGCAATTTTATTAAAATATTGAAGTCATATACAAGTGAAAAAAATGTGTCTTGATGATCTAAATTGGAGAGTCAAAAATTGTACCATCCAGTTAACAAATAGTGATAAAACTTTTTTAGAATTTGTGTTCAAATTACACCAATGCTTTTATCATGGTTTGTGATAGTTATCATCATGGAGGAGTGACAGTTATTAGACTACTGTAGCGCTTTGTGAAGAGGAAGATGATGTTACTAGTCCATTAGTTACACCTAACACAAGTACAAAAAAGAAATTTTACATCGGTTGTAAGAGACTTTTTACATGGTTCTTCAACTGATATTGATGCAAGTGAAGTAGAAATACATGACTTTTTACATTGATTCTTCAATTAATATAACATATATCAATATTACATCGGTTATAAACACAACTGACATAAAGAACAAAAAATAAGGACACATATTACATCGATAGTAAGATGCAATGTGCGACTTTTATCAATCTCTAGAATTGATGAAAATATATTTTGAAATGTTGAGTTAACTTTTTTTATTTCTTTGCCCGTAACATAGTTTGTTTATACATTGAGCGTGAGTGGTGGCTTTGAAAACATTAATGAGAAAACATCATAGAGAGCTAATCTCATCTTTATTAAAGTACTCAAAATATGTTAGTGAAAGATCTCTTAGATTCACATTTTCCTCTACCTCTTCGGAAAGATGCTCAAGATATAAATCTTGTAATAGCACTAACATTCTCATTGTTGTGCTCCAACCCAAACTTGAGGTCATTAATATAACAAGTGAGTGAGAAACATTGTAGTTTCGAACTACCATTACCTTTGCCTTTCCAAGAAGTCTTGATCCATCAATTAGTGAGTCAAGACATACGTTCATTTATCATCCAAGTGTCAAGAATGAACTCCAGCTAGTAGAAGTTAAGGGAAATAATAATTTTATATGTTCCGGTATACCTAATATAGTTTCACATTGCTTAGGAGTCTAAATCAGAACACGATATATTATCAACAAGAAATTTCCTTGATTGAATATAATGAATATTTTTTTTCTGGTTTACGTTAATAGCTTCTTCACCCTTTTCGTTTACCTTTATTTGTTTGTATCCTTATTAATTTTGTGATCAAGTGGAAAATGCAGATTTTGGATTAACGAGATCTCTCTCAATAAATAATTGACATGCACACTAGTAGAAAAAACATATTCCACGACAGAATACCATTACGGTTAAGAGGGAACCACTTTAAAAAAAATTGCGGTGGCAATTTTGTAATTAAGTGAAACCATATATACCACTGCGGTTCTGGCCGCAACCGCGGTGGTAAGTGGATACGATCGCAGTTCCTCCTTACAACCGCGGTCGTATCCCCACAAAATTTTTAAAAATTAAATGATGCAAAAGATACCACCACGGTTCTGGCCCCAACCGTGGTGGTAGGTGGATATGACTGCGGTTCCTCCTTACAACCGCGATCGTATCTCCTGTTTTAGAAGTTTGCGCTCATTTTTTCCTTTACGCTTTCGTCTTCCCTCTCTCTCGCGTAACGCTCTCGTCGTCGTTTCTCGCCCTCGTCCCTCGTCATCGTCACCCAAACTAAGGTTGAAACTCTCTCTCGTGCCGTCATCCCTCGTCGTCATCCATAGTCTTACTTTGCCACGGTTTGAATTTCCATTTTACTCTTCCTTTTCGTTTTCCTTTGGTTCTCGTTGAATCTTTTATCTGTGTTGCATTATATTCGTCGTTGTTGGGTTTAGGTTTTAGGCGTTTATCCTTGCATTGGTTCTTGGCGTTCGTTTTGAGTCTTGGTTGTTTTCTTCTTGCATTGGTGTCGTCTCGGGTACTTTACGTTTTCATGGTAGGTTCTATTTTTAATCTTCATCTTTACTCGGTATTGGTTCCATTTTTTCGGTTTGGTAGATTGCGGTTTGGTTCATTTGTATTTTGTGTATTTCAACATCTTCTCGCACTTTACCTTTGTCTACAAGAGGTGTGTTTCTTTTTATTTATGAAATGCTTGAACTATTTTAGTTTGTGTATCTTGATCAAAACATGTTGGGATTAAGTCCGGGGATGTTCGATCCCTAGCATTTTATGTTTGAACTGTTTTAGTTTGTGTAAGTTGTAGTGTATGTATAATATAATGTATGACTTAGAGTATAATGTATGATTTGTAGTGTTTGTGTAATGTATAATTTTGAGTAATCTGCCTGGGTTTTGAAATATTTGAGCAGGTTTTGGGCAGCAGCTATTTGCTACTGCATTTAAAAAAAAATTACATGTACCACTGCAGTTAAAATAAAAACCGCAATGGTAGGAGACATACCATCGCGGTTGTTTGGTTAACAACCGCGATAATAGATATACCACTACGGTTTTTATTCAAACAACCGTGGTAGTATGTGATACTTTCTACTACAGTTCTACAACCACAGTGATAGCTTTAATACTTTTTACTGTGATTGAATCTACTGCAATTCCAAAACGGCAATTGTAGCCTTCTAGAACTGCAATTAAATATGTTTTTTTACTAGTGAGATGAAGTTAATATAAAATCACACTATAAACTTAAGGTTCATCTTTATATTAATGAAAAATCAATGTAAACCAATTTATTAAGTTATGAAGGTGATAATGAATGACTTTTTAAATTTTGAATTGGAAATAATACTTTTTAAATTATAATTTATTGATGACTAATATTTATTGATCTCTTTTCACCGCATGATTTTCTTCCCTTATATATATAACATTATAATTTTTCATTTTAAAAAAATTATTCTTAGTATTTTGAACTAATTTTAAATTGTTTTCTTTTTAAATATTTTATTTCAACAAGATAATTCAAATTTATTAAATTTAATTTAATTATTATCAAAGTCAAAAAATATTAAAAAAATAATTATTAATAATTTTAAAATATCAATATTTATGATATTTTTAGTCGAACTATATTGATATTATTTTTTTAATCAAAACTTATTTAGATCTCTTATAACATGACAAACTTTTTCATTGAGGTTGACAAATATTGATTTTAGCTAATGTCAAATATAATTATTTTGATCAAGTTGGATCATAATTATTTCTATCACGCTGGTGGTTGTTTCTGCTTGATAAAAATTTTCTCCATTTAACATTGGAAACAAATAAGTTAATTTTGGCCAATAATTTTCTTAGTTAACATACAAAAAATGCTGACAAATTTTTGAAAAATAATAATGTTGGTATTGTAGATAAAAAATTAATCATTGTAAATATTAAAAAAAATAATCTCTCAACTTCAATAGAGAATACTTTAATTAATATCAAATAAGAAATAACAGTGAGATAAAACAATAAAAACATAAACCTAATAATGTAAATAAAAAAATAATTTTTATTAAAATTAATAAAAAAACGATAGTGTACATTAGTCAAAAAGTAATTTATCTAATATTGTCAACATACTTTTAATTAACGTTAATAAAAAATAACTCTAACCTACATTATTTAAAAAATAAATTTAATTAATGTTTAGTTGAAAAAACTTTGGCTAACATAAAATAAAAATAATCTCACTTGACATAA
>Ga0209489_100147_pt1 | contig 106366 bp, 57 predicted proteins | sample SiratrowhiteBW_FD_187527 | JGI IMG/M metagenome (GOLD analysis project Ga0209489, IMG submission 187527) | Root nodule microbial communities of legume samples collected from California, USA - Siratro white BW (SPAdes) (version 2) | ecosystem: Host-associated > Plants > Roots > Nodule | place... | reverse complement strand
TAACAAAAATAATAATTAATAATAATCATAATAATAATAAGAATAATAAAAATAGAAATAATAATAATAATATAAACAAGAAGAAGAGTAATAATAATAATAATAATAATCTAAATAATAATAATAATATCAATAATAATATTTATAATAATTATTATTATAATAATTATTAGAAGAAGAATAATAATTATAACAATATCAATAATAATAATAACAAATTAATAATAATAATAATTTTAATAATATCAATAATAATATTACTAATAATAATAAAATAATAATAAGTGTAATTATAATAATATCAATAATAATAAGAATAATAATATGAGTAATAATAATAATAATATCAATAATAATAATAATAAGAATAATATTAATAGTAATTGTAATTGTAATAATAAGTATAAAAATTATTGTATCATAACAGAAAAGTTGCTTTGGTATGATGGTTGTAGGTTCTCTCAAGCTAGTCACAGAATCGGTCACAGATTTAGTCACAGAATCAGTCACAGATTCGGTCACAGAATCGGTCACAGAATCGGCCACAGAATCGGTCAAAGAATCGGTCACAGATTCGGTCACAGAATCGGTCACAGATTCAGTCACAGATTCGGTCACAGAATCGGTCACAGATTCGGTCACAGAATTGGTCATAGATACGGTCACAGAATCCGTCACAAAATCCATCACAGAATCGGTCACTATGCATCAGCGACCAGCAAAATAGCGACTGAAATGTTTGGTCACTAAATCGGCTACTGTTTTAATCAGTGACCGATTTTAATCATTTAGTGACCGATTTTTTAATCACTATTAATGATTTTTCTAGTAGTGAAAGAATGAATAAGTGGTTGTGTTATCCTCATGTGAAGTGAAGTACATAGTTGAATAAGTGGTTGTGTTATCCTCATGTGAAGTGAAGTACATAGTTATCGCTGTGTTAATGTCAAGTAGCATGATGAATTATTGATTGAATTGAAGTCGAAGTAGTTCATTGACAACAGGTCCATAATAAACTTATCAAAGAACCTCATAACTCATGGTAGGAGTAAGCGTATTGACACTAAATTTCATTATTTGAGAGATTAAGTGAATGAAGTAAAATTAGAGCCGATATACTACAACATCCAAGATTAAGTTGGAGATGTTTCCACTAAATCAATGAAGGTTAAAGATTTAAATATTTTAAAAATAAATTGAATGTTTTTAATATTGAAAAATTGATTTAAAAAGGAATGTTAAACTGTAAATCAATTTATTTAGTTTTAGTTTTTGCCCATAAATATACGTTACATCATACTCAAAATAGTGAGAATAGTATCTTTTTTTTTTTTTATGTATCTCTCTTCTTTTTCTTTCTTAACTTTCCAAGACTAGCAACCTAGAAAAAAAAGAAAGGGTCTTACTTCTAAAAAATAAACCCTTTTTTTTTATAATTTATATAATAAAAAACAATTACATAATATTATATCTTAACTTTTATAAATTCAGTCTAATAGTCTCTTCATATATTGTCTAGACACTTTTACACAATTTTGTGTGTATTAATAATTTAATTACTCATTTAGTTTTATAATTAAACAAATTTTATCTATTTTAATTCTATATTTAAAAATTCATAGTTATAGTCTTTATATATATTATTTAATTATTTTTATCTTTTATATATATATATATATATATATATATATATATATATATGTTTCTTATTTAATCTAAACTTTGTCTTTATTTTAAATTATTAAAACAAATTTAGTTTCTTAGGTATAAAAAAAAATATTTTGTTGTTCTCTTTTGTTTTTGGTTTCGTTTAATTTGAAAAATCACTCTTTCGCTACAGAATGTTTTACCCTCTCGTATTTTTTACCAGACCACTTGAATGACTTGAATTGATGGGCTTGTTCCACACTATGTTCTTCACCTTCAATCTCTTCATGTATCTTTTTGAAGTCCTTTGATACTTGAATGAGTTAATTTTTAATTAAACAATATCTTTTTGTCTTTATCTCTTTGGTGATAGATGCTCAAAATAGAAAGCTTGAACTTGCAATCTTTCAATTTGTTTTTGCTTCACATTTGTTTAAGAAACTAATTCGAAAATATTTGAAATATAGATTAGTAAAATCAAATCAACACAATCAAAAAATGTTTTCCTTTTAGGTAACACATTATATTAAAACACAATATTCTAAGATTTTCAATTTATTCAATTTTTTTCTGTTTGAATACGATCAGAGATATTCACAATATGTTAGAAAGATTTTTGTAAGACTTAATTTGAACAAATTTGTTAAGAAAATAATGAATTTTAGAGAAATACGAAAAACAGTGACAAATAGCACATGAGATATGCAATAAATCACTTTTTTTTTGTTAGGAATATTCACAATATATCACAATTAATTAAAATTTGTTTAAGTAAGATAATTCTAAAATAAATAATCAAGATATATTCGATTCTTAAAATTGAAATGTTAATATCTTTATGTTCCACCAAAAACCTGCAGATAAAATCCTTTTATTTTTAAACAAAATCTCTCTTTGAATCAACACACTTTCAACAAATATATGTATATAGAAGTTTTCACTCTTCACAATCAACTGCTTTAACCAAACCTGTTTATGTTAACATGTTCATCAAACCATCTAACATGAAGAAGCTGTAAATGCTTAAAAGCTCTATTATATACCACAGTTGTAGTAACCATTGTCATAAGAAATAAATTATTCAGTTGGTTTTTGTTATCATTAAAATATAAACATATAGATGCCATATATGATGTTCTGGTCATGAGATCATCCAATAGGTCATATACCATCTATGAGCACAATTGATCATGAGATCATCAAAGGGTCATTAGACCTTCTAGGGACTTAATAATCCATTTAGATAGAACATGTAGGTTAACTAGTCTTCAGATCGTCTAATGGGACATAGACCATCTAATGTCTCAAAAACATCTCCCTCTTTTATGATGAGAAAAACCATAGAAGAATATACCAAACAATAAGCAATTAGATGCTTTGATTTCTCACCAATAATAAGCAATTCATTGTATTCATGTGACAGTGTACAAGGATATGCCATGAAAATGACAAACGACAAAACAAAAACTCTTAAACTATTTCTCCCCATTTTTTTGACATAATTAAAAAGGGGTTTTATTAAGAAATCTTCACTGCAATATGTTCCATATAAAGCATACTGTTAACAAAAACATCCCTTAAGAAAGTAAGGAATCAAGAAAGATGTTAATGGAATTCCTTAAGATTTGTCAAACAAGATAGTAGTTCAAACATATTCTGCACTAGATAAAAAACTATCATGTGTTTAGGCTTGTGTATATGCACTCCACAGAACAGTAACCACTACCATAAGCCTAACAAGACTCTAATATCCACAACATTTGAACAAAGAGGTCTTTATATAGGTTGTAATGGGCCAAAGAGAAGGTAGAAAAAAAATAAGATATAAAACTAAAAAGTTGTAGACGATAGAGTAGCAATGGGAAATAAAATCAAAAAAACTAGTATGAGTAGAACAAAACTATCTTTTTTTGAGAATTTTCCAGCATATTTTTGTTTCTTTTTGTCTCTCTAACTATCTCTCATTTTTTTGTATTTCTAAACTTTTCAAATTTTTTTATTTATTTATCATTTTACATATCTTTTTCATTTTTTCATTTTCTTTTTTAATAATGATTTCTTTACATGAGTAGTCTAAAAGCAAGTATACATTCACACTTGTTCAAGAACCTATTTCCAAATTCTAATGATCCTTTATTTTCTAAGATAAGGACAATCATGGTTTTTTCTTTAGGCTTGTAATGTGGTTAGAAATAAGAAAAAGTTCAAAGGCTCAAGGGGGTTAACAAGTGAAAAATCGTTAGGGTAGGAACATATGGCTAACGGTTATCATAAACCAAAATTTCCTTAATCATCTCAATTTATGCATGTGAACAAAATTCCAAAATAAAGAATCCTCCCAAGTTCTAGAGCATAAGAAAACATGAGTAAAATCACACTAGAACAAATAAGTATGGCATAAAATGATCCATCAATCAATCAGGCTCCGTACAAGTATAATTACATCACAAGATCAATTCAATGATTCTAAAGACCAATCTTATTTAACATTTTCTAGTGAATCCAAAAGACATAAATCAAGAAACCCAAATATTCAAGAGTAATGACAATGTCAATCACTGAACCAAAATTAAGAAGACCAAAGTTGTTGCTCATATTATAGAGCGTTTACAACATAAAATATCCTAGATCATCTAATGTATGAAAACAGAAAAATGCAAGAACATAATCACTACTTACTCTTCAATTAAAGTCATGCCTAAAAAGTCTCTCAAATGGTTGAATCTCTCTTCAATAAGAGGTTTCGTAAAAGTATCAGCAAATTGATCACCTGTTGGTATAAAGTATAAGTCAACATTATCCTTTCACACATGATCTCTTATGAAGTGTTTTTTAATTTCAATGTGTTTAGACCTAGAATGCAAGATAGAATTTTTAGATAAACTTATAGCAACATTGTTATCACAGAAGATGGAATTTTACCTTCTTGGACGTTGTAATCTTTTAATTGATTTCATCCATAGTAGTTGTGTACAATAGTGAGCATTTGATATGTTTTCATCTTTGGTAATAGATAGCACTATTGTTCCTTGTTTCTTGCTTATCCAAGAAATTACATTTCCTCCACTAAAATGGTAGCCAACGCTTGTGCATTTCCATTCTAATTGGTCACTTGCATAATTAGTATCACATAATCCCTGCAAATGGTAACTTTCTTTGGCTTTGTAACACAATCCAAGATTATTAGAGCCTTTTAATTATATGAAATGACACAGGAGTAGACATTGTACATGATGTTTGCTCTAGACATTGTAAGGTAAAGTAAAGAACCGATCATCTATCTATACAAAGTGTTATCCACTAATTCTGATTCCTTCTCTAATCCAAGAGATGTAGTTGGATGCATTGGGGTGCTTATCTCTTTTGTTAGACCATTATGATTCAAGTCTCATTTAGATCATCTCATGATCTATTATGTTTTTTTATGATAATAAACACTTCAAGTAATTATTTGAAACTTAATGAATTTGTTTTATGCAAGAGAATCATGCAATTAGACAGTCAACATAAGATTAGATGGTCAACTATGAATTAGATGGTAAACCTAGCATTAGACAATCAACATAGCTTAGATGGTCCACCTAGCATAAGACAATCAAAATTCTAACACTCAAAAATTCTCTATATATGGTAGCTTTTTCAAAATTGATTTCAAAAGATTATTCTCTTAATCACTTTCAAATTCAAATTCAAATTCAAATCTCCTAATCACTTAGTGATTAATTAATTAAAATCAGATATTACAATCTTGTTCTTCAATGTTCTTATTTTTTTTTTGTTATAGATGGTTTTTGAAAAACCAATGCTCTAATAATTTTTTTTTTGGGAAACAAATGGTCATATACTTTCAATTCAACATATTTCGTGTGCTGTTGAATTATCTCCCATTACAGATCAAACTTTATTGAACAAAATGAAAAACAAAGTTGTTATTTTTATATCAAACTCTAACAACATATTGGTGAAGGTTGAAGATCTGTTACTTTTGAAATTGCCATTCAAGGCTCCTAAAATCTATATTCTTCAAAGCTATATATTGAGCATAAGTTTTACTTTGAAGGAAACAAGAAAACAAAGATATTTATAAATTGTACAATGCCAGATATTTGAATCTCTACTAGTCATCTGCGTGTATACTGCTTATTTGCTACATAGAGAGTCTATAAGCTTGGGTTCTGCTAAACCGTCTTGTAATCCTTCATAACTACGAAGTGAACCCTATGAGCTTTAGTTGTTCTCTCTTTGAGAGTGTTCTTTCATTCTTGAATGGTCTTGATCTCAGAGAAAGATTGATACTGGTTTAACCTATAGAGGTGTACTCATTCTAAATGTTTTATGTATAGTGGAACCTCTTGAACAGTTTATTCAAGGGAGAATTTGACGTAACTATAGTGGCATGGGTGAATCAGTATAAAATTGTTTTATTGGTGCTTATTTATTCTTGTATTAGATGATCTCACTTTATATTTTTACTCTCAGGGATTTGAGTTCAGGATCCATTCAACCTTCTTTCTAGAGTCAATTGGTCCTACCTTTTTGACATCATCTAACTTAAATTTATTCAACAACTCTCTCACATACTTCGTTTGATTATGTAGATTAGACCATATACTTGTTGTATCTATAGACCTAAGAAGAATCTGAGTTCTCCCGTAAAGCTCATTTCAAATTCATTCTACATAAGCTTAGATAACTCTTACACAACAACTTAATAGTAAAACCAAAGACAATATCTTCAACATATATTTGAACAATGATAAATTTGTCATAACATTCCTTACTAAACAAGGTAATATCTACCTTTCCATGTTTAAAGTCATTTTCTATAAATGTGCTCAGATGCTCATATCATGCTCTAGGAGTTTGCCTGAGTCCATGTAAAGCTTAGTTTAATTTAAAAACGTGATATGGAAAAGTAGAACTTTAAAAACCAAGGGTTGCTCCACATATACTTCTTCTTTAGTGAAACCACTTAAGAAAGCACTTTTAACATACATAGGCTACAACTTCACTTTGTTGAATGCAGCAAATGATAGGAAGATTTGTATAGCCTTTAAATGAGCTACAGGAGTAAAGGTTTTTTTTTAGTCTATACTTTGTTATTGTGAATATCCCTTGAGTACTAGTCTAGCCTTGTTTATCACTACTTTACATTTTTCATCCAGCTTGTTCTTGAACACCCATTGACTTGGATGACAATTTTGTTCTAGGGAGATTGACAAGCATCTAGACTTTGTCTTACTCAAATTTTTCTAGTTCTTCTCGCATGGGCTTAATCCAATTTTTATCGTCTAGTGCTTTGTTGACATTCCTAGGCTCAATTTTTGATATTATTGTTGTTACTTTTGAATTATAGTGACTCCTTCCTTTAGATATCCTATGGTAGCAGTCATAAGATGATATTTCGGTATAGTTGAATTTCTTCTAAGTGATTCTCTTTCTTCTGCTGATGATTTGAACAAATTATCTGGTGAGTCTGTTTGACCATTTAATGATCCTTTTTTTACCATCTAGTGCTCTTGTCGGATTATCTAGTGCTCTTGTCTGACGTTATGATGCATCTTTCTTGGGTTCGTGGAAGTCAACAAATTGAATAGGCTCTAATAATTTCTTATCAAGCTTAAAGTAATTGAATCTTACATAGATAGCCTCTTCAACAATAGACATTGTAGAATTGAAAACACTATTAGGCTTAGACATTTTAGAGTAACCCAACAAAATTTCCTCATCACTCTTAGAATAAAATTTTTCCATGCTATCTTTTGTATTTAAAATAAAACATTAAATTCTAAAGGAATGAAAATAAGATATGTTGGGCTTCTTGTGCACCCACAATTCATAAGGAGTCTCTTTTAGTAGGGTCCAATGTAAATTTTATTATGTACATAAAAAGTTGTGTTAATGGCCTTTGGCTAAAAGTTAGGAGTGAAATTAGAGTTCAACATAGTTTTAGCCATCTCTTATAAAGCACAATTTTTTCTTTCAACTACACCATTTTATTTTCATGTACTAGGAGTGGAAAAGTTATGTTTTATCCCAAAATTTTAACAAAGCTCTTGAAAGTTTTCATTATAAAATTCTCAACCACAATCATTCCTAATAGCTATAACAGATACAACTTTTTCATTTTGAACATGTTTCATGAATTTAAAAAGACTATAAAAGTGTCATCCTTGTGGTTTAAGAATCTAACTCGTGTCCATCTAGTATAATAATTAATAATAATCAGACCATACCTTTTGCCACTAATAGATTCAATTCTCATTGGTCCAAATAAGTCCAAGTGTATCAAGTCAAGAGGTCTTTTATTAGAGATATCATTTTTACTTTTGAAAGAGCTTTTAACATAATTCTTCTTAACGCATTACTCACAAAGGAGATTGTCTTTGAATGACATGAATAGAAATCCTCTCATGAGGTTATGTTTTAATAGTTTTGAAAGTAACATCAAACTAGCGTAACCATACTCCCTTTGACAAATGTAGTGATCTTCTTTGACAATCAAGATTTTTTGAGCTAACAACTCGTCCATATCAATCTTAAAAAAGATTACTTTCTTTATTGGTTGTAAAAATTTTGGTCTCATCCTTATTTTTCTCTATGCATTGGTCATTATTCAAAACAACATCGCACCTACTATCAAACAATTGACTTTTGCTCAGCAGATTGTGTTTTCGATTGTTTACTAGCAAAACATTATCAATAGACAAAGAAGGTTCAAGACTTAATTCACCACCACCAATGACTCTCCTGTGTTGGTCTCCTCCAAATATGACTTTTCCTCTTTTTTTCATTTTCAGGTTTTTGAATATATGTCTTTCTCCCGTTATGTGTCGTGAACAACCACTGTCTAGGTAACATGATAGGGGTTCTTGGATGAATTAAACACATATGCAAGAAGAACTATTAGATATGGCTCTAACAATTCTAGCATTATTAAATATGGCTTCTTGATATGCCTCTCTAAGAGAGTCTATGTCAAAGAAATCTACCTCTTCATTACACTCCTCTAATGTGGAATTATAGATGGTTTTGCCATGAAGCCAATGTGCTTCCTGATCAAAATTTAAACTAGAGCAATCTAGATCCTCCTAGGTAGACATGAAACTCTTTTTCTTCTAGAATTTCTTCTACTTTTCCTTTCTTTTTCTTTTCCTTTCTTCTTTCTTCTCTTTTTCCTTTTCAAGATCTGGACATTTTGACTTATAATGTCCGAGCTTTTTGCACTCATAGTAGACAATCTTCTCCTTGTGATCTTTGTGCCTGAATTTTCTACCATTACATTTTCTATGTTTTTTCAATATCTTTTAGAATTTATTGGTAAAAAAGGAAAGTTCATCAACATCTTTATTAAACGTGTTTGTAACATCATCTACAACATCATGTATTTTGATAAACCTTGCCTTCTTCTCTCTTTGTGAACTTCTTCTCAGTGCAATGTCTTTTCCTTTGATAGTTTTGGCATCACCTTACAATACATGTTTATGTAAAAGAAGAATACCTACCAGTTCTTCTAGAGGCATGGTTTCTAGGTCCTTAGATGCTCTCAAAGTAGTTTCTTAGTCTCTCCAGAATGGGGAAGTATCCTCAACACCTTATCATTGATCTTATAATGATTGATAGTGGGTCCAAGAGATCTTAGACTATTGAGAATAGTTTGCACTCTTGCAATCATCGATTGGATGCTATCACTATTCTCCATGGAAAAAATCTCATATTGGTGTCTGAGTATTCTCTTGATCTCTTTGGATCCTCATGTGATAAGGCTAGAGTCTCCCACATCTCCTTTGCATTCGACATGAAATGAACTTTTGCAATCTCTTATTCAAATAGAGCACGTATTAGAATATGTCTAGCCTTGGCATTGAACTAGTATTTGTGTTTCTGTTCGTCAGAACAAGTATTTCTTTGTAGCAATTTTCTAGTGACATCTAGTAAAGAGGAAATGTCGGTCTCATTGATCTAGCAAATTAACATTACAATACTTAAGAAGAAAAACAATCATCTTGAGTTTTCACAATTCATATTTTTCTCCCTTAAAAAGAGGTAGACAATTAATAGCTTGTCCTTAAGAGTCCATAGAGTCTATCAGGATTGTGTTTCTCTTGTCTTGCTAAGAACTAACAACAAAGGTTAACTCTGATACCAACTAAAGGTATAGTTGGTTCCAAAAGGTGGGTTGAATAGAGCTTAAACTCTTTGCATAATGGATAAAAAATAGGTGTCTAGTAGACCATCTAATGGATCGTCTAATAAATCCTCTAGTAATAACATTTCTGTAAGATTGTCTAATGGATCGTAAACGAGAATAATCCAAGCATGAGCAGCAACAAGATAAGCAAGAGATCAACACATGAGAATTTATCTTGGTTCACCCACACTTGGGCTACACCCAGTCGCATTAAGCAATTACTTAAGAGTTTCCACTAACCAACACACTTGATTACAACTAGTACTCTCATCTCTCCAGGTTACAACAAGTAGGTAACAACGAGTATTCTCTCATATTCAGGTAACACCTTCTTAACCCCTCACTGAGATTAAAAAATCTCACGTAAGATAATGTACACTCGCAAAGAGAGCATAAAGAAAGCTCACAAGGGTATAACTTCATAGTGTGAATAATTACAATGATTTATCACTCAACCCAGAAGACTATACTCTAAAACAACTTGATTATACACTCACTGTGACTCTCGTATTTTCTACAATATCTCTCGAATGGCTTGAACTTCCTACCTTACACTACACCATGTTCTTCACCTTCAATCTCTTTATATATCTTTTTGAATTTGTCCTTTGATAACTGAATGAGTTAAATTTTGATTTTACAATATCTTTGTATGTATATCTCTTTACTGATAGACGCTCAAAACAAAAGGCTTGGATCTGCAATCTTTCAATTTATTTTTTGTTCGAATCTATTTAAGAAACTAATTCAAAAGTATTTCCAATATAGATTAGTAGAAACAAATCAACACAATTAGAAAAATCTTTTCGGTCAGGTAACACATGATATTAAAACCAAGTATTTTGAGATTTTCAATTTATTCAAATTGTTTCGATTTAAATACAATAAGAGATATCCACATTATGGTAGAAAGACATTTGTAAGACTTAATTTGAAAAAACCTGTTAAGGAAAGGATGAATTTCAAAGAGATACAAAAAACAAGGGCAAATAGAGTATATGAGATCTGCAATAAATCACTTTGTTTCTATTAGGAATATTCACAATATATCACAACTAATTAAAATTTGTTTAAGCAAGACAATTCTAAAAAAATAATGAAGATATCTTTGATTCCTAACAAAGCACTCTTAATATCCTTTTTGTTCCACAAAAATGTGCAGATAAAATCTTTTAACTTTTGGGTGAAATCTCTCTTTGAATTAACACACTTTTAGCAAATATATGTATTTGGAAGTTTTTGCTCTTCATAATCAACTTTTTAACCAAAGTTATTCACGCGTTCAACATGTTCATCAGATCGCTTAACATGAACAAGATGTAGACACTTAAAAGGTCTACTATATACTACAACTGTACTAGTCATTATCAGAACAAATAAACCATTCAATTTGTTTTTGTTATCATCAAAACATAAATACAGATTGCACATATGATGTTCTAGTCATGAGATCATCTAATGGGTCATAGACCTTTTAGGAACGCAACTAATCTTAAAACCGTTCAATGGGTTATTAGACTATCTACAGGTTTAACATCTCATCTAGATAGAACGACTAGGGTCTCAACAATCTTCTCCATACATATGGTTCACTGGTCATCAAACATATAGTTTCTCAACAATTTTTATTCCTTTTTAATATTTTTACTTGCTTTTTTTTTTCATCACTTGCTAATGTCTTCCCCTTTAATTTTGAATTTTCAATTGTATAAACTCTAAGTTTATTTAGTAACCTAAAAATAATATCTTCTCTTTTATCTTTAGTTATTAGTTCATTTCATTTGAAAATATTTTTTTTGTCACACAAATTTTCATCCTCTATCAAGAGTAGGACTTATGTCATATCCATCAAGTTCACTTAGATCTCTATAGTATTTTTTTCTCTCATTTATAAAAAATAATAGATATTGTAGTTGTCATAGAATTTAAATTATGTATAATTATTTATTTTTTATAATTATTTAAGATCTATGGCAGTAGTTATCTAATAATTTTAAGATATATAAAAATTTCTTCATTGATATTTGATACTCAAAATAATTTCTTTTTTAACATTAATTTTTGATAATTAAATATTTCTTTTGTATTTTTTAAATATTTAATTAATATTTGATTGTTGAATATTAGACGGTCCAAAGTTCCTTTAGAGGATTAAATTATCTGATAAAGTTTTGATGATAACAAAACTCAAGTATACATTTATATTTTATGATTTATATACATTGTGCAGTTAACATTATTATTAAAGTAGGAGACACATGGTCCATGAAGAGATAAGTTTTCTTACTATTTACTTTAGTTTTATGTTATTGATTTGATTTAAATTGATTTTATAGTCTGTGTGCTTTAACGATCAAATTTATTCATAATGAAAATTATTCAAATTATTATGAAATATTTAAATGTGATTAATTGATTTTATATCATATTGTGTTTTAACGTTTAAATTTGTTATTCAAATTATTAATGAGTATCTCAAATATAATTCCTATATGTTATTTTAAATTATTTTTTATACATAATTAATTAAGTTTAATGTAGTATAAACATTAGAGAAATATTTCCAATTTGAGCTCCATACATCACAAAGTCAAGATTTCTCTGTACAAGCATCCCAATGGCTAGTTTCTAGAAAGGTACATATAGAGGAGCAATTTCAAGTTGAAGAATAAGAAGCAAAAAGAGAAAAACATCATACAATACATCGAAGAATTAAAGTATCTACTACTGAGTGTCTATTGTCAATCTGCTATTGAGAGTATTTAGAATTTTGGACTGTGTGAAACCATTGTGTAATTCTTCACCATTGTGAAGTAAACCCTTGTGAGCTTTCATTGTTCACTCTTTTGAGAGTTTATCTCAATCTTGAGTGGTCTTGATCTCAAGGGAGATTGAGACTGGTATAACTTGGAGAGATTTGTGTACTCGTGATAACCTAGAGAGGTTTGTGTACTCGTTATAACTTGGAAAGGTTTATGTACTCATTGTAACCATTTATGATATATTAGAACCTCTTGAACGGTTTGGTCAAGGAAGAACTGGACGTAGCTCAAGAGATTAAGGTGAATCAGTATAAAACTGCTTCTTTTGTGCTTATATATTCTTGCCTTGGACAATCTTACTTGGTGATTTTTATTTATACAGAATTGAGTTCAGGCTGCATTCAACCCCTCTTCTGGAGTCAGCTATTCCTACATTATACTATATGAAATAGATATGAGTACAATATAAGTATATTTAGGATATATATATAAGATATAAATTTTATACCCAACAAGACCAGAAACAAAAATAAATATAAATTTTTACTTTAAAGAGAATATAATCAAATACCCATGTTATCACGTGTAAGTCTAAACCCCTAAAATAGATTCGTCCATCTCTGTGTTATCTTTACTCATAAAAAAAATAAAAAGTTAATAAATATAAAGTTTAAAAAGAAAGTTTAACTATAATGAAATAAGTAACTAATTTTACATAATTGTGTTTGAAATAGTTATAACGAGTGATCGGCATTCCTACAATATGATGATACTATAAAGTTAATTAATATATACATTTTAATTAATGATTTAATGGTTTACATGTTAATAATAATAATAATAATAAATAAATGAACATAAATTTTAAAAAACTGAGATGAGAGAGTTTTAAGGTAGTAACTTTAGCATAAATATATAATATACTAATTTTGATAAGTCGCTGGTGAAATGATTTCAGCACTGACCAGAATTGGCATTCGCATCAAAAATGCGAAATGTTCGTGTTTTTACATTTAACCTCATGTAACTTTTCATTATCAAATGTCCAATCAATATTAGGCCAATGTCATAGTTTTAATCGACACCATTGTCCAGTAGAATAGTATTGTCACCCATTATAAATAAGAGTAGGGATCCACTTATTCTGTATAGCTAAATAGAATGAGGTAATCTATATCTTCCATCTTATTTAAATTGATTATTCAGATTAATTAGATCATAGGTCTACTTAATTTAAAAAAAACAATTAATATTTATTCTGTAAATTTTTTATCTTAATTTTTTTCTTAGAAAATCATTAATACTTCTTCAAATTATCTATCTTTTATATTTAATAATTATTTTTAATATGAAAAAGAATAGTATGAAAATATTTTTTTCTCAGAAATGGACACTCCACACAAAATTTTATTTTTACGAACGATCTTACTTTATTATATATATATTAGTTAGATATACATATATTATAATTATTTTAAACTTTGATTATAATAATGCTACAATTAAATATACTTGGATGTACCTATTCATAATATTGACACTATAATGAATATTATTCATAATGAAAATAAAAATTTAACAGAATGCAATGAGTTGATCAAAATTATAAACTTCTATAATATTTATTATATTTTAATTATTTTTTAATAATCAAAAATTAATTTTTAACAATATAAATTTTAATTATTTAAAATATGAATTAATTTTTATAGATAATTATATAATAAATAATAAAACATATATTTATAATATTAATTTTCAAATTCGTTTTAATTTCTATTCAGCATTTATTCTAAATAATTATATTTAAATATTCATTTAAAATGTAATGTTAATCAAAATATAATTTTTTTAGGTTTTTTATTTAATATAATTGAATAATATATTTAATTTTTAATTTATATTAGTTGAAAATATAAGGTATTAATATTTTTAATAATTAATCAATATAATATTTTTGTTCATAATTTTTTTGCAAAATATTATTATCTTGTATAATAATTAAGTAAAATTTATATAAATATATTTTTTAGTATTTATTGTATAATTATCCACACAAAAAACTGATCAATATTTTAAATAATTAAATTTTATATTATTAAAATTTTAATGAAAATATAAATAAACATTAAATACGTTAATAATTTTAATAAACTAATAATATTACAGTAAAATTTCATATTTAATTCCATTATTGTAAATAGTATTATCTAATTATAATATTTTTATAATTAAATTTAAAAATAATTATAATGTAACTACGTGTATGTATTTTATAAAATAAAGTAAAATATTTTTTTTAAAAAATGTACTTTGTATGAAATGTACATCTTTTATTAAGATTTTCATAATATTCTCTTCGTAATAAAATAAATATTACATACACATTAATGAAGATGAGAGAGAATATTACAATAAATACATTGAAAAAAGACGTTCGTGATTCTGTAATAACAAATTAAATATGTTTGATCACTTTAAAAGAATAAGTCCTTCCATTTACTCTCACAGTAAATAGATCCTTACACTATAATTACTTTTATAGAATAAATATTAAAATGTTTTTGGTCTTATCATACAAAAGTAATAAAATACAACACTGCAGATTGATAATAGTAAATAATTTTATAATCATTAAAAGCTAGTTAACTAAATAGTCAAAATCAGATCTAAAAATAATTATAAATTCTTTATTGAATAAACATAATAAAGTAATATTATTATAAGAAAATATTATATACATATACTGCACTAAAGTAGTAATACTAAAAACTGATAAAAAATTTAAAATATATTATAAATATTAACATAAAAAAACTAATTGTATAGTACTTAAAATAATATAAAAGATAAATATCATTTCACTAAAAAATTATAAAATAATTTATATAAATATGACCGGATTATGCTTAAATATGTTAGTCCTCATAAAATAAAATAAAAATTATTTTAATATTTTGTAAAAAAAGGTTATCTTTGTGTAACATATCATCATATTAATATATCTAACATTTTTCTAACAAAGATAATAAAACATAAACATAATTAACTACAAAACGTACTAATAACTTATGAAATAGCCTGCGTTTATATATATCAACAACATTTCTTCCTAGTTATTTAATTACCTTTTCCGGTTCAATGAAATTAAAAAAAATGAAAAAAAACACACACACACATTTCATAACATACAAGATATTTTAAAATACTAGTATACATAAATATATCTAAATTCACTACACCAAAGGAGTATTAGAATACTGATAAATAATTTTTTTGTCTATATATTTCTCCAGTGTTTTCAATATAGTTCCACTTATTTTTAAGGTTTTAGTTTGATTCCATTCCACTTTTTCTTGTTAAAAATAATAATTTAATCTCTTTCTTTAAATTATTGTCAACACTTTAAATTATTGTCAACAATATAAGAAGAGTGACCATAGAGAATGTAATATGTTACTCTGTTTATTAATTACAATGATACTATTAACTACATCAACCTCTTCAACATAGTATTGCTTTTCAATTGTTGTTATTCAATTTCTTAAAAAATATACTTTAAGCCTAAATCAACTTTACAAAATTGACTTGTAAGGTGAGGTTTGAACCTACTTAGATATTATGAATTGATCTTATCTTTAGTCAATGTGTAATTTAAAACACCCCCCTCACATTTAGGTTAGTCAACGCATGCATGAGACTAGATATTTAAGGGTGGTTCGATAACCAATAGCGGGTGACACGATAGGTCTCTCAAATCTTGTTAGGATAAATTCTTATATCATCCTAAGAAGTGAACTTTAAGAAAATTTCTCTCAAAAAGTCAAAAGCTTAACATATGAAAGTAAAATACTACATCAACTGAGATCAATGATTCAATGAATCCTTTTTAAATCCATATATGTTCAGACAAATCACAAAATAAACTAATGGTCTCTCTAAAGGATTAGTGTATATACTAGTGAGATTGCATCATCTATGTAATACAAACAATTCTTATAGATGATAAAAAAAATGGTGAAACAATGGCATCATTTGGATAGTATTAATGATATTTGTAAGCATGTGTAGGATTAAAGCTGACTTATCTGCCTATAGTTGAGTAAAATGTTAGGAATTTTTGAAAGGTCATTCATGATGAAAAGACAAGTGATTTAATGGACGATACTCAAAGTATCTCAAGAAAGAAGAAATGTCAAACTTTTCAAAGATGATAAGAATAAAGAGGAGAAAGGAAAATATATCCCTCTACAAATAGAGGATAATCATTCACCTTGGCAACACAACTTTTTTTGTTGATCTCACTTTCTTTATGATTCTTTCTCAAAATGTTTAGTACATCAAGGAACCCCTAAGTAAATTCTGTTGGTGAAAGCCCAAACTACTTGCCACCTATATATCTCATACTTTTGTTGCCAAAAACCTTGTTCACCCTTTATTGATGTTGCTTAAAAAGGGGGAGAAATAAGACTTCAAGGCGAGAAAAAATACAAAATGGGAGGCTAAGGCAAAAGGGATCACATGCCAAGTGGGAGCGTCTTGCTAAAGAAATCTAGGAATTTTCATAAAGAAAAAGTTGAGCAAGATATTTCTATTTTTCTCTACACAATGCTCCAACCTCCTTATTGTATTTGCTGGTACTAAAATTACTATAACAAAAGGTTAAAAGGATATATCAACTAGATATATTCTGACTTAATAAGAATTAAGTGCTTTGTTTTTAAAGTTTGATAACCCATCAAACTCATGTTTTATCATATTTATATTTTGTAAAGTTTGTATGACGTAGAATGTTTTGAAACTTTGATAACCCATCAAACTTGTATTTTATCATATTTGTATTCTATAAAGTTTGTATTGTGTTGATAAATATTTTGTAAAAACTTGATCTATTGAACATGTTGTGAAAAATATCATGCTTTAACTTTGAGTGTTTTAAGCACTACCAAAAAGGGGGAGATTGTTGAAGAAAAACCCAAATATCTTATAGTTTTGATTAAGTATTGAAAACACCTATGTTCAAACATGATCATTCACCGTGTGTATGGTAATTGATACTCAGTAACATATCATATAAAATACAATTTTTTTGTATCTGATAGACAAAACATTGTGATCTATTTTCTTATGTCTAATAAAACACATATAAGATATGGTGAAACATGCATAAAACGTCAGATGACACACATATAAAACACTATGCAATATTCTCTTACAACTTATAAGGCACATATATGATTAGATGATACGTGCATATAATTTCATATTATACGCACATAGACTAAGCTAACATCACACTACTTGAATACATATCTGAGCTTATTCTATGTTGTAGGAAAATGTCTATTGCCCCTATCCGACCAAAGAGGTCCGTCCTAGATAAAAAGTAAAAGTCAACGTCAAGATTTCCTAAAGTTCGAGCTAAAGATGCTTCTTTCGTGACACAAGCTATCTTCAACTTTGACTTAACTATTTGTCATCTACATTGTGCTCTTTTAACATGAGATGGTATAAAAGGCTCTGCTGCCGAGGGAGGGATGTGTTATCAATCATCGAGGATGTTATGTAAAGAATAAGAGCATTTAAAGTTGCATTTAATGTAACAACCATATTAAAGCTCAGCAAATGCAAAAGGGATATGAGAAGAATTGAAGCTACTTAACGAATAAAAACAATTTCCCAACAGTTATCTTCTTCCAATACCTATATAAAGCCTTCAATTAAGAAGAAGAGCGTAGAGTTGAGGTCATGTTGTGCAAAAATGCTGCTAAAATATAGTGAAATCTCAAAGCTTCATAAAGTGATCCCAAACCTAAGAGCAGAGAATATGGCATATCCATACATTAGAAGTAGTCATCAGAAAAAACATAGAGAATGTTTATTCATTTCTCTAGAAAAGTGAATCTACACCTTTGATTCATCAACAAACGTAACCCCTCCATAAAGTACAAGATTATCTAAATTAGGAGAGAGATTTTAAAACCACTGTATTCGTTAGTAGTCAAACTCAATATTAGTGGATCATTTAAATCTTCAAATCTTCTTATGTTAGAAGTGGCTAAAGTGTAAAGAATATTCGGTTAAGCCAAGAGTGACTTGTGGAAAGAATACTCCTTGAAAGGATCAACCAAGAGCTAGATGCCTAAAGAATACTCTTTGAAAGGATCAACCAAGAGCTAAATGCCCAAAGAATACTCCTTGAAAGTGGCCTGGGTAAAGAATACTCAAGGGAGTAGTCAAGAGTACTACATGCCCTAAGAATACTCAGGTGTACTTCGTAGCAATAGTTTGCCTAGTTAAACTTGGCTTGTTGTCCAAAGAATAGATGTAGTTTGTTGTGACATATTAACCTATATTTTTTGTGTATATTTTATTTCTTCCTTATATATTTTTTTATATTATATATTATTATCATTTGCATTAACGAAAGAAGGAGAGCTGTTGTGAGAGTATTTACTAAAAATATTGTTATCAAAGTGTTTTTAAAATGAAGTATTTAATTTGTACCTATATTGATTGGTCAGAAGCAAGAACTATGATATGCTCAAATTAAACAAGAAAATACATCAATCAAGTGATTCAGTTGAGTTGTAAAATTTGCGTCTATAGTGATCTCTTAGACAAAAGAGTTGTGTTTAAAATAAGTTTTAAATATGTTTGTCTGACCAAATATGTTGTGAAGTGTTGGGATTTCAACTTTTGTATTTTATAAGAAGTACTTTATTTAAAAGTATTTATGAAAACATACTTTGTTAAGTTAATTTGTTTCAACAAATCAATTCAGTTCAAACTTGCGTCGGAGTAAGTTCACTAGACGACATACTTACCATATCATATCATATGAAATTTGATCTAGTCCTCCTTTATTTTAGGCTTGAAGTTTCTATCAACTCATGGAAGATTTCAAACTAAAATTGCAACCTAAGACATGTTTGGAGTTCTAATTCATGGCTTGGTAAAATATGCAACAAAGAGTAAAATGAAAAAGAAAAAGAAAATCTAATGGACAAGGTAAAGAAGTACAAAGACTATGCTAGTGATAAATACATTTTATACACACTTTTAACTTTGTAATTTATACTATTTATCATACTTTTGGTGCTTAAGTGTTCATCTTTAGAATAGTTTTGGTAAATGAGTATTAAAAAAAGATTTAGTAGAAAATGTTCTTAACCTTTTATATTTTACGGATTTATTTAATCTTTTTGTCATTTTTTACATGGGTGGATGGGAATACAAATTTTGGTAAGAAAATTTGAAATTAAAGAGAATTTGTTGATCAATTAGTGAATTTTCAAGATTTGAAATAACTATATGTTAAATCACTTAGAAAGGGTACCTATTTGATCAACAAAAGCTTAACAAATGCAAATAATGAAATTAAATTTTTGTTTGCTTAATGAAAGTTCTCTAAATTGTATTAACAAACTTATGACCATTTTGCTCAGCATCGAGTTAAATTATGCAAACCTGAAAAATATAGTTGATCATAAACAAACTCAATTTAACTTTCTTCCATAGACCTTGTATGACTTTAGTAACTCTATACACTATATATAAAACTTTGTATATTTATTTTGTAAGCTTTTAAGTCAATTTTCATATTTTAGTAAAATAGTTGTGAAAGTGCAGTTGGATCTAGAAAGGGTGGGGAGGGGGGAGGGGGAGGGGTAGAGGGAGGGGATGAATGGAACCTAAAAATTTGATTTGCATCAAATAATAAAAAGAAATAATAAAATTAAATCTGAGACACACAACATTTATCCCGGTTTACTCAAACTTGAGTTACCTCCAATGCCCTTAAGCAACTACTTAAGAGCTTTCATTAATCAATTCGATTACAACAATTATTATCACCTCTTCAGGTTACACAAGTATTCTATTTTTTCAGAAAGCACGACTATTCTCTCCTCTTTAGGTAACACCCTCTTTATGTCCCCTTAAGACTAAAAATTCTTCGAAAGAATAAAAATGAACACTCTGACAAAGAGAACAATAAAAACTCACTGGGTATGACTTTACAAGGTGAAGAATAATTTAAACACTCAGCCCAAAATATTGTAAAAAAGTATGCTTCAATTTAGGTAAGAGGAGCTTATGTCACTTCTTTGCAAATTGATGGTTATGTCGAATATATCAATGGTATAAAATTTGATATTATGGGAGTGGTAGGATGAAGTGGTGATTTGGTATGTGATATACCCTATTATATGCTTAAATTTACTATATGAATGTATGCTTAAATTTACTATATGAATGAATTGGAAGTAAAAAGAAACCTTGAAAATGTTGGAAAACCTTTAGAAAACATTGTGTAATATGAGTTTGGGTTGCTTTCAAGCTTAATATCACTCGAGCGATGTGTTGTCGCTCAGGTAAGGCCTAAGCGATATACATTGATTGTACTTACAGTCTTATGTCACCTAAGTGATGGGTTGGTCACTCAAGTGATGGATTGTATAACTCAAGTAGTGACTTGCATCTTGAGCGAGAGACCAAACGATTCTCTCTCCTTTAGAAGTGTATAACTCAAGCCTTGTGTTTGACACTCAAGCAATATGACTTGTGGCTCGAGCTGATTTAAACGCTTCAGTGTGGTGTAAAGTGATGTACATATGTTTTAACATGTGTTATTGCATGATGCATGTCTTAGACGCTCAAGCGGTAGAACTTATTAGATTTTGTAACAAAGTAGTAGTTTCTCAAGCACTGGCCACGATGCTTAAACGATGAGATGGTCATTGGAGCAAGACGAACATAAGAGTGTGTTGCTTTCAGTTACTTTTTTGCTCAAACAATGAAAATATTGTTCAACCGAGATGGATAATGTCCATTTTATGTTGAAGAGTTCGCTCAAGTGAGAGAAGCTCACTCAAGTGACAATGTGTTGGTATATGATGTTCAGTTATGTTTTATAAATGTTGATTTGTATGCTTTTATACACATTTATATAAATAGTATGATGTATAAAATGTGAGATTATTATATGTGCTCTAGAAAGATATATGAGGTTTGGCATTAGATGAATGATCCTAAATGAGTGATTGTATAATCCTTAATGGGTAATTAGGGATATCTAAGATGGTATCATGTCTTAAGTGACAATAATACATATGAAACTAAATATAAATTCATTAATGTATATTATTATAATGATGTTTGCATGATAATTATGTTTGCATGATAATTATGTTATATGGTAATATATTCTACTATATATTAACTCACCTTTCACCTTTAATTGTATATCTACTCGAATCAATTGGAGTCAATTGATGGTGTAGTTAACATTTAAAAAAGATTTAGTGGGTTTTATAATATGACTCTATCCAATTAATGCTTGTGGCAACTAGTTTTGAATGGCTAAGTGAATTACCAATACATTAAGTTTTTTTAAATGCAAAAGTAAGGCAATTAGGGTCAAACCGCAACAATTCCCATAATTAGTGAGCATTATCTAAACAAATGATGAAAAATTGTAAGCTAAAATGTCCACTCAGTCGCTGCATGTTAATTATTTATAGTAATGTTAAACTTATTTTTACATATTTTTATACTTCGGTGGAAAGAGCATCCATCATTTATTTTTATTTAAATAAATTATTTATCTTAATATATTTTGTAGACTTTATATGTTAGATAGTTTTAAATACACACAATTCACTCTAATGTTAAACTTATTAGTGTTTAATTTCATTTTATGAGTCTTATAGTTAACATAAATAATAAAACTTAAAATATTGTCATTAATTTCTCTCCTTATAACACAAATTTTAAACAATTCATATTTATACAAGCAACCATGTATGCATAGACAATTTTAATATGCTTCAATAATGGATTTTGTAAAAAAGAAAATTATAATTAACTATGTTAAACTTCTAACGATGCTTACCTTCAAATAACTTTAATTTATATATTGTTTTTAAAATTCAAAATAAAATTGACTACTTATATCTTTATGTTTATTTAATATTTAGTTAATTTAAACTTTATATGGAGAAGTTAAAAAAATAACAAGATAGAAAATCTAATAACTATTTTATTATCGTTAATACTATTTTTTAAGTATGCATAAAAGCCTTAAAAATAGATAAAAAAATGTAACCGTGTATTCACATTCATTAACTATTTACTCTTTACAAAACATATATACCGAGAGAAAGAGAGAGAATATATGTTTTTTAAAGCTAATAAGCTAAGTACAAATTTATTTGAATAGTTTATAAACAAGTTTTACTAATTAACATAAAAATGTTTGATAAAATATTTCAAAATAATTTATCTTAATAGTTTATAGTTTATAAGCTACGTACAAGCTACTAACTTATTTTAACTTTCTTTCATTAGTATCCTTTATATTTTAATGTTTCTTTTATAATTTATAATTTTTTAACCATTTTCAAATCTACAAAGACAACTATTTTTTACATTATTTTTAGTAGTTGTTGGATTAATTTTAATTTTTATATATAGTTTAATTTAAAAAATAATTAACATTTGAAGGAACTTACACACAATAAAAATTATAAGAAAGAAACTCTATTAATGAATACTAATGTAGTTAAAATAAAATGACTTGTCCAAATAAAAATAACACATATCTTAAAAAATCAATAGAACTACAAAAAAAATTAATAATTTTTTTTTAAATTTTAAATTATAATCACATAGTCATAAGATTTTTTATTTTAAAAAATTATTTATAGATAAAACTTATATAATTATATTTTTTATATCATTTTACATTGTTTATTAATTAATGTTATCGAATATGTATAATCTAATAAACTAGTTTATTAGTTTAGACTTATAATATCTCTTATCATTTCAAAATTTATAAAGTAGATCCTTCGCTAATAAGTAACTTTATCAGTTATTCACTAGTAAAATACCCTAAACAAATGATTATGGACTAAATAAAGAATTGCTAAGGAGAAGATCATCATTACTTTGAAATGCATAAATATATATCTTTTTAGCCAAGTTAGTGGTAGGAAGTATTTACTGATTAAGTTTTTTTTTTTTTTTGGTATGTAATTAATTTCTATGAATTTACTTGATTAATCATTTTCAATAGAATCTCTTTTTCACTCACTTTATGTTTACATTTACAAGATTTAAATTCAAAATTTATTTAAAGAAAATTGACCACTAAGGCCAATAATTTTTTAGTAAATGCATAAATGTGGTTGGGCACTAATGGAGAAGCAATGGTAAAAGTCCAAAAGAGAATTGAAAAAAGGAGGCAAAAACAACCGGGCTGAATAATATCAGTCAAGCTATGCATGTTTTTGAAGGTTAGAGGAAGAAGCACTTGAACATAATTAGGGGCAATTTTGCATGTGTGAAGTGGCGCATCGGTGCCACCAATAGCCAAAGAACGAAGCCAAACCAAGTGAAGGTAGGTAGGTTGTGGTTTACAATTTGGCAACAATTTGGAAAAAAAAAGGGAGACACAGTAACTACCTGGGGGAGGCAACTTGGTTAATGATGCCATTAATATGCAAGGTTGGCTCTTAGGTGAAGCTTGGAGTCACCTTGGTATGTGTGGTGTTGGCTCTTTTTCTCTCTTTCACTCACTTTTTCTTCTTTTGTTTTCTAGCCATCCTCGAATGCCCTAGCCTTTTGTAATTTCCTTCTCTTCCCAAACTTTTTCTTCACCACAAACATTTTGATTCTTCACACACCGTTCTGGCCGTTCAAAAACAATTCAAGTAAATCAAATTGTTGTTTTGAATTGAATTTGATAAACAACCTAAATTACTTAATGAAAACTAATTTTAATTTATTTTTTTAAAGTTCAATTACTTGTAAATAAAACTGTTTAAACTGAATTATTAAAAAGTACTTTAAAATAAGATTTTAATTAATGATGACTTAGACAATAGTTGTGTTCCTTGAATTTGGTCTCTGATGCGTATGTTGGATTGTAGTAAATAATTTGTATGAAGTTGGAAATTTAGGTGTACGAGTATGTAAAATGGTTCACACGTTTCCTCGTTTTCCGTTTGTTAGACTTTTCAATCTCTTATCCTCTTTACTCAAGTCGATATAAAGTTAGATAATATAAAAAAATAAGAATTTTTTAAATGGAATTTAACATAGCTATAAATCATTTTAATTTCTATCATATTTTTATTGACATTATAATAATTTCCTTAGCCATTCTTCTTCTCATCAACACCTTCTTCCCCATTCTTTAAAAAAAAATCCTATCTAAACAACAACAAAAACATAAAAAATTAAAAAGTGTCAAGAGATAATTAGTTCATATAACTTGAGTCATTATATAAAAATTAAAAGTGTCAGAGATAATTGGTTCATATAACTTGAGCCATTATATATTGACTTAAGAATATGTGAATTTAAGTTTACTCACTCTATAGTAAATTAAAGATTTTATAATTTATCTCAATATATATACTAAGAGTTAGTAAATTTGATGGATATAGCGAGATAAAAATATTTTATATTTTAACTTATTTCATATATAAAATTGATAATCTATTTATTATAATTCAATGACATATATTGTCTCAATTAGTTTATTTATCACTTTTTTAATTGAGTCAAAGATTTAAAACTTATAGGAGAATAGGCTCTGGGTCAATCGGCCTTCAATATGGTGTGGACTCCTTTAATTTATAAGTTAAGTGAGTCAGATTCATTTTTACCCATTTTAAAATATTTTTTATTCAATCTCGCTCGACTCAAACTCATAATGAGTTGAATTGACTTATAGTTTTAAACATATTTTGACACCTCTATTCAAAATGACAAGTAGCTCAATCTAAAAATCCTATGAGACTTTAGTGACTTCTCCGACTTCGTCTCCTTGTCCAAAAAGACATTTAAGGAACCTACGTTTAATAAGAAGAACATCGTTGCTTTCAAAGAGTACTACTTCACGATCCTTATTGAACAACATGGTCAAATTCCACACCTCCTAGTGTGACCAATATCAAACCTTGCACTCGAATAAAGAATTTGTACTTTTAATCTTAGGAAAGTTTTCTACATCAGTTATAATATTTACCCAACATGAAAATTACTTAATAGGATATGTGTAATTTAATTATTAAATTAAGTACTTTCTTATTGTTAGTTTTAGTTATAATCGATATAATATATATTTCATAATTTTAAAATTCTCACCGTCTCACTTTATTCACTATAACAAGGTAATTATAATCATAATAAGTTATCAAAAAATCATAAAATTATGAGTGAATTATGTTGAGATGAGTAGTGAGGGTAATAACATGGTACATGACTCATTTCTTCAAGAAATGATTAGGTGTGTTCGTGGAATTTTCCATGATTTCAAATGAAAACTAGAAATAGAGAAAAAAGGAGAGAGGAAAGTAAAAATCAGGGATGAACAAAAAATAGAGCATCAAATATCATTTCGTGCCATGCCAAAGGAAAGCAAGACATGTAAATGTACAATGAAAAATGAAAAACGAAAGTGAAAACAAACTATCAAAGTGTAACTTACTAACAAATAAGAAGAACGTGAAAGTTGGTTAAGAGACCAAATCGTCTAAAGGATACAAAGAGATTAGACAATTTAGTGGAAAATTGTCTATACAAAGACTAGATGGTCTAATGAAGGACCTTCCATACTAAGATTAGACAATCTAGTAAATGACAGTCTTTACAAAGACTAGACAATTATGGGAGGACCGTCTACTCAATGATTAGACAATCTAGTGAAAGACTGACTACTCATGGAAATAACAAAAAGCAAAATTTTGAAAGCTTCCATCAAGCTCAAAATAAATGTTTAACATTCCCATATTGGTAAACATGTTTTTAAAAGCACCAGGAGTAAGGGGTTTAATGTAGATGTTCGTAGCTTGGAGAGTAGAAGCTATGGGAAGAAGCTTTATAAGACCTTTATTGATTTTCTCTTGAACGATAAGACAATTGATCCCAATATGATTAGTTTGTTCATGAAAGACTTGGTTTGCAATAATCTGACTGGTAGATTGGTTGTCATAATACAAAAGAGCTTGTTGAGAAAAATTAACATGAAAATTTTGAAGAAGAAAGCCATTGTATTTCACAAGTAGTAGCAACTAAGGCTCGATATTCTACTTTGAAAGAGCTTTTCGGTATGATTTGTTGTTTTTTAAACTTCCAAAATATTATATAATAACCAACATAGATGTGAACTAGTAATAAATCTTCTCATGAGAGAACATGTGGCTCAATAAGAATCATTAAAAGCTTTTAGTTGGATGAAACTATGAAAGTTGAGAAGAATACCATGACTGGGAGCACCTTTGAAATAGCGAATGACGTAGAAAATTGCTTGTTGATGAGTAGAGTAGTGGTAGGAAAGGAAACAAATTAAATGAGATTATTGACGAAAAAAGTTATGTCTGGATAGCTATTAGTGACGTAGATGAGGCGGCTGATGACTTCTATAAGAGGAAGCATCGATTTTAATGAGTTTGCCTCCAATATTAGTGGGTAGACAAGAAGAGTGATCCATAGGAGTGATGATTAGAGTGAAGACAAACATCCCAATTTTCATCAGAAGATCCAAAGTGTATTTTCATCAAGAAACATGAATGTCTTTACTAGTTCTAGCTATCTCAAGACTAAGAAAAGTAGGTGAAATCTTTCAAGTTTTTGATGAGGAAATGTTGATCAAGAAGATAGGTGATGTGAGAAACATCTATCTTTGGAGTTTAAAGATTAAGAAACATATATCCCTTAATGTTAGGCTTGAAATCGATAAAGATTCCAGGACCAACTCTACTGTATAACTTCTTTTTATTAGTAGTGATGGTCTTGGCATAATAGAGGCATCCAAAAACTCTGAGAATAAAAACATCATACAATTTTCCATATAATTTTCATAAGGGGAGGAATTATTAAGCAACTGTGTAGGAATGCAACTAATAAGTAAAGCAGTTTGTAAGAGGGCATAACACTAAAAATTCATGGGTAACTGGGATTGAAACTACACAGATCGAGTAACATTAAGAAGATGTTGATGTTTTCTTTCAACAATTTCATTTTGTTAGGAGTTTTAATACAAGTGGTTTGATGTATTATTCCTTTATAAGAAAATAAGTCTTTCAATAGAAATTCATTGCCATTATCAATGTGTATAACCTTTACATGATGTTGAAATTGATTTTTAATTTGTCTAATGAAATATGTTATAATGTTTCAAGTTTCAAACTTTTTGTTCATCAGAAAAATCCATATTTAACGTGTGTGGTCAACATGAAAAATCTAGAATATATAGAACATTATCAAGATAAACGGTGTCATTGAATTTCATAGTTCCAGAATGTGTGGCTGAGACAAGTTGTCTTGTGGAAATTTAATAGGAATAGGGATAATCGAATTATAAGAAATAAGATTGGTTAAGAAAGTATAAACATGATTTGTAGTGCCAGAGTCAATGATCTAAATGTTTTTTTATAAGATTTAGCACTAATATTAGTTGAGACATTGCCTTGTTGAACATAGTGTAAAGATATAATTTGATTAATTTGTGATTGATTCACACTTTTGATGTTGTTTTCCTGTTGTAGAAGGTCCATAAGAACTCGATATTGTTGTGTTGTTATGTGCATGTCACCTCCATGGTCATCATTCTTTTGTTCCTTGTGAGAGTTGCTATCTTGAACAACACTTTGAGTTCGGTCAATCTTGTTAAAACATTTGTGACCTGGTGGATATACATGCTTTTGATAGTAGACTTCAATGGTATGGCTAGTTTTTGCACAGTGAGTACAAACTTTCTTGTTAGAGTTGTATCCATTCCTTAAATTCTAATTTTCTTGGCTCGAAAGAAAACCATGCTTGCATTAACATACAACATTTGTATGACCACTACAACTACAAAAATAACAGGTATTTGTATTTTGGACCACTTGTTGATTGGTGTTGACATTGAAATTAACATTCTTGATGCTAGTTAGGAGGAACTTGTTTGAAAACTATCTTTCTTATTATTGAACATAAGAAAAAAAATTATTTATGGGTGATGAAGATCCATAAGCATAACATGATATTTAATGTTGATGAATTGACCATTTTGGCCTCAAAGAGATTGCATAGCCTAATTCTCATGTCTTCTCTTAGTAATAGTAGAAAGAACATTGCAAAAATACCTATTTTAACAAGTGTAGATAGGTTTTGGATGATAGTTATCTAACTTGTCCAATATAATCTTTAATTTGGTAAAATACTTTGTCATAGACAAGTTACTTTAATTTAGGGAAAATGCTTTTGATTGAAGATAAAAGAACACAAAGAAGGTCTCCTTACGAATATCTGATGTTGATATCATTTAAAATATTGATAGTAGAATTCATCCAAATAACACTTTGTTGTGTATGGATTGAAACAAAATGAATGATCCAAGAAGCAACCATATTGTTGCAATGGTTCCAATCAAAGTAGTCAGCATCTGTTCTTAATGGTTGATAGAGATTTCCTTTTATGAATTCTACCTTGTTCTTGGCACTGAGGGTTGTAATCATAAACTTGCTCCATGAATGGTAATTACCGGAGTCTAAAATAAGGAAAAAGGAATTGTAACTAGGTTTTCATTAGGATGAAGATACAAAAAACTATGTATTGATTGCTCTTCTCTCATTTAAGAGTTATGACACCATAATAACATGGTACATGACCAATTTCTTCAAGAAAGAATTGGGTGTGTTCATGGAATTTTCCATGATAATGAACGAAAACTAGAAAGAGAGATAAGGGGAAAGAGGAAAGCGAAAACCAAGGACAAAAATAAAAAAATATTTTATACCACGCCAAAGGGAAGTAAGGTGTGTATATACATAACTAAGAACGAAAAACAAAAGTGAAAGCAAACTAACAAAAGCGTAATTAACTAACAAACAAGAAGAACTTGACATCTGATGAACATACCAAACCATCTAAAAGAAAAAGATTAGACGGTTTAGTGAAAGACCATCTATACAAAGACTAAATGGTCTAAGAAAAGACCGTCCATATAGATGGTCTAGCAGATGACAGTTTATATATTAAGAATAGATGGTTTAAAAAAATTATCTACTAAAATATTAGACAGTCATTTACTCATTAAACAATCCAAAACAACAAAACAATGTTTATAATAGAATATCTTTTCAGTTCCTATAATGGATATAATTGTTATAATAAATCATAAAATTTTAATTTGATTGAATTCATTAGATGGGTTATGGGGGACATTGGCTCTTTTTAATTTATGTTTCTTATTGGATTTTTATTCAAGCATTTCAATGAGATTAAAACGAATTTAGAGATCTTACGATAAATTTGTACAATTTCTTTTCCAGAAAAGACACGTAAAGAGAAAAATAATATACTCGGAGTAAGATACTTTGATGTGATGAAATTTTTTAAAGAATGTTTAAACATTATATAACTTATATATTCTTACATTGTAAATACTCAAGACATTGAAACTGGTTTTCAACTTTTTTTTTCTTCTATACATAAAATCCCTAAAGTGGTAATAGTTTTTTAAGGTTTAAGATTTTCTTAAAACTTTAAATATAATCATTATAAACATATTGCTATATTAAAATTTAAATTATATTATATTTTATGACAAATTATAATGGTTAGTATTAATTTAATTTTAAATGAATTTGTATTAATTATTATTCCGAGATACTACTATCTTCAAACTCGTGTTTTTCCCACAAAATTTCGTTAAAAACAAATGAATTAAATTAGTTTGATGTGATTCCATTATTCAACGAACCAATCAATATTAAAAGTCAATTTCATTACTTTAGAATTTGAAAACCGAGTAACCCAATACAAATTAATCTTCATCACTGTACACATGTGAGATATTTTTTCCTACCTTGTCCATTCAATGCTGCTATTGTGGCCACGCATGTTCACATGTCATTCCCGTTGGGTGTGTGTCTTGCATCAATTGATGTAATTTTTTTCACATCTTTCAATTAATGTCTGAATGAAAATTATGAGCCATTATTGAAGGAGATTAATCAACTTTCTCAATGATATATAGGCCATTACATGCAACCAAAGCGTGCCTAAAGTGGATTTGTGTCCAAAATATTTGATATTCTCCCTTTATGGCGATTAAAATTTTTTTTTTTTTTTTTTTTCATATTTGAGAACATAAAGGAAAAAGTTCACTAGTTTGCGATGTACTATTCGATTCCTCCTAAATTTCAATGATTGTTGTTCAAAAGACTAGATTTGCCCTTTTTTTCCCTTCTTCTTTATGTCCATTTTCTCTATCTGTTGAGCACATACGAAAGGCTTAATGGTTGAGATGACACAATCAAGCCATGTAAAATATCTGTTTGAAGTTTGATATTCCGATTCTTGCAAAGCACTTGCGTGTGGGGAAAAAGATAAAGCACGAGAACGAAGACATTTTAGAAGTTGAATGATCAGCAACTTTGGTCCACAAGGAAATGTCGTAGATATGCCCTAAATGGTCCTTAATTGTCATTTTTCTTCCAGAACCAAACAAAAGTAAGGGAAATGATTGTTTTTCATCCAAATATATTATGATGTTTATTCTATAATCTGTGATCGTACAGATATGTGGTAGGAACGACATTGTTAAGTGTTTGGATAAGTATAATGTTTATTGATTTGTCTTCATTGTCAAAAGTTAATAGTTATTTTTTTTCTTAACAATGGGAAATTGTTTCGAACTCATATATGATTATCTTATAAAATTTTATACTAAGTATTATATACTCCATTGTGAATACCAGATTAATTATATTCATTGGCCCTTGATACAAACGTAAGAGTAAATGTGAACCCTTAGATATAGAAAATAAATTAAAAATATAATGCGGAAGCTTACCTCTACTTCCTGTCATGTTTATTGCCTGCAAAAATAAACACAAAAAAAAAGTCGAAGAAAAAATGGAAAATGGATATATTCTACTCTCATATTTTTCTCAAGTCTGCGTCACAATATTTTAACAAAAGACATGGGAGCTCTTAATAAAATTCAGAAACGAAATGGTCCCTTATTTTGTTTCTTCATCATTACAAATTAAAATTCAATGTGTAGGGCCCATTTTTTGGTGTAAAGGTTTACGCGTATGTATATGGAAAGTAAATTTAATAGTGTTTCAAAAAAAATTGTACTTTGCAAACAATTTGGTGTATAAGCTTCGTTTTTTTTAAAAAAGAAAAAAAAAACCTTTGAAGACTAAAAAGCAAAAGTCAAATACAATGATTTCATAATATTGACACCCCTCATTAAAATTCCATTTTTTTCCACTATAAAAAAAAATTACATTTACTTACAACAAAATTTCATAAGTAAATATTATTCACAATTTATTGCAAGAAAAATTTAAATTTAAGTTTGTAATCATAAGATAGAAGTTAGTTAAGATTTACACCAGATAAACATTAATTCTAAATATTATTATTCTTATTATAACTATTGTTATTACATTATGATTATTATTAATAATAAGAATAATATTAATAATAATATGAGTATTAATAATAATATTATTGATAACATTAGTATTAATATTAACACTAATAATATTAATAATAATATCAACATTAATAATAATATTAATATTAAAATCATTATTATTATTATTAATATTAAGAATAACATTAACAATGATATTGATAACAATATTATTATTATTATCATTATTACTTTTATTATTATAAAAATAATACTAATAATAATAATATTGATAATTCTAAAGATAATATAAATAATAATATTAATTATTAATATTATTCATGAAAAAATTCTTACAGATTTATATTTGTAATAATTTATCTATGGATAATGATCCGTAAGTAATTACCTACATATTAAATTCGTAGATAATTACTTATGGATTTATATCAATTGGTAATTACTTATAGATCTATTTTCGTAGGTAAATATCTACGAACCTATAAGTAATTACCTATGGATACATATTTATAGGTAAATTATCTATGGATACAAATTCGTAGGTAATGCTAAATGTATTTAGGATTGTTATCCGTTGTCATTGTTTCTCCCTTTTAATGATGATTACACAAATAGTCACCATTGTATTATTTTTCAACCATAGGAATATAAACCTTTTGAACTCTATGTGTTTCTATTATCTATTGATGAGACTTAGATTTAATCCACTGCTTTTGCTTTACTTTCTCTACAACATTAGTTTGTGACGACTTCCTCTTAAGTCCATACTTGTCCCTAACTTTTTTAGTTTTACTATAAAAAGCATAACAATTTGTTTACACTTAAACTAGATTTGTCGTACACATGTCAGCATATAGAAATTAGTAGATTTACAATTTTAGAATTTTTAGAGAAGATTTTAAAGTTATGTTTACAACTAGATATCTTTTTATTAAAGTTCTCAGGTTTTATTGCGTCTAGTGATATTGTCTATTCTAAAGTAGAGACTTTTTCATCAGATGTAATTTTATCTTGCTTAGTTTTCTAAGATCAAAACTTTAAAATTATGCCTTTGTTTTAAATATTTCATAGATATTGTGTTGCAACTATTTGAAGCTCCTCATAGGAGAGATCACTTGCGTCTTCTTGATCAAATGATGAGCATGAGGAATCAGAGTTTGAAACGAGATTGAATGGAGTTAAAAAAAAATTCATGATCTACATCGACCATTAGACATAGATTACTCTTCTTTTTGCTTGAGTCAATGTCAAAATTGAAGTCTGATTCATCCTCTATGATCTCTTTATACACGATCTCCATCTCATATCTCTTTTGTTGATTTAAGCCTATAGATCTCCTTATATCTATCTTTTGATAGAACATAAGTTAGAACATATATGGCTTTTGTCATTTAGTCGCATCTGATTGGACTCAACTTGCGTCCAATTTCCTCTCAGGATTTTAACCTCTATATCTCTTTTTTCTGGTTCATTTATTACAACAAACTACATCCATTTTTCAATTAATAAATTGAGTTTTATAGAACAGACTATTGTTGCCAAGTACAATACAAGTATTCTTTGAGCTGGTAGCCACACTTGGCTAACCCCTTGAGTATTCTTGTATAAATCACTCATATATTAATGAGTATTCTTTCGGCTTATAGCCACTTCTGGCTGACCCCGTTAAATATTCTTTCACAAGTCACTATTTGCTTAACAAATATTCTTTCACAAGCAACTCCTAGGTTAACTAAGTATTCTTTCACAAGTCACTCCTGACCTAATTGAGTATTCTATGAATCAACCATTCTTAGCTAATAATTAAGTATTGTTGGCCAAACATCCACTCCTGGCTAGAAGAGACTAAGAAGGTATAACCAGGAGTAATTTGTGTACTCGTGAGAATTAGGAGTGATTTATATACTAGTTTAGAAATGGTTAGTATACTCAGTTTGTAATCAATCAATTGTTAATGGAACCTTTTAGGTAGTCTACTTAAGGGAAAATTGAACGTAGCATGTGTATTTGTGTGAACCAGTATAAAATTTATTGTGTTGTTTGTTCACTAAACACTCTAGTCTACCTCTTTGTAAGAAGACATTGTGGGTGGCATCATTTGTCCCATGGCATAGGCTAGGTGAGTCAAGTTACAATTGAATCGCGACACTTGGGCTGCTATACTCTTCAGTAGAAAGAGTTGTGCCCTAACTAACGACTATAACTTTTGATCTAGTGGTAAGCGTTCAGTCCAACAATTGATATCAAAGTTAAGATTTTGAGTTCGATTACAAGCAGAACAATTTTTAAGGGGGAAATTGCTACAAATGGCATCAATTGTCCCTGGTGAAGGTCGGGTAGGCCAAGTTACAATCAAATCGTGATGCGTGAGCTACTACGTTGTTAAGTAGAAAGAGTTGCACCCTGACTAATGACTATAACTTTTGGTCTAGTGCTAAGCACTCGATCCAACAGAAGAATTTAGGATCTATTCAACACCCCTTCTAGAGTCGATTGTTTCAATTGTTGGTATCAGAGCTAACCTTTCAGGTTAGTTCTTAATAGAACTAGAGGAACGATCAATTATACTGGATGGAGAATGATGGGCAAGTGTTAATTGTCCACCCTTGATTAAGGAAGAAAATTATGATTACTGGAAACTCAATATGATAACCTTTCTTAAGTGTAATAACATAGACCTACCAGAGATTTTGGAAAATTGCATACCTAATTTATTTGATGCCAATGGAAAGTTGCTTACACGTGAATATTGGAATGGGGATTAAAGATACAAAGATCATTTCAATGCCAAGGCTAGACACATCCTATTATATACTTTATCTGAGGAAGAATTTTTCAAAGTTTATTCATGATTTGTGTGAAGGAGATTTGGGATACTTCGGCTTTATCCCAAGAAGGTTCTGAACAAATTAAGAGCAACAAATTGACATTAAGATGTCTGCTGTGGAAGAGAATGACAAATCATTCTTAATAGTTTGAGATATGTTGTGTAAAATATGTATTGGCGAAGTTAAAGAGAGGGGTGAATTGAATACTTGAATACTTTTCGCAAACTGTTTGGAGAATGAATAATTTTTATGGAAACCACTCCAGATGATATGTAAAGCAAACAGCAAAGGTTCAAAAATAGTTTTAACACAATATCAATCAACCAGATACAATAAACTGTAACCAGAAAACAGTTCTTGAATACACAATATACTGTAGAAGCAGTTCTTGAAAAATTAAATCAAGAAATCAAAGAATTAGATCAACTTCAAGTTTATAATGATTCACTGATTAAAGAACTTTTTGTTAAACAATACAAACTATGTTAAGTGTATGAAAACAGTCTTTAATAAATAATAATGAAAGATTTAGTTTTCTGGAAAAACAAACTGATAAACAATAACCCCAGTAAATTGCGAAACTGCAGATCTATAGAAAACTGATATACTGGTTATTAATAGATTCAAACTTGTTAAGAGTAGACTATGTTTAATCAGATTATATGTTTTCAGAAGTTATTAAAAAGGTTTCAGAAAGTTAATGAATTATTCAATTATCAAGATCCAGTAGATTCTGAAAATTCAAGAAACACAGCAAGATTTAACAAGAACAGTAAAGAGAGAGCAAGAGAGATTCAAGACACAGCAAATTTATCCTAGTTCACCCTTCCACAAGGGCTACGTCCAGTCCCTCACACCACTGTAAGGATTTCCACTATAAAAAGATCAAACCAGATCAGTTTACAGAAAAACAACTTGCACCCCGCAAGTAAACACTACTCCCCGCTGTAAACAATCTGTTGAACCTACAGCAGAACCCAGAACTGTACAGACTCCACTGTATAAATTGGAAAACCCCTTGCTGATCCCCTCAGCAAGTCACAACCTGTACAGAACCCACTGTACAAAATAGAATTACCAACCCAGGTAACTCACAACAGAATAACCTTCAATAAAGTGAAAGAATTATCACAGTCTCAGCAATACAAGCACTTCTATACAACAGATTACAAAAGTAATAAAGAAAGGGTATAAAAGGCTTAGTTTGATGATCAAATCAGTGAAGAAATTGTCTCCGTCAAATCAAAGCTCCAATAGCAATTCGAGAAAACAGTTCTTGACGAAAACGTTGATTGATCTTGATCACTAGACACAAAGGCGCTTTTGCTCACTTTGAAAAACTCAAATGTTCTTGCTCAGAAAAATTTAGAATGATTTTTCATGTCTTTCCAAAATTTTGCGCCAGCTATTTATAGACAACCATCATTTAAAATTCAGTCGATTAGTTTTTCAAATAGTCCACTGTTTTTCTCCAGTTAGTTAAAACAGTTGTTTAAAATGCAAGTTTTGATTTTAATGATTTCTCAAAACTTTTGTTAATTCAGAAAATACTTATGGAGCTTATCATTGATTAAGATTGCATGCATCAATGATTTGAACTCAAACTTACCCCACAACACACACTCCTAGGTTCTAGACCAAATTCTTCAATATTCATGCATTCCACATATGATCATAAGGTCTTGAACTTTTTAACTTGGTTGGCTTCATCAAATCAAAGTAACCTACTGGTGCTAACAATCTCCCCCAATTTGATGAAGACAAACAATGGTGTGTTGCGTTGTTATGCATGCTTGTTCTTCTTTCAATCAGTCTACTGGCTTTCACAAAGCTCCCCCATAATTTGATATCCTATTAAAAATACTTCACAGAACATAGTGAAGAAAAACAATAACACAAAGGATAACAACTTTCATTGATATTAAGCACGAGTACATGATAACCATTCATAAGTACATATCGTACACCAAACTGATACATCATAACAGACTGAAATTTAGACTGGGCTGGATAAACCAGCAAATCGGAGTAGTAGCAGTAACATAAAACATGAAACAGCAAACATCAGCAGCAGAAAATATCACAAACAACAAGCAAGTAGTAAACTGAATATAAACCTAGACTCCTAGAACACAACCACAACACTCCCTAATCACAAACACACATAATCCTCCCTCATTGGATTCATCAAATGGACGAGAAACCACCACTAGATATGCAATGCGAATGCCCTATTCATCTGGTGGAAAGAACAAAGTCCCTATCTTGGATTGAATATCTTCAACTTGTGTTTCAATAAACTGGAAGTGCGTTTCACAGTACTGGTGATGACTACGGTTCTGGTCTTCCAATTGATTGAACTATGCCATCATGAGTTGTTCAAGTCTGGAGAAGGAGTCTTGACTAGGAGCAGCAGGTGTTTCTGGTTCTGGTTCAGCTTGATTAGCATTTTTATCCTTATCTTCGTCATCCTCATCATCATCATCAATGGATTTCTCTTATTCTTCTTCTTCATTTCCAATTGATTCTTCATTAGCTTTGCAAATCCATTTCTTATTCTTCATCTTTTTCAGTACAATCTTGGTGAGATTTGCAGTAGTAATCTGGTTCAACGCCTTGACTTCTTCAACAACTTCAGTTTCCACATCTATTTCAAAATATTCAATAAACTGCTACAGCAGTATCACATAAGGTATTCGATATTCCAGTTTCTTCCCAACTTTGAACAGATGCTCACGAATCATATTAACCCAGTTGATTTTGATCTTATTCATGAGGCAGTACATGAGTATAAGATCCTTCTCAGTCAATGTTGCATGATTGAAGCCACGGGGGTCAGCACCCAGATCACAATATACGCCAGTATTCTCGGTGTAGCAGTAAGTCCTGCTACATTGTACGTCCTCGAGACAGACTCTTGATTCCTCAAGCATGATTTATAGAACTGAACTTTGTTAAAGTTCTCCAGTTCTGATGTGTTTCCTCATCTAACAATAGCTCCTTCATTTCTCAGGCCAGTGACACTAAGCCAAACCTCTTCATTGATTGCTATGTCAATGCCCTTCACCTGTGAGTACATATTCTTCTCATCATACCACATGTTGGTCAAGAACACCTTAACCAAATATGGGTAAGTATTCCCAGTCAGCTTCCAGAACCTATCCAACTTTTGAAATTTGAGCATGTCACGGACCTCATCAAGTTTCTCCTCCTTGAGCCACTCAAGTCTCAACACTTTCAGAGTAATAATGATCTTCTTGCTGTATAGTTTGTAATACTCTTCAATACTCTCCTGGTTTCCAACAAAGCACCTATTAAGATAATCGGGTTCATTGTTGTCACTGTCTGATCCAACATGTTTAACCATAGCTCTTTTGGTTCTTTTTCGTGGGTTGGAGGAAGAAGCCATTTTCGGTGAAAGAGCAAGAGAACTATGATTCTCACACAGAACGAATAGAGCAAAGACAGTGAGGTAGTGTGCGAGTAAATGCATGCTCAACCCTCTACTTAATGAAGAACAATTCTATAGAAAACAACACTTTGACTGACAATTCAAAAACGCAAAACAGCTTTTGCAGTTTGTTGAGATTCTACAAGTAATCAATTCAGAGCAAGTCATACTTAGCTGCAGAAAATCTCAAAAACAACTTTTTGACTAGCTAACTCTCCACTGTTGCAGTGCCATGTGGCATCTCGAGCTGTCTCTCTCTTCACATGCTAAACATGAGTATTGAGTTGCTTTGTCTTATTCATCCCTTCAACTAGCAGAATTGCAATGTGCCTGGTTCTGTTCGAATGCTTTCAGTTACACAACACCTCTCTAGTTGCATTGTAACTCTAACACAGTTTCACATGCATCCAGAATTAACATTTAATCAGATATCAATGTCTAGTCAGTTTTAACATTGCTTTTAATCAGATTTTAAAAACTGATCCAGAAATAGTAAATAGTCATGTAAACCTGATACAGTAAAAGAAAAGAAATTGAACTAATCTAGTGAAAAAATTGAACCTGATACAGTAGTTGTAAAACTAAAAACGGATACAGTAAGAAAAATCGAAACTAGTAAAGTAATTTGTAAAATTAAAAACTGATCCAGTGAACTGTTCAGGAATGAAATTAACACAGAAATTTGTAAAACAGGTATGTAACAAAATCAGCCAATAATCCATTCAGCATAAACTGATTTATTTCACAAATTTAAAATCAATAATCCCAAGTTCATTTCGAAGGAAGTTAAATCTCTCTTTATTAAGTGGTTTTGTAAAAAGATCAGCAAGCTGATTTTCAGTACTAACAAACTGAATTTCATAATCACCATTATTGACATGATCTCTAATGAAGTGATGGCGAATTTCAATATATTTAGTCCTTGAATGTTGAACTGGATTCTTTCTAAGACTAATGGCACTGGTGTTGTCACATAATAAGAGAATTTTAAACAAGTTAAACCTAAAATCACTTAACTGTTGTTTAATCCATAGGCTTTGTGCATAGCAACTACCAGTTGCAATGTATTCAGCTTCAGCAGTGGATAGTGCAACACATGCTTGTTTCTTACTATGCCAGGATATCAGACTTGATCCTAACTGATGGCATGTTCCACTGGTGCTTTTCCTGTAAATTTTGCAACTCACAAAATCAAAATTAGAATAGCCTACTAAATCCAGAGATACCTCACTTGGATACCATAGTTGAACAGTTGTAGTTCCCTGTATGTATTTCAGAATTCTCTTTGCTGCAGTGAAATGTGATTCCTTCGGATTGGATTGAAATCTGGCACAGAGACAAACGCTAAACATGATGTCTGGCCTACTGGCAGTAAGATACAATAGTGAACCGATTAATCCTCTGTACTTGGTTTGATCCACACTAGTTCCTTTCTCATCTGAATCCAAATAACAGTTAGTGGCCATAGGTGTTGAAATTTCTTTGCAGTTTTCCATGTCAAACTTCTTCAATAACTCTTTGTAGTACTTGGTTTGACTAAGAAATGTCCCATGATTTAGTTGCTTGATCTGCAGTCCAAGAAAGTAGTTAAGTTCACCCATCATGGACATCTCAAATTCTCCCTGCATAGCTGCAACAAACTGTTCATACAAATTTTGATTAGTGGATCCAAATATAATATCATCAACATATACTTGAACCAAAATAATATCATTGAATGCTTTCTTAATAAACAATGTCTTATCTCTTTTGCCTCTCTCATATGTATAGATAGCAAGAAGTTGCTTAACCTCTCATACCACTGTCTTGGGGCTTGCTTCAACCAGTATAGAGCTTTCTTCAGTTTGAAGACATAATCTGGATGCTTATGATCTTCAAATCCAGGAGGTTGACAAACATAAACTTCTTCATCAATAAATCCATTAAGGAAAGCACTTTTGACATCCATTTGGTGAAGCTTGAATCCATTCATGGAAGCATATGCTAAGAGCAGTCTAACAGCTTCAAGTCTTGCTACTGGTGTAGGTTTCCCCATAATCGATTCCTTCTTCCTGATTGTAACCCTTGGCAACCAATCTAGCTTTGTTTCTCACAATAATGCCTTGTTCATCTAACTTGTTATTGAACACCCACTTGGTGCCAATGACATTTATCTCACTAGTTCTCAGAACAAGTGTCCAGACCTCATTCTTACAAACTGGTTCAGCTCTTCGTGCATAGCAGTTATCTAGTGTATCAACTACAGTCTTTGGTTCAGTTTGTGAAACAAATGCCATATGTTCACAGAATTGATTCAATGTACTCCTGGTTGAAACTCATTTCTGCACCTGTCCAATTACATTATCCAATGACAAATTCCTAGGAACTCTCCACTCCTTAGGCAATCTTGAAATGATCATGTCAGTAACAACTCCTTGTTCAGCAGATTGATCTTCTGGTTTTGTTGAGAATTTCTGGTAGCACACTGGTTTCTTTAGTCTTATTCTCCATTTTAGTACCAGCTTGTTGAATACTTGGAATTTCATCATCTGCACATGTCTTAGATCTTTCCTGCAAATCTTGGTTAGTTTCATCAAAATTCTCATGTACAGATTCTTCTACCAGTATAGTCCTCTTGTTATAGACATGATAAGCATGACCATGTTGTGAGTAACCCAGAAAAATACCTTCATCTGACTTGGAGTCAAACTTACCCAGGCTGTCCTTACCATTATTAAGTATGAAACACTTACAGCCAAAGACCCTTAGGTGAGACAGATTCGGTTTTCTTCCTCTGAACAGTTCATATGGAGTTTTCTTCAGTATTGGTCTGATCAGCACTCTATTTAGTACATAGCACGTTGTGCTGACAGCATCTGCCCAGAAGTATTTAGGTAGTCCAGTCTCATTCAACATCGTTCTGGGCAGTTCCTCCAAAGATCTGTTTTCCCTTTCTATAACTCCATTCTATTGTGGAGTTCTTGGTGCTGAGAAGTTGTGCTTGATTCCCAACCTACTGCAGAATCTGTTAAACTTCTCATTCTGGAATTCTCTGCCATGGTCTGATTTGATAGACATTATGCTGCTATTTTTCTCATTCTGTACAACTTTGGCAAAATTCTTAAACACATGGTAAGTCTCATCTTTCGAAGAAATGAATAAGGTCCAGGTAAATTGTGAGTAATCATCAATAATTAGAAGTCCATAGAAATTACCACCTATGCTCATGGTTCTACAAGGACCAAATAAATTTAGGTGAAGCATCTCAAGTGGTCTAGAAGTAGAAACCAAATTTATAGGTTTGAAAGTGCTTTTTGTTTGTTTTCCTCTTTAACATGCTTCACATAGTTTGTTCCTCTCGAACTTAAGCTTAGGAAGACCAATTACAAGATCCTTAGATGCAGTCCTATTTAGATGATGCATGTGAATGTGTGCAAGTCTCCTATGCCATAACCAAGATTCATCATCTTGGGATAGCAAACAGTTCATACTAGGAATGATGCTTGAGACATTAAGCATATAAACATTACTTACTCTTTTACATACAAGAACTGTTTTAGTAGATTCTGAGTCTGCTATAGTGCATTGCTCTGGTTCAAATGTGATCTTGTATCCACGATCACACAGTTGAGTAATACTCAGCAGACTATGTTTCAGACCTTTTACCAGCAACACATCCTTTATGAACACTTTATTCTTGCTTCCTATATCGCCAACACCAAGAATCCTTCCTCAATTGTTGTCTCCATAGGTAACAAATCCTGTTGGTTTCCATTTCAAGTTAATCAATTGTGAAGCCTCTCCTGTCATGTGCTTTGAGCATCCACTATCCAAATACCACATCAGTTTACTGGATGCTGACTGTTCCTGCAAAACAGATTACATTTGAAGTTTTGGTACCCAGTTAAATTTGGGTCCAGCAGTGTTAGATGTGCTTTTAGGCACCCACCTAACTAGTCCTTTTGGCACATCAATCTTTCTAATTTTACAGTTCTTCACAGAGTGGCCTTTTCTCATACAATAAAAACAGGTCAATGGTGATGAAAACTGTTGTGCATCTGTTTTAAAAAAGCTATTGTACTTCTTCTATTTTCTTTGAAAACCAATTTGATAACCAATGCTAGCTTTTTCAAAAACACAGTTTTGAGAACCCAAAATGGCATTTAAGTTTGTGGTACCCATTGAAAGTCTAGAAGCAGTAGTAATTAAGTAATTCACTTTGTTTTGCAGAGCTTCAAAGTTTTCACAGTTAACTGGCTGACTGGAGTCAAGACTACTGGAAGCTTTGTAAATCATTTCCAAATGTTCAAAATTAGTTTTTAGTTCTAAAATTTCATCTTCCAGTTGTTTGACTCTGCCTTCTAACCAATTGTTCAAACCTTTCAATCTATTGTTAGATGAGGCCAATTTGTTTGCTTCTTCATGAGTTTCATGAAAAGCTTGAAGTAGTAAATTGTAATTTGCACTGTTAAATGAAGTGCTGGAATCTTCACTACTAACTTCAGAATTTTTTCCAGCCATGAAACACAGATTTTCTTCAATGTATTCCTATGAAGAGCTACTGGATGAAGATGCATTGTCTTCCCATGCAATGTATGCCTTTCTTCCCTTTCCAGCTTTGTAATTATTCTTTCAATACTCTTATCTTTGTTGGCCAAATTTGGATAGTTTGCTTTCATATGTCCCTATTTGCCACAGTCATAACAGGTTAGCTTATTTGAATTTGAATCAGGTTTTCTAGTATACCTTTTAGATTGCTGATTCTTTGTCTTGCTCTTCAGCTTGATGAATTTCTGGAATTTCTTTGTCAGCAGAGTGAGGTTCTCAGTATCACTATCTTCTTCTGAGTTGTCCTCACTAGTTTCAATTTCAGCAACCTTTGATTTGAGTGTGAGGCTTCTAGTTTTCTTCTCATCAGATTCCATCTCTTTCAACCTCGTCATTTCCAGTTCATGTTCTCTCAACTTTCCAAAGAGTGTCGCTGTGGTGAGAGTTGTCAAATCTTTGCTCTCTAAAATTACAGTAACCTTGGGCTGCCAACTTCTGTCCAAGCATTTGAGGATCTTGATATTCAGCTTCTCCTTGTCAAACTGCTTTCCAAGCCTAATCAGCAATTGACTCACCTTGCTGCATTTTGAATAATTCATATTCTTGAATCAGCCCATGCTTTCTAGCCCGTTTGACATCAGTAGTGCCTTCATGAGTAACCTCGAGTATATTCCACATCTCCTTTGCAAAACTGCACTATGAGAATCCGAAAAACTCATCTAGATTCAAAGCTGAAGTTATCATGTTCTTGGCTACACAATCATATTGAACACGTTTATTTTCAACATCAGTCAACTCATCAAATGGCTTTGCAACAGATATTTCATTCACAACAGAAACTGGAATGTAAGGTCCATTCACGCATTTCATATACCTCTGTCAATAGATTCAATAAAAATCTTCATTCTCACTTTCCAAAATTGGTAATTAACCCCAGAAAACATGGGTGGCCTGTGTATAGAGGATTCCTTGGCAAAAAGGCAACTTGTTCTCGACTATGGATCGAAAAAACGTGACTAGGATTCAAGTTCTAGCTCTGATGCCAATTGTAAAATATGTATTAGCCAAGTTCAAGAGGGGGGGTGAATTGAACACTTGAATACTTTTCGCAAACTATTTAGAGAATGAATAATTTTTATGGAAACCACTCTAGATGATATGCAAAGCAAACAGCAAATGTTCAAAAACAGTTTCAGCACAATATCAAACAACCAGATACAATAAACTGTAACCAGAAAACAATTCTTGAATACATAGTATACTATAAAAGAAGTTCTTGAAAAATTGAATCAAGAAATGAAAGAATTAGATCAACTTCAAGTTTATAATGATTCACTGATTAAAGAACTTTTTGTTAAACAATACAAACTATGTTAAGTGTATGAAAACAATCTTTAATCAATAACAATGAAAGATTTAGTTTTCTGGAAAAACAAAGTGATAAACAGTAAACCCAGTAAGTTACGAAATTACAGATTTACAGAAAACTAATTTACTGGTTATTAACATATTCAAACTTGTTAAGAGTAGACTGTGTTTAATCAGATTATATGTTTTCAGAAGTTATTAAAAAAGTTTCAGAAATTTAATGAAATTATTCAATTAGCAAGATCTAGTAGATTCTAAAAATTCAAGGAACATAGCAAGATTTAACAAGAACAGTAAAGAGAGAGCAAGAGAGATTCAAGACATAGCAGATTTATCCTCGTTCACCCTTCCACAAGGGCTACGTCCCTTACACCACTGTAAGGATTTCCACTATAAAAAGATCAAACTAGATCAGTTTACAGAGAAACAACTTGCACCCCGCAAGTAAACACTGCTCTCTGCAGTAAACAATCTGCTAAACCTACAACAGAAGCCAGAACTATACAGACTCCACTGTATAAACTGGAAAACCCCTTGCCAATCCCCTCAGCAAGTCACAACTTGTACAGAACCCACTACCAACCCAGGTAACTCACAACAAAATAACCTTCAATATAGTGAAAGAATTATCACAGTCTCAGCAATATAAGCACTTCTATACAACAGATTACAAAAGTAATAAAGAAAGGGTATAGAAGGCTTAGTCTGATGATCAAATCAGTGAAGAAACTGTCTCAGTCAAATCAAAGCTCCAATAGCAGTTCGAGAAAACAGTTCTTGATGAAAACGTTGATTGATCTTGATCACTAGACACAAAGGCGCTTTTGCTCTCTTTGAAAAACTCAAATGTTCTTGCTCAGAAAAATTTAGAATGATTTTTCATGTCTTTCCAAAATTTCGCGCCAGCTATTTATAGACAACTGTCATTTAAAATTCAGTCAATTGATTTTTCAAATAGTCAACTGTTTTTCTCCAGTTAGTTAAAATAGTTGTTCAAAATGGAAGTTTTGATTTTAATGACTTCTCAAAACTTTTGTTAATTCAGAAAATACTTATGGAGCTTATCATTCATCAATGATTTGAACTCAAACTTACCCCACAACACACACTCCTAGGTTCTAGACCAAGTTCTTCAATCTTCATGCATTCCACATATGATCATAAGGTCTTGAACTTCTTAACTTGGTTGGCTTCATCAAATCATCACAGTAGCCTACTAGTGCTAACATGTTAGAAGTACGATAAACCAATATGAAGTAAATGACAAGGTGTTACATACCCTTCTACCTCTATGGAGGGCATAAGAGATGGCTTTAAGAGCATCTAAAAATTTGGAGATGATATCCTTGAAGGAGCCTTTAGGTATCCTCAGTGTACATGAGTAGGCACTACAAAGAGATAACCAAAAGACCAGAAGGAAGAATCTTGCGCTCAAGACGGTTCAGAAAATGAAGAAAGTAGTCTCTACAAAAGCATCTGAAGTTGTAAATGACAAGTCAGACAAGTTTGAATTTGAAAAAGATGATGAACTATCTTTTCTAAGGAATAGGTTCAAGAGAACTTTGAAAAAGCATGACAGTTATGGTAACAACAAAAATTTAAGCTTAGGGAGGAAGAAGGACTATAAAGAAAAGATCGTCTGCTACGACAGTAAAAAGCAAGGGCATTTTTTAGCCGAATGTCCTGACCAAGAGAAGAAAAAGAATAAGTTTTACAAGAATTTTTTTTTATGTCAACTTGGGAAGATCTGCACTCATCAAGTTAAGAATCAAAACATGAAGAGATTCATATAAGCCTTATGGCGAACACTGTCTATAGTTTAATATCAAAAGACTCTAATGAATAGGTAAACTTCTTTATTTATAGTCAGTTCAATTAGCATGTCATGAGGCTATTTCAAATACTTCAAGAATAACTACTGCCTTTGAAGCTATGAAAAAAAGTTTAAAAATGCTTGTAAAGAAATTGAAGCTCTTAAGAAAATAAATGCATCTTCTAATGATCTTTTCCCTTGAACATGTTAAGCTTAAAAGAGTTTTGTGTAAGGATAATAAGTATCTGAGATAGAACCGTGATTCTCAAAACATATACATTGAAATATGAAAAAGGTGATACTTTCATGGTGTTGAATATAATGGGCTTAGCCCATATTTTCTATTAGTCTATTATTATTTTTATCTATAAAAAAACAGTCCATATGTGTGTATTTTACACAAGGGAGATTAATTCATAATTATTTTCTCCTTTATTTTAAAATGGTATTAGAGTCTTGTTTCGATCTAGGGACCTGTGGGTTATGGGCCCACCATGCTTTTGTTCACTTATTCGTAGCTATGACAGCTCTTCAAAGATGACCTCTTTATCAATTAGATATTAAAAATGGTTTTCTTAATAGGGATTTGGAGGAAGAAATTTATAAGGAGCAACCTCTAGGTTTTGTTGCTCAGGGAGAGTCTTCTGGATTGGTATGTTGTCTCCGCAAATCTTTATATAGCCTTAAGCAGTCTCCTAAGGCTTGGTTTGGAAAATTCAACAGTGTTGTTCAACAATTTGGTATGACTCATAGTGAGGCAGATCATTCACTTTTTTTACTGTCACTCAAGAGTTGTGTCTATCTATCTAATGGTATATGTTGATGACATTGTTCTTATAGGTAATGATAACCATGGCATCTCTCAGATAAAATAACATATTTGTCACCACTTTCAAACCAAAGATCTTGGCAAACTCATATATTTCTTGGGGATTGAGGTAGGACAATTTAACGTTGGTATTGTTATCTCTCAAAGAAAGTATGCATTGGACATTTTGGAAGAAACTGGATTGATGAATTCAAAATCTGTTGAAACACCCATCGATCCTAATGCCAAACTTCTACCTAGTCAGGGGGAGCCTCTATTACTCATCCTGATATTTCATTTGCAGTTAGTGTGGTGAGTCAATATCTTAATTCCCCTTGATCATTAGAATGTATTCATTCATATATTGAAGTATATTAAGGGTTCTATTGGAAAAGGCTTACTATATGGTCATAGTAACCATAGTAAAGTTGTATGTTATTCATATGCTAATTGGGCAAGATCTCCGTTTGATAGAAGATCTACTTCTGGATATTGTGTTCTTATTAGTGATAATTTGATTTCTTGAAAAAGCAAGAAACAACATGTTGTGGCAAGATCTAATGCTGAAGCAGGATATAGAGTTATGGCCTCAACTACCTGTGACCTTATTTGGCTTAAACATTTACTTAAAGAATTACAATTTGGAGAGGCCACTTAAATGACACTTATATGTGATAATCAGGTTGCTCGTCATACTAGCTTAAATCCTGTGTTTCATGAAAGGACTAAACATATTGAGATTGATTGTCATTTCATTCGAAAGAAAATTATATATGGAGACATCAATACTGAATTTGTTCATTTGAATGATCAGTTAGTTGATATTTTTACTAAATCTTTATGGAGACCTAGAATTGATTATATTTGTAACAAGCTTGGTTCATATGATTTATATGCACCAGCTTGAGGGGGAGTGTTGAATATAATGGGCTTAGCCCATATTTTCTATTAGTCTGTTATTATTTTTATCTATAAATAAAAAGTCCCTATGTGTGTATTTTACACAAGAGAGATTAATTTTTAATTATTTCTCCTTTATTTTAACACATGGAAAGAGAGTTTTGGAAAAAGTCCCATAGAAATAGAATATAATAACTATAAATGGTTTATTGTATGAGAATGGTGTTATTAAAAAAGTCTTATCCCAATCAAATATAAGTGGGAAATCCTTCGACCTTTTGATAAGAATGTTGAAAAATAAGATGGCCAATGTTCAAGAGGGGAATGAATTGAACAATTTAAACCTTTTTGAAAACATGAAAGTTTTAATGAGTATTTTTACTAAATTATGATTACAATGTAAAGAGTATACAAAACAACAGGTTAAAAGCACATACAACAAGTTAAAATATGACTCAGTAAGTTCAGACCATAAAAACAACTTGTTAAAATTAGAAACCGCTAGTAAAAACAATTCTGGCAATTCTAGAAAATTTCAATTAACACGTTAAATCTAAAAATAATCTGTTGAAAATCTTTTTCAGCACTTAGTAAATTTTCAACCAGTATCAGAAAACAACATGTTAAAAACAAATTTCAACAGGTTGAAATCACAATACTGCTATAGTATTAAAAACCAGAAAAACTAGATTTGATAAAACAGAATTTTTCACAAATCAAAAATGCTTCAGAACAAATCAATAGGCACAAGCAATGTTCAATCAAATTAGTATACAAAGCAGCTCTCACTATATTATAGAAAGTGAATATTCAATACAGGTTTATTGAGATGCAATGAAGCTTCGAAAACCCAACACAGTTCAGTAATCAGCCCAAAAGGCTATGTTACTGTAATTTCAAACTAATACTAATCTGTTTTGAATTTCAAATAGTTAAATGAGTATTGTAATAGATCTAATTACCTAATTTCAGATCAAGCAAATGAAATGTGTGATCACTGAATTAATTCTGTAATGCTTAGACATAGATTTCAATTCAAGAAATTTTCAAAAAAAAATTGAGTAAAACCAGTTTAATAGTATCAAACAACAATGCACCAGGTTTGTATACAAATTACAATAAAAAACAGATCCAATGAGCTCAAAAACACAAAACACTATAGCTAATAGGCCACTGCAGTAAGGTACATAATTACAGCTCCTTAAAATTGATTTTAGCCAATTAAAGAAACAACCAGAATGACTATTTTTAAATCTATCCAGAATTCAACAGGTTGTTCTTCAATTTTAACATGTTATTCTTGGCTGCATAATTGAATATCGCACAAATGCAATTCGAAAAATTAAAAGAGCAAAGGAGAAGAAGATCACACAGATGATTTTATACTAGTTCACCCAATCACTTGGGCTACGTCCAGTCCCTTGCAACATCTTGGAAGGATTTTCACTAATTCAATTAAAGTTTACAATCAAATCACACAAGACCCAATCTTGAACCCTACAAGATTGTCTTCTACCCCCTTGTGCAGTTCCCCACCACACAAGATGCACACTCACAGTGCAAATGTAGTACACCACTAGAGATTTGAATGCAAACACAACAATACAACAATTGAATTACAAGTTTCTCCCAATTGCAATGCCTAATCACACCTATTAAGCAATACCGAATCAAGAAACTACCCAAGAACACAATATAATTCAAAAATTCACAAATGTAGTAGCGAAGCACAATCAAAAGCACCAAGGAAGAACACTTATCTTCCCAAGAATGCAGCTGCCACGTAAATCAATCAAATCCAAGCAAAGCTCTTCTTCAAGTGTGAGAAATTTTAATGAGTTTTGAAAACAATTCAAATTCTTTCTCACAGTAGGTTTTCTCTCAAGAAACTCTCTCCAAATCTTTTCAAAATCAGTGAAAACCTAATTCAATTTGAAGTCATGTTCCAAAACACGCGTTGCTGGGCTTTAAACACGCGTCAACCCAAAACTGTCAGAAATTTAACAGGTTGATTTGAATATTAACATGTTGAATTTGGGTCTACAACACTTACTTTTCTAAAATGTTTTTGAAATGATATTTTCACTTAAGGTTGACTAAGAGCAATACAAGTAATTGATAGATTGACACAAATGCATGAGATACCTAAACCAGGTAAGAACTACCCCAAAGCTAGAGTCTATTGTCTTCAAGGAATTTCTTCATCAAATCAACACTTTTTGCAGGATCTTCACAAGCTCCAACGAAGAAATTTTAGGAAAGCTAATGATAAAATCGGGATAGGATAGAGAAGAATCCTAAAGAAATTAGAAACAAATCTCATGCAATTTTAAATAGATTATCTACAGGAATATCGTCTAGCAACATTCCCAAAATAGAACCACAAAGAAAGACTAACCACAATGGACACAAGAAGATATTGGTACCTAAATCTCAAATAATCCTTCTTGTATATGTTCTTAACTCAAGCAAAATGACCTCTATCATGAGACCTGAACAATAGTTGCTCATGCCACATGATAGGAGAAAGGTATATGTTCCAAGACCTCCAAATCAAGAAAAGAGGGAAGGCCATATTCAGAGGCAATCAACATAGTAGAATTATTGGAGTTGGTGAATTCAGTATGAAATCTTCATTGTCTATTAATAATGTTCTTTTGCTAGATAGTCCTAAACACAATTTACTGACTAATCCCTTGAGTATTATTTGGGCTGGTAGCCACTCTTAACTAATCCCTTGAGTACTGTTTGGGCTTGTAGCCACTCTAGTCACTCATGTCTAAAACAAGTATTCTTTAGATGCAACCACTCTTGGCTAAAATGAGTATGCTTTGGATGTAGTCACTTCTAGCTAAAACTGAGTATTCTTTATATGCAACCATTTTTGGCTAAAATGCAAGTATTCTTTGAATCGCAACCGCTCCTAATATGGATTGTATGGGATGTGTAGGATCTAGATCAACTCAAAAATGGATGGAGAACAAAACTAATTCAAAGAAATAAGAAGATAGCGAATCAATGGAGGTCATAATGAAAGGAATGCATTCAACTATGTATTAGAACTAGTAGGAAAACAAGAAAACCAATGAAAATTAAAAACACAAATGGATTGAAAGGAAGAATATGGTAAGAACACACCACTTTAGAGGAAGAACTCCAAGGATAAGTGCAAGACAAGCTACCAATTGAGAAAGCTTCTCAAGATAAGATTCCAAATGTATGAGAAGAGGATCTCTCTCAATTCTTTCAAGGAAACCCTCTTTTTCATTCATTCATCTTATGAAAATGTACAAAAGAGATACTCCTTTTATAGAAGAAGCACACGACCTAGGAGGAGTATGAAGGAATAAATTGATTAACAAAAGTTAACTGAAGTTAAGTGTCTTAATCATTACATGAATGATTCCTCTCATCAAAACTTCTTCATCAATCCAAAAGAAGAAATCATAAATATGACAACTAAAAGAAGAGTTTTTACCAATAGGTTTAGAGGAACTAATAACAAATAAAGGGTAACAAGAAACGGTTCAAAATTTATTTCTCATTTTCTCATTACCATTTATTAAATTTATTATTATTTTCTCCTAATTCTTTCTTATATTTCTAACTAAAAGGCTAATTTATTTTTCTGAGTCTTAAAAGATTTTATACAATTAACTAAGAAACCAAAACTAACGAACCTACTTTATAAACTAATAGAAATAAAAAGGGTACAAAGGGTCCAATATGATCCTAATAAAATTTAAGCAATCCAATTGTGGCTAAGGCAGTGAAATGCATCCCCATTTACAAGGTAGATTCCTTACTAATAACACAATCTTCATGCATGATAGTGGTATTAGAATGAAGAAGGCATATCCAATGAATAACTTGGGTACTATTGCAAGTTCTGGTACCGACGGTTGAGAGGTCTATCTTTGGGTTTGGTGAGGATGAGGTAACAACTATACCTATTGTAAGTATCACAATACCTGTGGTCTAAGAAAATTTTTACTTATTATATCTTTTGATTATCTAGGTCTTATTATTAGGAACACAAAAACCTATAAATACAAATCGATCATACAAGAAGTATTTTTTCAATCTCTTTCACTCTCATTATAAGAAAAAAGCTATTTAGAGACCAATTTTTAGTTATCAAATAAAATTATTGCTAATTGTGACCAAAATAATCACCAAAGTTGCTAAATAACTATAAAATAAAAGTAATGATTGGATTTAGTGGCCAATTAAGTCAAGATAATTGGTATCTAGTATTAACTACCAAGGTTTTAGTCATTTATACCATTAGTTCTTAAATTAGTCTCTAACTTAAACCAATTTAGAATCTAATTATACAAGTGACTAAAACTTTGGTAGCTAATATTAGATACCAATTATCTTGACTTAATTGATCATTAAATTCAATGGTTACTTTTATTTTGTAGTTATTTAGAAACAAAAATATAATTTAGTAATTATTTTGATCACAATTAGCAATCATTTTATTTAGTAGCTAAAAGTTGATCTTTAAATAACTTTTTTTTATAATGAGAGTGAAAGAGATTGAAAAACACTTCTTATATGATCGATTTGTATTTATAGGTTTTTGGGTTCCTAATAATAAGACCTAAATAACCAAAAGATATAATTAGTTATTTAGTACTTTAATATCAAGTTTATACTCAAGTTATATCGACGTATTATAGTCGTTCGGATTTCATCTAGATATTATGTTGTTATAAACGTTTTTGAATTCTTGAGACACTTGCGACTACACTATTAGTATTATTATTATTAGATTTTTTTATGTCATAAATTCTTATGTAAATATTTTGTGAAAATTTAAAAATCTAAAGTAAAATCAATAGAATATCGTTTTTTAAAACTTTTTATAAAATACATAAAAAGAATTCAAGAAATATGAAAATGTTATTACTTTGTGTCGTATAGTTAATACAGCCACAAAAATTCATGTAATATATTAGAATGATTTAATGAACCCATAATATCCATACCAACATTTTAACTGTCATTAATGAAAGACAATATCATTTGACACAAAGTCAACACCGAGCCTTTGTTATTAGCATAATTTGTTTAGTGTAAATGATTTTGTATTTGCAGAAATTAAATTAATGTTTTGGAATAACTAATTATTACTCTTAATAAACAGGATTCCTTCCTTTGTAACTATTATTTTAATGTAATAATTTATTATTAATTTTGCCTTTATCAATATATCTCATTTTATTATTTATCTTTTAAATTTTTTTAATATTTTTTAAATCAATTAACCATCTATAGTAAAAGTTTACATATTATAAAATTATAAAATTATTTATTGATTTTATAGTTATATTTTATGAACAAATATTATAAATCTAACAGTTATTTTTACAAAATTAATTATTAAATTTTTGTTATTATACGGAAAAAGTGGATGGACATAAGCCTATTTAATCTCACTAATTTATATAACTGTACATCTATAGGTGCAAAAAAACCGTCTTTGACCGTAATAAATGATCATTATTTGTGTGACTTTCTTACATGTTTTTATTTTTCAAAATGCCATTGTTGTTGTTTTCAGAAACAATTCATGATGAATGGGGTTGGGAATCTTCTGAAATTTCACACACATATGTTCTGAAAACAAGACCACAATGGTAACGAAATCTCTAACCTTCACAAATCTTTGTTTCCTTCGTTAGAAATATATACACTTTGATGCCCCATTGGAGAAAAACTTCCATTTCTTAAACACTTTCTGCATCAACCAAAGAAATGGCATCAGAGAATAAACACAGCGTGAAAATGCAAAACAAAAGCACCATCACAAACGGAGTGGTGATCACAGTCTACGCAGAATCGCCAAGAACACGCTCAATTAAACCATCAGAGGATCCCACAAAGAAAACTAAGCCACACCCACGTTTTAGAAAGCCACAAACTACAGGATCACAATCATCATCACTAGGTTATGATCGTAGGGCTCATCTTCTTGCTTACTCTAGACAACTCAGAGAAAATGCACAGTTCCAAAAAAATGTTCAAGTTCAATCGCCCCACAATCATTCACGGCCTAGAAGCAAGGCAAGTTCCCTCTTTTCTTCTCTTGCAACTAGTTGGTTTTCTTCAAACGCCAAGAATATGTAGGGAAATAAAGGGTTGGCATCAAATTTTGGAATTTTGCAATAAATTTTGGCAGAAGTGGTTATCGTTGGCTGAACCTGTTCGAGTTTGCTCGCCTTCAACCCTAATGCCACCAACCTCAAGTACCCACTTTGGATACGAATGTGTGGAACAAAACAAAGGGAGTGAAGAAATGAACGGATCCAACAAGAGAAAGCGCGGTGGAAATAATTGTTGCACGATTTTGGTAATATGTCATGTGATTAAGCATTTATGTTTCATTTTGTGGTTACATGTTATGATAATATAGTATAGTATACCTTTGATTTGTTCTGTGTTTTTGCAGATAAAACTTAAGGGTATGTTGGAAAAATTGTCGTGTAAAGAAATCGAGTGGTAAAGACTAAAGAAGATTAAAATTGTGGGGGAGGGTAGTCCATAGTTTTCTATAGTTTTCTGTTCATTAATGTCACCCTTTTTCTTTTTCTTGAAACGCATCACTTGGTTTTGATGTTTGATTACGGTTTTCTTTGCTCCTAGTGCCAGCAGTACTTCTTTTAGTTGAAATGTTAAGCATAAAACTGTTGAACACAGAAACAGAAAAAAAAAAAAAAAAAAAAAAAAAAAAAAAAGTGTAGAAGTAAAGATTATACGCGCTAATGAATTAGTGGGAAGAGTGGTGACTAGATCCGTTATTTTTTGAAACGGTTGAACACAACAATTCTATGGTCGTTAATGTGATGGCAGTTCCTAATCCAAGGATTTGGAGTAAAAGAAGCCCCTCCATGGGTTTTGTTCATTTTATCAAAATTCAAACGATTACTACATATACAACCTTAAACCACACAGTTTTAATGGTAAATATTACTTTCTCTTTCTTTTTAAGGATTTTTATTTTAAAAGAAGTATTTTTTTTTTTATTTATGGTTTTCAAAAATGGAGATGATATTAACTTTTGTTTTGTCAATTGTACTTTCCATTTTCATCTAATATTTAATTACTTTACACTTATACATTTTTTAATGTATAAAATAAGTGTACTTATTTTATTAAGATCACTTCTTAGTTTTATATAATAATTATAAAAGATAGATGAAAGGAAATGAAAAGAAACTAAACAAATAATGTTAACTTTATCTCACTCTTTATACAATTAATTTATTAAAATTACACAATCAAGAAAAGCCTTAATAACTAGGACTTGAAAAAAAAATATATGATTTTCAATAAATATTAATCAATATCACAAAAAATGTTAAAAAATATTAAGGTGTTGTTAGTATGTGTTTTTTTTAATAATAATTCCTGAATATTATTAAAATAAACAAAGTATATATTTTCTCTCTACCTCTCTTTGTTTCTATTGTATCATATCTTTTATTAGAAATTTAATTAAGTTTTAAGTATCTTATAAAAAAAATTGATTTATTAAGTGTTAAAATATTTTTTATTTAAGTAGTTTAATATTGTGAGTAACGAGATGACTTGGTCATTACTTTATCTACAATTCTAACTTGTCGATTAACTCGTGTATTCTTTCTTTAATATTCTTCAACTCACTCTTATAAAAGAAATAAGCAAATTGATCGATGAACTGGAGATTATTAAAGGAGAAATGAGCAAATGATTTGATAAGATGGAGATTATTAAGGAGAAAGAAGCCAATTAATTGATAAGTTGAAGAAGAAAAAATATAAATAACAATTACAACATCTCAACAAAATTAAACAATAGAGTACTTAGTATAAAAAAAATATTTCAAACAATACTCAATAGAAGAAAAGCTTTTAATGACAATTAAATTGAGGATAGTCAAGTTTATTATTTACCTAAAATTTAATTATATGCTTTTATAATATCTATATTTTTTCTGATGGTAGATATTATTTAATATTTGAGGTGTTCTTTCATATTTTTTTTATTAGCAAATTACTAGTCTCTAGGAGCTGGACTCTAGCTAAATAGGAGATACCATTCAGAAGGATTGTCCATTCTTGAATTCGCATTGGACTATACACAAACTTGTAATTTATTGTTCAAGATGTCCTTTAATGTATTTTGAAGTATCACTCGTTGAACTTTGAGCATAAAGTAAGGCACATTTTACACATCTCATACCTGTTATAGATTTCAGAAATAATTTTTTTATTACCGAAAAGTGTTTTACGAATACCTCTTTGTTTATTTTATTGAAAAATATAATATATTTTAACCACTCGAGCAAATATATGACTAATTAACCAGTTTTTATTCGTTACTTTTTCGTGTAGGTTAGATTTTGGCATTGGGATGGTGAAAGCAGGGACGATATGTTTGGAATTTGAAGGAAATTGAGACTATTTTGGCATTTTGTTATTCTCATACTTAAGTTGTGGGCCATGAACATTCTCAATAAGTTGTTAATTGCGAATTATCGATCTCTCATCTTAAACAATGTTCTTAATGATTCAATGTATCCGAGAAATTATGTTTGTACAGTATTTATATTTTTTTATAAATATAAAGAAAAAGAGAGAAACAATGAGAAAGAGGGAAAAAAAACACAATAAAATACTTAATGTGTTTAAAAAACAGTAAAAAAATAATAGTTTAATAAATAAATCTAGATTAATTTTAGTGTATTTTCCCATTGATCTATCAGTACCTGAAGGAAATTTAAATAAGGGGAACAAATAATTGTTTTTAACATGTTGGTTGAGAAACGCAATAAGAAAATACTACTCGTATATATATACACTAAAGGATCTAAATTTGAAAATCCCAAATTACTAAAATCATTATTAAGAATATAATGATATTGTTATAAGTAACCTTTCAATATATCAGGCGGCTCATATGTTCCATTCATTACCTTTGTCAGCCTAATCTTTAAGTAAATATTTGATTTAGACTAAAAAAATATTTTTATTATTAATAATTTTTATATTTTTGAAATATTACGATAAAAAAGTAATATATAATAATTATTAAATTTTTAGTTTAAAATTTCAGTCATTATATTGTATAATTTATTTGATCTCATAATAAAATAAAATGTGTCGCCTATTTTATCTCTAAACACTTAAATTATCTCATTGATAGATTTTATTTATGATATTTTTGCAATAATTTTTATAACAAAATCAAATTTTACTAACATTAAAATTTGCTTAATAATTGATTATGAAAGTTAGAAAATGAGTTTGATCAATAATTCATACTATTTTACCTAAAAAAAATATTGGATTAAAAGAAGAAGGATTAAACCCTAAAGATAAGAGATTAAAGAGAAATTTAGAGCAAAACGGATCAAGCCAAGCGTCATAACCTAAGTCTGGCTTGAGCAAATCCAAAAGAAAAAGACTAGAAATGAGCCTATCACGGCAAAATTGTGCCTGACACCATTAAACTTGAGAGCTAGAGACATGAAATGCGTCCAGCGCCACACACGTTGCGCCTGACGCCAGATGGGTAAGACATAATGGATTAGTAACAAAATCGAACTGCGCTCAGAGCCACTAAGGTCAAGTCCAGTATGAGCGCCGCTGTTCACAATATATTTAATAAATGTTTTGCATTAAGGTTAGGCATCTTCAGCTGTCAAAGAGCGAAAATCACCTTTGGAGGCAGTTTTACGATTTTCTTGGAGTATTCTTATTATTCCATTGTTCTTATGAAATATTTAGTTTTCTTATAACTATGAGGAGCTAAAGCCATTATTTTTGGGAAAGATTTAATCTTTTTGAACTCTCGTGTAATCATTTTGGTTTTTAATATTTATGTTTTTCCTTTCAGTGTTAGTATTTTAATTTTAAGCTTAATGTTTGTTGTATTGATTCATGACTTGATCTTTGATTCTTGAGGTATTGGAAAATATCTTTTGTAATGAGAAACTGAAATGAAATGTTAAATGAAAGCTTGTATCTAGGAATAGAACATGATTCATTAGTTATCATTAAACCCTTGAAGCGATTGCAAGTTTTATTTATATAATTGATTAAGAAATTGATAATTGGTAGATAATATTGCGTCCATTCAACTAAGGAATTAGGATTTAGGTATATTTGTGTGTTAACATGGCTTATTGTTTGGAAAGAAAGTAAACGTTGTTAATTGAGAGTGAGGATTAGAGAAGTGTAATCCTAATAATTTCATATTATTCATCTTTAATCTTTTTTTTGCTCTCCAATTGTTGACAAAAGTACTAAAAAACATTTTATTTTTTTTATTTTCTACACAACAATCTAAACTACGAAATTGTTCTTGAGTTTTATTTTTTTATAATTGTAATTATTGTTGTGTATTGCAATGATCCCTTGAACGATATATTTATTACTTGCAGAGATTAAAAGGATTGCACGATTATTTAATACAAGAAGACAGAGAAATATAACTCAACAAGTTATTCCTTCATCTTCTTCTATTCCAATTATCACTCAAAATCTAGAAATTATTTCTATAGTATAGATGGTTGAAACAAATCAGGCTCAAAATCTGAATCAGAAGAGAACCATAGGGGACTTAATTGCATATGCGAGTCATAAAGACTTCACGAGCATTGTGAGGCCCACGATGAAAAAAAATATTAGTGAGATGAAATCTGCTTTGTTACAGTTAATTAGTTCTCATCAATTTTCCGGCACGGATCATGAAGACCCGCATACTCATTTGTACACTTTTTATGACTTTTATGGTTCAGTATCACGAAAGCAGATGTGGTGGTATTATTTTTTAGGTTGTTTCCATTCTAGCTAATTGCAAAGGCTAAGACATGGCTTCAATCACATCCTAACCAAAGTCTGACTAGTTTGAAGTGTATGGAGACCAAGTTTTTAGCTTGTTTCTTCTTGCCATCTAAGAATACTAAGGTGAAGGTGGACATAGCTACGTTTTTGCAAGGTACTAATGAACCATTATTTGAAGCCTGGGAGAGATTCAAGGCTTTGTTGACAAACCATCCAAGTGCGGACATTTTGTAATTGACTTCAACCACAAATGAAAATGATCTTAGATGTTTCATTTGGTAACTCGATATTATTTAAGACTGTAAAGGAAGCCATCACCATCATTGAGTCCATGGCTTCTACTGATTTGTGAAGCCAACAACCAAGCACACAGGCATAAAAGAGGGGAGTACTGGAGTTAAATTCACAACATGCTTTTTTGACTCAGCACAAACTTCTATCTCAGCATATTGAAGTTCTTAATCAATAGATGATGAAGTTACCTCAGTAGAAATAGGCCATGCATACTGCATCAGTCCCAAATCAACCAGTTTTACAATGTGACTTTTGTGGAGGAAACCATTCTAGTGGATACTTCCAAGTTCCTAGCAGTTCTCAAAATGCACGAGGTCGATTATATGGGGAACCAAGGATGTCATCAATTCTCCAACAACCATTTTCCTAATTCTTTCAATCAAAGGTGGATACTAAACAACACTAATTTTGGTGGAAAGCAGGATGGAGCATCAGGTTAGCAAATCCTACCAACAATAGTACCCTCTATTGTATGAGCAAGTTAACAAGTTAAAAGAGAGCTTGCAACAATTTATACAACTATCCATCCGAAACCATAGGAATATGAATGCATCTTTGTGGATCTAGAGGTTTAGGTGGGCCAATTAGCGAAGCACATGGCAGACCAACAAGGAGGGATCATTCTTTGCAAAGGTTAATCCTATGGAGCAATGTAAAGTTATCAACATAAGAACTAGGAAAGAGGTTGGTTGAGTAATGGAGAAAGAGATGTGGGAGGTGAGAGTGAGTTAATTCATAAAAGAAAATAAAAAAAGTGAATGGGGAGATTGTGATTGAGGAGGAAAATAAAGAAAAAAAAATAGAGAAAATGAGAAAAAAGAAAAAAACGAGAGAGGAGTCTAGAGCCTCATTGGTGAAGAAGCTTCCTTATCCTTATATGCTTTCAAAACAATTTGCTAGGTTTAGAGATATTTTTAAGTAATTGCATATCACCATACCTTTTGCATAAGTTTTAGAGTAAGTGTTTGTGTATGTCAAGTTCATGAAGGATATGCTGACAAAGAAGATGAGGTTTGTTGACGAAGAGACAATTGAGTTAGAGATTGGCTATAGCGCAATCATTCTTGCCCCTCAAGTCCCCGGATCTTAGGAGTTTTACTATTTCAGAAACCATAGATGAGTTACCCATAAAAAAAAAACTTTGTTTGATCCAGGGGCTAACATCAATCTATTGCCCCTATCTGTTATGAAGAGGACTGATGACCTGGAAGCTCGACCTACTAGGATGACATTGTAGCTTGTTGATAGATCTATTAAATACCCTCATCGGGGTTGTGGAAGATATTTTAGTGAATGCAGGAAAATTCATTTTTCTAGTGGGTTTTGTTGTGATAGATATGGAGGAAGATGAAGATGTGCCATTGATTCTTGGCAGACCTTTCATGAAGATTGCTAAGGTCATCATTGATGTGCATGATGGAAAGATGAAGATGAGAGCATAGGATGATGAGGCTACTTTTGTTGTTTTTTGAGAGATCATCACCTTCAAAAGAATGTTTAAGAATATATATTACAAGAGAAACCATTCTTGTGGCAAATAAGAAAAAAAAAAACACCTCAGACATGTAGAAGAAAGTTGTTGGATGTTTTAAGCCAGCACAACAAATGCTTATGAAACTTGATGACTACAATTTAGCAACACTATTTAGAGTTGAGAAGGTCAAGGAGCACATTGATCCAGAGCTTAAGGAAGAGAGGCTAAGACCTGGCCAACCCATCATGTTTGGCACTTCATATATCAAAAGTCTTTTCAAAATATGGGAAGCAAAAAATGTCAAATCTTTGGGTGATCAAGAGGATAAAAGTTAAAGGAAAACTTCAGGTAGAGAGTCCATATTCCAGAAGGACTGAAATTGCCATCAGGGAGATGCTACAACCAGGTTCTTTCGTCTTGATTAAACCATTTGACAGGCTCAGGACTTTGAACATGTGCTATCTAGGAAGCAACTCTGAGTTTTATTTCCACTTGCTTGAGAACAATTTACTGTTTAGCTTTTTCTGGTCTATTTTAATTTGCTTTGTTTAATTATGGTTTGCTAGTGCATTTAATGTGAATTGAGAAATTTCAGATGAGTTGGAAAATAATTTTGAAAAATGGGACTCACACCTAGCACAAGAGATACTGAGCCCAACATATTTTAGTGTAAATGATCTTTGGTTTGGTCGTGCATGGCGCGACTCAAGCTGAGCCCGTCACATTTGAGATAGTTGCTCTTGGGGTTGCTTGGGCCGAGTACGATCAACCTGAGCCCGACTCCATTTCAAAATTTTAATTAGGCTTTACCTTAAAAGTGTAGGATAAATTCTTCCTCCACTCCTATATATACTCGTTCTGCACCTCCGTATTATAATTAAAAATACCATTTTACCCTTAATGTAAAACTACAAAACCAATACTACCCTCCACCCCCTTCACCTCCATACCAATGTCCTGCATCTCTTCACCTCCATTGTCATCTGTCTGGTGCAAATTCTTCCTCCACCCCTATATATACTCGTCCCTTCACCTCCCTCCATCCGGTCTACAAATTTGCAAACCGAACGAGGCCCACCCACTGGTCATCCGATTTGCAAACAAATAAAATTTGTGTAAACCGGATGGAGGGTGGTCTGGTTTACAAAATACAAATAGGATTCCACCCTTCATTTTTTTCATCCGGTTTGTATTTTATAAACTAGATCTTCCTCCATCCGGGTCACCTATCAGAAGAACACAATTCACAAAAATCAAAAATTTTACCTCTCCGTTGTTCCTCGCCGCCGATCAACACTCTCCACAGGTTGAAAAGTCTTTCCTACTGTTTAATCAATCTCTAAACCTTTAAAATAGCCACCATCGACGACGTATTTGAGAGAAAACTCAACCGGTTTCACTGTACTGTAGTGTGGGAGGTGAACGAAGGTTTGCATTTTTGGAGAAAATTGATGCCCTTTTTCATCATTTTCACAGGGCCAATTTTGGGTTTTAGAAAAATTATTGAGGTGCAGGACGAGTATATGGGGGTAGAGGGAGAATTTGTCAAAGTCTAGTCCAACTTAAAACCCCACTTTTATTCTCAGCACCATATACTCAATCGTTTCATACACTCACTCACCATAGTTTTGTGTACACTGAATATTTTGTGAATTTGAATTCTTAGATATTTCAACTTTCTTAGCCCTTGCATTTGCATTCATTCGGCATCATAGGTAAGTTTTATTTTGATTTCATTGTTCAGTTGTAAGAGTTTGGCTTTACTTTGAAGTTGTGTGTAGTGTTTGTTTCTTTTCATTATTTTATATAGAATTGCAATTTTTGTTGCTATTGTGTGTTTTTTATCGTTGAAACTGGGTTTTTTTCAAAATTTGTTCAAGGTGTCTTGCTCAAGTTCATGGAGCCTGACCCCGCTTACCCAGAAATTCAAATATAGTTCTCTAGGTCCAGCGCAGCTACACTAAGCCTGACTCAGTTCATCATTTTTTCACTTTTGTTTTTTTTTTCAGCAATCTTTAAAATCTTAATAGAATTATTCTCCTTTAATATTGATGTTTGGTTGAATTTTTACAGGACATATCATTCTAAGAAGTAGAAGCATACTAATGGATAATCTTCTAGGGGACACACTACAAAAAAAAAGTTAAATTACCGACAAAATTTTATCGACGAAACTTTATCTGTCGGTAAAATATCATTATCGACGATTTTATCGACGAATTTCTGAGTTTGTTGACAATTACCGACAGATTTACCTTAAATCCGTCGATAATTACCGACGGATCAGAAATCCGTCGAAAATTCATCGGTAATTACCGACGAACTCAGAAATCCGTGAAAATTTACATACAATCAATTTACCGACAAATTTTGGGTATTTTCGATGGATTTGTCTTGTCGGTAATTTTTATTTTTTTTGTAGTGACAAAAGAGAAAGGGCCAGCTTTATTTGAAGAAATTTCTCTGAAACGCTCATGAGAAACCGTGTGCTTCTATGGAGAAAGAAGACTAATCACAAATAGGAAAGTCAATTTAAGGCTTGGAGAGGTCGTTGAAGAGACATTGGAGTAGAATGGGGACTTATCCAAAAACAACAAACATAGCCATAATCAAAGAATTCTACGTAAATGTGATGATTGAAAATGAGCATTCCCACATGCACGAGCTATGTTAGGGGAAAGATTATTCCTTTTGATGCAAATACAATCAATTCTTCATTGGGATTAATGATGTTTTCGGAGAGGGGCCTTGCCAGCATGTATAGTTTATCAATTGGGAATATAGTCATACCGAGATTGAAAGAGTAGTATATCTGCCAGGAGGCACTTTTGTGAGGAATAGGCAACATTTACTTCTGCAGATTAAGAGAATATATATGAATTCTTTGGCCAAAATTTGGATGACCTTCATTCATTCAAAGTGCGATTTTGGTGTTATTAATGGCCATTCCAAGTTGTATATCTATACCCTGATAAAAGAAAAAGCAAAACAAATAAATAAATAAATATATATGTAGGAAAATGAATTTGGAGAAAGTAATATATGTTGAACATTCCTCTTCTCTAGCCTTTCAGACCAAGACTTCTTCGATCACTTCCAAGACCACCCGCCACCAACAACCATCGGATTCTCCCACCACGCTTTCAATATTGAACTTCTCACAACCCCATCACAGGTTCTTTCCCTCCTTGCATCCAAAGCCTAATTTTCTCCCTCCCGCTCTCCAACCCAATTCTCCCTTGTGTTCTCACACATGCTTCCACAACTTCTTCCTTTTGACCCAAATTCCTAATTTCCTCTATTCCCGCTCACACAGTTTTTTTTTTCTCCAATTCCACTTCCTTTTGATGTTTTAAAATTTTTGTTGCTCTGAAGATTTTGTCCCTGCCACCTCAACATATTTGACACATCACCGGTGCAACTGATGCACTAATCATTATAACGAAAAAAAAGCTAAAGTCGACGAAAAGCATCGTATTATATTCTATTATACAATTATCATCACTTGAAATATAAGCATTATCTCAAAATTTTACTATGATAGTGCTTTTAAATCAACTTTGATATAAAATAATACATGGCACCAATTATCTTATTTAGATCTTAATTACATTATACATAAAATTATTCATTTGGTTCTGAAACAAATTTATTTTTTGTTTTCGCACTTAAAATAATATTTTTAATTTTTTACATATTATTTTTAATCTTTTTTAGTCTCAATGATATTAGATTGTAAGAATTGAAAATGTTAAAATGGTATGTATTAATATTAAGAGGGATTAAAATTATATTAGAAGAGTAAAATGAATAACTTTTTTTATAAACAGAGGCCATAAAGCAAAATTTATACAATAGGTAATTAAACCTATGTTTTATCTAAAAAGCTATTTTTCACGAACATGGTCTCGTTAAGAGGTCAGATGATAAATATTTTGTCTTATAAGCTTATACAAACGTAAATATGTTTTAGGTTGATTTGTTGAAATAAACTATCTTAACAAAGTGTGTTGTGGTCAATACTTTTTAACTCAATGTGTTTGATGAAATATAGATGATGTCTCCTCAGCACTTCATAGCAAACTAGTTAAAAAAACATATTTCAAACCTTATTTAAACACAACTCTTTTATTTGGAAAGTCACAGTAGACAAGGTATTTTAACTCAATTGAATTACTTGATTGGCTTATTTCATAATTTGATTTAATAAGTGACCGAATAATATTTATTGGTTTAACTAGCCTCCTTATATGCATATTTAAAAAATTTATCTAAAAACATTTTTAGAAAGTACTCTCACATTAACTCTCCTTCTTGGGTTAGTGTAGATGATAATAACATGTAATGTAAAGGAGATAAGGAAGAATGAACACATAAACAACAATTATACCAGTTTGTCTGTCGCATCAGGCTACATTCAATTGTTTGCTAAAAGACGAAGTTCAAGTGGCATACTAATGATGTGAATTACACTAGAGTATTCTCTGAGCTCATAGTGCCTCCTAGATAATCCCTTAAGTATTCTTTTCCAAGTCACTATTAGATTAATGAGTATTCTTGACTCCAGCCACTCATAGCTTAATGAGTATTCTTGACTCCATCACTCCTAGCTTAATGAGTATTCTTGACTCCAACTACTCCTGACTTTATGAGTATTCTTTTGGCTCTTAACCACTCCTGGTTGTCTTCGTCAAGGAGCATTCTTTCCCAAGTCACTCATGGCTCGAACAAGTATTATTTCCACAAGCCACTTCTATCTTAAGCAATTATTCTTCGTCCTTTAGCCACTTCCAACTAAGATACAAGAATTGTGAGCTTGAATGATCATTTAATAATTTGATTTAGCTAGGGAAGATATCGTCTAACAATAGGTACAATGTGTATGATTTTTCTCTTAGTTTAGATGTTCTTTCACTTTAGGAACAAGTTATGTCTTTCAACGAATACAATAGGTAAACACTCTTTCCCCTATGTGTTTAACTGAAGAAACAATTTTAGTGTTCTCTCTTGAGTTCTGGAATCCATACATTTGAGATTTTTCTACTCTATGCTCTGCGATCCTTTTCTAAGATTTTGAGGTTTACTCAATGTTTGGACAACATTTTGGTATAGTGCAAGCTTTACTCTTGACTTAAAGAAATGCTCTTAATTTGGTTAGCAATTTGGCATGGTATCTCCTCTTCTTTCTCTTATTCTTCTTCTTGATGGTAGGCTTTATATAACCACTAAAAGAAGATAGTCGTTGAGAGGTTGTTTATATATGTTGAGCAACTTCAATTTTCTTGCATATCCTTTCTATGTCTGATGGACCTAAATATAGTCATTTTCTTAAATTTACTTCTTCTTTTTTGAATTTTCTTAATCATTTACAATTCTCATCTCTCTAGGTAATATTTTATGGTAAAAGTGTACATCGTATCGGGCAAACAACTAGATTTGAATTCAAATGCTCTTTGTGTTAAGAAATTGGTGAAGCAGACATCTTTAACTCTTTTTCCAGTAGATCATTTGATTTTGAATTTAGCTTGCACCTTTGATGGATGCCTTTAATAGACAAAGGTAGTAGTGGACATTTCTTGCATCCAAATAATAAAAGTGCGCATATGTATATTCATAGAGTTCAATGTTATTTGTGTGGCATAGACTCTAATATCTTTTCTCTAGCTTGCTCTACCTGGACTTAAAGCTCTTTATCTTTATCTTCTTTTCTACTTGGGCTTGAGCTCTGGTGATCTTCATGGTGTTACCCGTTAAATTATTATTCTCCTCCTAATATTTAATTTTCCTTCATGATATGTACTTTCATGCTTACTTTTCTCTCCCTTTTTATGCAGCATCAATAAAGGGGTGGTCTCTTTTTAATCAACCTACTCCATATTTTTATCAACTGATGGGATTAACATAGGAGCCAATGAGGTTGTTGGTAACAGTGGCTCAGATCCAAGTCTGAGCAGGAATGTGTTATTGTCTTACACTTTGTATCTTGTCTGATGGCTTGATTATGAGCCTCTAGTTTTGATTATGTTATGGCACTAGTTGTGTCCATGGCAACTTTTAAGTACATGTTCTCACTGAGGAAAACAAAATATTGTTGTGCCAAATCAAGATAAAATATTATTGAGCATGTTTAGAATGGTAAGAATAAAAATATAATGTCTTCAACTTGCTTATTTAAGTTTGAGATTAAGGGTAGAGCAAGTTGACATACGGAGCACGTGGTATCACTTAGGGGTTAGCATTTGACTTCTCTTTTGGAGAAAGTCCATATGAATGAGAAAATGAAGCATAAAAGCATTGCATTAGTCTAAGATCATGAGTAGACCAACTTTTTGACTATTTTTCTAGCATGATTTCCAGCTCCATGCGTGTTCGTCTAATTGGGGGTCTCTCACTAGTCTGTGAGGAATAACCTCATCATCTTTAGCTTCAGACTTTTATTTTTCATTATACATTAAAAAGGGCATGTGTGTGTCTTGTCTATCCAGTTTGAGGAAGAACATACTCTTCGAAGTAATGCTACGATGACAAATTCATAGGCAAAGATTTGATCTGTTGAATGATTGTTGTACAATTTGATGGCATTGTTGTTGGCATTAAACTCAAATACAATCAATTATGTTCAGGGTTGTACGTTTTTCTTTAGCAAGAATCTGGATGACCAGTGATTATTACTTTTAATTGTGTGTTTTTAATGTTAATTATAACATAGAAGTTATAGGTAGAGTGATGAATTGAAAAGTCTATTATGAGAATATATATTGTACTCCATGTTTTACGAAAAATTAGAGCAAAAGAGCAATATCATTCATAATAAATAGTCTAGTGTGCTCTCACTTTTCTCTCTTCAAGAAGAAAATTAAAATATTTCTTCTCTCCTGATATCAATTGTTAGCTTATTACATTCATGCATCAATGCTTGAAACATCGTCTGAATCTCAAAAAGATCAACATGGATTTCCATTCATCATAGTTATCACTATTTTGAACAACATCAAGCTCGTAAGATACTCACTTGCAGGTATGTTCGAACAAGAGAATCTAAGAAAGAAGCAATCTTACTTCCTTTCCTACATTGATCATCTCCGTCAAATTCACATTGTTAACGAATGGAACGCTTCCTTTGTAACTTGCATTCATTTTCCACACATCTACACATGCTGGAATTTTTATTTTTTTTTACGTCTGACTACGCACCATGATCACTTTGGATTCTTCTGACAGTAGGGTGGGTGTACGAGATCTCCATGGAAGTTGACAAGGAGGCATGAGTGGATCTTTGTATGAGGAGTCTATCTCTTCATCATCTTCTTCTTTCTTATTAGAGTCTTAAAAACGAACGAAATTCTTTGACCCTTCTGTATGTCATCATCGAACAATCTATTTCTAACATATTGTGATCTAAGTCTGAGTAAGTGATGATATATGGAGTGTTCTTGCTTGCGATCCTCTAGGGTCATGTAAAGGGCATCTGGATGCACCATCTCTTGTTGTAAGTAGAGGCGAAGATGGTAGTTTATTGGTACAATCCAATATTTAGTTATCCACACCAATTCATCAACTAGCTTGTAGTCAGGATTATAAAACTAGGCAACCATTCTTCTTTGAATGGAAGAACCTTTAAAATCAATTATATGGTTGAATCCTTTTGTTTAGCTTCAACTTCACCTTTTGATGCAAATTCAATCAACACACAATCTTCATTTGCTTTTTCATGTAGGTAGGTGACTTGTTCAATTATAGATTCAACGCTGAACATCTCAGCATCTCGTCTCAAGATCAACATCATTTGGAGTTGTAATGGAGATAGGCCTGGCATTAATGGCCATTCCCTCAAATATCATCTCATTTTTTTTGTGTGACAAAAATTTAAGAGGGCTTGAGATTCCAAACTTGTAACCATATAAGAGGGAGCTTCTGACAAAATAGGTTATTCATCTACTGAAGTTGTAGTGACCACTCTTTTATGGATTTCTTCCATCTAGTTTATTGCCTCTTATAAGCTTAATCTCATTGCAACATCTTTTGACTTCTCCATCCTCTTGTACTTTTATGGCTTTCTTTTATGAGTGAATGAGTTTGTGAATCACCAGCAAATCTTCTTTATTTGATGTGGGCCCAGAGAAAGTATGATTGGGTCATTTGAAAGGTTTATCTTTGAGAGATAAAGAAGGACTTTAGTTTAGTGGTAGGTTTGAATTTAGGTTCAACTTTTATGGTAAGCATAGCCTTAAGAAAGAAAAAAACAAAAATTGTATTTAAAGGTACTTCCATTTGACACTATGACATGGCAAAAGAAAATAATATTTTAATGAGTTATGGGACCCACATAATTATGAAGCTTTTTTGAAATGTATGACACTTACGTCCAAGTGGTTTTCCCTGTTTTGGTATATGGTTTGTTGATAAATACTTTTGAACATATCAAATATGTGGTCCGTTGGGAAGGACTTTTGAATACGTGTAATAAATACAAAAAGTAACATCCTCTTTCGTTCAGGGTGCCTCTTATTATGAAAAGCTACAGCTGTAATGGTATTTAATGGAGCATGTCCTTCCATATATGGTCCAATAAGGTCAAAGAGGAAATTCTTGTAGAATTGATAAGTTGTTTTAAAAGGTGTGAAAACCACCCACAAGTGTTGTCCTTTGTTTAGATGCGTAGTTCGCTGGAAGAACTTTTGAATGCGATTCAGTGCCCACGACCACCCACCAACCTTTTACAACACCGCCGAACAGCCACCATAAAATCGCACACCACCAACGAGACCTACAAGATATCTCAAAACCCACGAAGAAAACATAGGCAAGAGAGAAAAGGAACACGGTGAAGAGAAAAAATGTGAGAATCGGTTCCAAAATCCTATTTAAACACAAAAGAGATGTGGCTTCTCACATAATTAAATAATATTACTTTTACCACATTGTCAACCATGTATGGATGTTAAATGGGTGTCATGACACGTCGCAGTGTCAACCTATCATTACTCTATTTTGAAACACATCTCTTATGTTCTGAAAAATTTACTTTGAAATGTGTATTCAAAAAAGTTCATCCAGAAAACATCTTATATGTTCTGAAAAGTTTATTCCAAAAGTCATGTTTTAGAAATTCATTTTAGAATGGATTTAAATGTTTTGAAAGTCTTATTCCAAAACTCCTATTTCGGAGATCATGTCTAGAAATTCTAGAAGGTTTGTAACAAAATACTTTTAAAATAAATAATTTGGAAGTCTTCTTTATGAAAAGTAAAATGGTTATTTTTAAAATTACGAAAGTACAAGAAGAAAAAAGCCTCAATTATTCTAGAGAACAATAAACTTTGCTTATTTGTTCCTTGGCTCCCATATTTTCTTCTAACACCTATACAAGATGTTAAAAAGTGTCAAAATCATCCATCCATTTAATTTTATTAGAAAAATGTTGGATTGAATGACTAAAAAAGTTCTAAATTACATAATCTAAAAATTAATTTTGGTGTTACATTCCAAATTATATGGTCCACTATTATTTATTTTCAATGTTATTATTGTGAAATCTAAAATGAATTTCAAGATAATACATTTAGAATTGTAAAACTCAAAATGTTAAATAATATTATAAATAAATAATACTGAATTGAATAATCTAAAACAACACTAAAAATTTTAACTTCTAAATTTTTTTTCATTCTAGATTATAAAACACTTTTGGATTGAATTTTTTCATTTCAGAATAGTCAAACACAAACTTTATTTTCTGAAAAAAAAATAACTTATAAGTGTTTTATAATCAGGAAGCGAATGGTTGCGTTCATGCACCAAAAACCCAACGTAACATCAAGTGATCCACCACGCAAAAACATGTTTCCTCTCCTGATTGTGTCCTAGATTCCCATTTCCACAATGAGGTGCTATGTTACACACTTTATGGTTGCTCGTAGAATACTTTTAGGGTTCTTCCCAAAGAGAACCGAAAAACTGCACTCACACTCGCACTACGAAGGAAACCCAATAATGCTTTGATCGTGCGAATACAAAACAAAGAAGAGAGATAGAGAAATTGAGTGTTGAATAAAAAGTAGGTATTATGATTTTCATTCTTCAAAGTGAGGTATGTCTTATGGTATATATAGGTATAGGCACACACCACACCGCTTTACTAATTATGCACCACCTAACAAGTTTGATACCTCTTTACTATATAAACTGTCAATATAACATATAACAAATGTCTCTCCCCCAAAACATTTTTGTCCGCAAGAATGAATAGGTATTTCTTCTTCAAATCATAGTAAAACTCTCATGTAACATCTTCTGGAAGTTGATGCTTCCACTTCACCAAAACTTTTGTCAGTGACATTCCCTTTCTCTTTACTATCTTACGATCCAATATAGTTTCTAGTTCTTTGTTTGTAGTTGTATGTTGTGAGTCATAAGGAAGAGTGGGATCCATGGTTTCTAAGCCTACATGTTTACCTGAAGAATTAAGCAAACCTTCTATGAAATGGATATATCCTGTCAAACTTAGCCTGGATTAGGAAAATGTTGTAGTAAACTTGTTGAAGTCATTATTTCATGTTTCAATCTTTGGCAGATCCCACAATGATTAACAAAAGTTTTTATATCTTTAGTCATTCCCTTCCAATACAATATGGATTTTACCCTCAGCATATTTGCATTAATACCAGAGTGGCCACCTACAGGTGAAGAATGTAGCCACTGTAATATAGATTGGCACAAATCAACATCGTTTCCCACCACCAAACATCCTTTTCTTCTTAATTCATCATCAATCCATCGGTAGTCCTTATGAGAGTTTAGATCTATTTTTAACTCCTACACTAATTGTTGTAGGTTAATATCTTTCAGAAAAGCTTGTTGAACTTTTTTGTGACATATCTGGTTTCGTTTGATGTATGATCATGGGCTTACAATTCAATGTACTCATTCGTGATAAAGCATTAACTACAACATTTTCCTTTCCTTGCTTATACTCAATCATAAAATCAAACTCCATTAACTTGACTAACTATTTTTGTCAAAAATTCATCATCAATCGTTGGTCATTGAGGTATTTTAGAGTGTAATGATCAGTTCTTACCACAAATTGAGTTGGTAACAAATAGTGGTGTTATTTCTTAACAACAAACATGATAGCTAGTAATTCTTTCTCATAGGTAAGGAGGGATTGTTGTTGCATGTTTAGGGTCATGCTGATGAATGATATAACATGTTGGTCTTGCATTAAAACAGCTCCTACTCCCATGCCTGAACCATATACCTCCACCAGAAATTTTGTTTCAAAATCAGGTAAAGTCCATTGGTGATGTTGTTAATGCTTCCTTCAACTGTTGAAAGGAACGTTTTGCTGCCTCAGACCAAATGAACACATCTTTCTTCAAAAGGTTTGTTAATGGTTTAGCTATCCACCAAACCCTTTCACAAATCCTTTGTAGTAATCGGCTAGCCCCAAGAAGCCCCTCATCTATTTAATATTCTATGATATAGGCCAATTCAACATGGCCTCTATTTTTGTATGATTAGTTGCAACTCTTTGTTTTGAGATGAAATGTCTCAAATATTCCATTTTGTTGATAGCAACAAAATAGTTCGACGTCAAACCAAATAATTAATTCTCACGTAGAACAAGAAAGACTTGCCTTAAGTGATGTAGATAAGCTCCCAACTTTGTACTATATATCAATATATCATCAAATAAAAAACAATAGAAATTTTTGTAGAAATTGTTGAAAAACAGAGTTCGTTAATCTTTGAAATGTTGTTGGCGTGTTGGTTAACCCAAATGGCATGACAAGGTCCTGAATAAGTTTTGAATGTTGTCTTCTAATCATCTCTAGGGTCCATTCTCACTTTGTTATACCCCACTCTCAAGTCAATCTCAAAAAAAATTGAAGAACCGTGTAGTTCATCTAAGAGGTCATCCATGAGTGGAATAGAAAATTCATTCTTAAATGTACTTTTGTTAAGATCCCTATAATCAAACATAATCTCCAAGTACCATCTTTTTTACCTACTAAAACAACAGGGCTAGCATAGGGACTGCTATTGTGTTGAATAACACCATCTTTAAGGTAATCTTGTACCACTTTGTCTATAATATCCTTCTAAGACTTTGCATATCTTTAAGGCCTCTTGTTGATTGGATTTTCCCCTTGAATAAGAGGAATTTTGTGATCAAATTTTGGTCTGAAAGGGGGTACCTAAAAATATATCATCAAACTTAGCCAATAAAATTTCAATAGGGGCAGACAGTGGTGGTGTTTCAGCTTGGATTGTGAGTGCCTGAAAAAAATCCCAGTGTTGGTGGTACACAAATACAACATTGAAAAATGAACTCCTTCCTCCATGACTTCAATAAAATTTTGTTTTGCGACTATTTTTATATTCTATGTAGTGGCCCCACATAAAACATAGCTCTTACCATTTACCTTAAACTCCATGGTAAGATTTCTAAAACTCCATGTAATATCTCTCAAGGTTACCAACCATTCAATTTTGAGTACAAGGTCACAGCAACCTAAAGAAATAAGAAGAACATCAGAGGTGAAAGTTGTTTGTTGGATTCTCCACAAAAACTTCTTCACCATAGAAGAAATTTTGATCTTCTTACCATCTGCAACTATTACCAATAAAGGATCTCGTTCCTCTATCAAACATCTGAACTTATTTGCAACTTGGATGTCCAAAAAATTATAAGCGCTGCCACTATTCAGTAGTATATCTAGAGGGGTTGTTTATTAACATAACCAGTGACTCGCATGGTTCGAAAATTAGCCTCCATCAATGAGCTATAAAGTGGTTCAAATTGTCCTTCTTTATTACTTAATTCTCTATCTGAAGGAGTTTCTTGAAGTTCCATAACGTGGATTTGAATTTTCTTGTAGGTCAAACTATGTCCTACTATGTATGGCTCATCACAAAAGTAACAAAAGCCTTTGGCTCTCATTTCACTCATAAATGTTGGTGTTAAAGTTCTAGTATGCCTCAATTGTTGATTTCAGCTTCTATCACGATTTCTATAAAATTCAATTTTGTCTGCATTCACTGGTTTATGACCTAGAATACCTTTATTTTTGGTGAGGTACCAAGAAGAATTAGTAGATGTAGTGGTATTAGCTACTTCATACATTCAGACCAGCGAGAAAGCTTTGTGGACACTAGTAGGTTGAGACATGCACACTAACAGTTGTATATCTTTCCTTAATTCACCCAAGAAACAACTCACAGTGTAAGATTCTGAAAGATTTAACCTATTTATAATAGTAAAAGCATCATAGTATTCATCTATAGTATATTTCTGGCGTAGACTCATTAGGTCAACCATAGGATTCATGCAAACCTCAGACAAATTGTTCCTAAATCATTACACTATAAGTCTTCAAAGATAAATTGGTGTATTTGTGGCATAGTTATCTATCATTGGGTTACGCGTCCTTCAAGATGTATAGTGGCTAATTACACTTGCATATCTTTCGATGTATTGTCTAAAGAAAAAAAATCACATTGGTACAACCATTGCTCTACTTTGTCAACGTTGGACCTTGGGAACTCAATGCGTGGACATTGTGTTGCCGCAGAGTATGGCTACTATTTAGAAGTTGATCTGTCTTTAGATAATTGGATCTCATTGAAAAGAGATTGCTTAACCAATTCTTGGACAGTTTCATTCAAAGAATCAATCAAAGTGTGCTAAAGAGACTACGCTAATTCCACCAAACAAGCGTCTAATCTAGCAGTCAAACATTCATCCACTTCCTTCATAGCCACAATGTTGCATGTTGAATCCACCATTAAGAATCAACCAATACCACTTGTTAAACACTTTAAGGTTGCTGCTAGAATACAAAGAAAATCGCAAACACCACACCATAAAGATCTAAGATTCTTCCCAAATAGAAGCAAAGAACTCCACTTGTACTTATTGGGAAAGAAAACCAAGAATGCTTTGATCATGCGAATAAGAAACAGAGAACTAAAAAAGATAGAGAAATTGAGTGTTGAAGTATTATTATTTTATTCTTCAAAACGAGACATGTTTTATGGTATATACCTCTTTACTATATAAACAATCAATATAACATATAACTGTGAAATAAAGGTCACGTGCTTACGAATGGCAGATAAAAGAATTTCACTCTCTGATTTTTATTCAAGGCATTCAAATATGCTTTTAATAAGCGTTACAAATCCAAAACAGCAAAACTGCATCTAAGCGGAAAAATAGTAAACTAGACTACATATACTTGAGGTTACATCAAAGCAACTAAAATAAAATTGTAAACGGACTTCGTAATCTAAATATCAGCAACTAATCCTAAATTTCAACAACTATTAAAAATTAAATCCAACAAATTCTTCCCGTTAAACTGTAAATGCTAACATAGCATACAGTTTAATCATATATTGCCTACACCCCAAGTAGCATTCGAAGCTTCAAAAATTGATCCAACTTTATGGGCTTGGTCATAATATCTGCAATTTGATTTTGTGTTCCACAAGTAGACTAATTTCACGACTTCTTGACTTGAAGGATCACGTAGATAATGATATCTAACATCAATGTCTTTAGTTCTTTTATGCATTACGGAATTCTTAGATAATTTGATTGATGGACTGTTGTCACAAAAGATATCAATACTCTCACAATTCTTTACTCCAATATGCTCCAAAATTCCTTTCATCCAAACACAATGACAGACACATACAGTTGCAGCCACATACTCAGCTTTTGTAGAGGATAATGTAACAATTTCTTGTTTCTTTGAACTCCAACACACTGCTGCATTATTAAGTAAAAAAACATACCCTAAAATGCTCTTCCTGTCATCTACATCTCTTGCATAATCACTGTCAGTGTATGCCAACAATTTTAAATTTTTTGCTTTTCTATACACCAGACCAAAATTCAGTGTTCCTTTTAAGTACCTCAACACCCTTTTTGCAATCTGCATATGTTCCTCCTTTGGATCTGCCATATAACGAGAAATTAAGCATACCACATACATTATATATGGACGTGTAACAGTTAGATACATTAAACTTCCCACCAATTGCTTGTACAAGGTTGAATTGGCACTTTCTCTACCTTCTCTTCATAACACTATTCCAGGCACTATGGGATTTTTTACAGAGTTGCAGCTCATCATTTTGAATCTTTCCATAACATCTCTAGCATATTTCTTTTGACACAAATAAATTCCATTTGCATTTTGACTTACCTCAACTCCAAGAAAATACCTCATCATTCCAAGATCAGTCATCTCAAATTCTTCCTTCATTGATTTCTTAAACTTTGAACACATCTCCTCATCATTTCCAACATATATTAAATCATCGAAGTATACACATACCATGATCATCTTTTCTTCTTTTTTCTTGACAAACAAAGTATAGTCATGACGGCTTTTTGTAAATCCTTCTTTTTGAAAATAGCTCTCAATTCTACTGAACCATGTCCTTGGTGCTTGCTTTAACCCGTACAAGGCTTTGTTTAGTTTATAGACTTTGTCTTCTTCTCCATGTTTAATGAAGCCTTTAGGTTGATTAACATACACTTCTTCCTTCAGCTCTCCATATAAAAAGGCACCTTTCACATCCAGCTGATACACGTTCCATCCTTCTTGAGCTGCCACTGCTAAAACAATTCTAACTATATCCCAACGTGCTACTAGAGCAAACACTTCATTGTAATTTATTCCTTTGGTTTGAGTGTAGCCTTTTGCAACAAGTCTGACTTTATATTTGTCAACTTTTCCTTCTTTATTCAGTTTGCTTTTGTAAATCCATTTCACTCCTACCTTCTTGGCATGTGCTGGCAGAGTTACTAATTCCCAGGTGTTGTTCTTCTCAATAACATTCATCTCATTCTTCATGGCTTTTATCCATTTTTCATCATGAACAGCTTCATCATAATTCAGAGGATCATCATTTGACATAAATAACACCATACCTTCCTCTTATTCTTCTTCGAAAAATCCTTCACCACTTTCATAATCTTACAGCCAGCTAGGTGCTCTCCTTTCTCTTCTTTGTTGTGCTGCAGGTTCTGCTTCTGTTTCTGATTCTTGATCAGAATCTTCTACATCAAGTCCATCATTACTCTAGTCACGAGCATCTAGTGTTGTTTCTACTAAATTCAAATTCCAATTCCATTTTCCATCTTCTTCAAATATAACATCTCTGCTAATAATGATCTTCTTCTTTATTAGATCATACAACTGATAGGCTTTAGACTCTTCACTTAATCCAAGTAATACACATTTGAGACTTCTATCATCCAGTTTGGTCCTTTTCTGTTCAGGCACATGAACATAAGCAATAGATCCAAACATTCTAAAGTAATCAACCTTCGATTTTAGTCCACTCCATCTTTCTTTTAGTACCATTTCCTTTAAAGCCTTGGTGAAGCTTCTATTGATCACATGATTAGTCCACTTTGCAGCTTCTGCCCATAAAGTCTTTGGCATTTCTTTTTCAGTGAGTAGACACCTCACCATATTCATAATAGTTTTGTTTCTTCTCTCTGCTACACCATTTTGAAATGGTGAGAATGTTGTTGTCAGTTGCCTCTTGATTCCATGCTCTTTGCAAAATTGATTGAACTGTTGTGAAGTAAATTCTCCTCCCCTATCAGTTCGTAATGTGCAGATTGCTTTATGTGCTTCTTTCTTAACTAAATTCTTGAATTGTTTGAATATCTCAAAAGTTTCTCCTTTTTCTGCAAGGAAATAGATCCATGTCTTTTGAGAATAGTCATCAACAAACACTAGCAAGTATTTCTTACCAGTATTTGTCATTGGAGAAATAGGACCACATAAATCACTATGCACTAATTCAAGATTTTTTTATGCTCTCCAGTGACTTTTTTTTAGTATATTATCTCGATGTTGTTTGCCAATGTTGCATACCTCGCATATTCCAGTGAAATCTTGTAGTGTTGGTAGCCATCTCACCATCTGTTTCTTCTACATGATAATAATGAACTTGTGATTGATATGTCCATATCTTCTGTGCCATAAATCCTCCAAATTTTTATCCTCTGCTTTCAAACACTGACGAGGAAGAGATGTTAGCTTAGCATGAACCACAAACATCTGATTCAAGGTCATCTTGGTGTCTACAATTTTTCCTTTCTAAGGATGATAAATTTGGCAAGCACCTGCTTTAATTATAATAACCAACTCCTTTTCTTGTAGTTGCCCGATGCTTAGCAAATTATTTGTCAAATCTAGTACAAAATAAACATCACTCACAATTTGAGTGATTCCTTGTATTTGAAATCTAATACTTCCTTTTCCACGTACAGGCATTGTTGTGTTATTGCCCAAACGAACAGTATGTCTGAAACTTTCATCTAGTTCAATGAACCAATTTTTATTCCCTATCATGTGATTTGAACAACCAAAGTCAAGAAACCATATTCCATGATTTTCTGTAAGTTGAACTTTAGCATGTGCCATGAGCAGTAACTCTTCTTTATCAAACTCAGTAAAGTTTTCTTCTTTTTCTAAATTTGGACATTCAAACTGATAATGTCCTTGTTTTTGACACCGAAAACAAATGATTGCACTTCTGTTGACAAAAGATCTGCCTCTTCCTCGTCCCCTACCTCCTCTTTGATAATTGTTTCTTCCTCTCCAACGTCCAGAATTTTGACCATGTCTAACTTGCAAAACTTGTTCTTCGTTCCTTTTCTCTCTGACTTTTTGGTCATGAACGAGTAGAGAGCTCTGTAATTCATTCACAATCAATTGATCAATGTCCTTAGATTCCTCTATTGAGCAAACAACAAAATTGAAGTTGTCTGTGAGGGATCTAAGAATCTTCTCAACAATTTTGACATCGTTCATATCCTCTCCGTAAATGCGCATTTCATTGGCAGTCTCCATTACTCTCTCAAAGTAATCATTCACTGATTCTCCCGATTTCATCTCCAGAGTTCCAAATGTTATTCTTAGTTGTTGAAGTTGTGCACGTTTCACTCGAGCACTTCCTTGATACTTTACCTTCATTGAATCCCATATTTGTTTGGCGGTATCTTAGTGTGTTATAGTCTTTAGAATTGATTTATCGATGGCCTGACACAAATAATTTTTTGCTTTAAGATCTTTAAGCTTTGCTTCATCCAAAGCTTTCTGCTGAACCACACTAATCAGTTCATTTTCCATTGGCTCCTTGATTTCGGATTCAACAACACTCCAATACTCCTTTGACCGAAGCAAATTTTCAATGAGAAGACTCCAATGGTCGTAATCTCCATCAAACTTAGGCACGCAAGGTGTGATGAAATTGCTTGCCTCTGCCATTTATAATCCTTCTCTTTTTCTAATGTTCGTCCTCTCAAACGCTTGTGTTTTAACTCACTCCCTCAAGTGTCTTTCCTCTCAAACACTTATATTTCTCTCGTGTTTTAACTCACTCCCTCAAGTGTCTTTCCTCTCAAACACCTATATTTTGCTTTATAGTTCAGCCCCGTGACGGAGCTCTGATACCAAATGTGAAATAAACTTACGAATGACAGATAAAAGAATTTCACTCTTTGATTTTTATTCAAGGCATTCAAATACGCTTTTAATAAGTGTTACAAATCCAAAACAGTAAAACTATATCTAAGCGAAAAAATAGAAAACTAAACTACTTATACTTGAGGCTAAATCAAAGCAGTTAAAATAAAATTATAAACGGACTCCGTAATCTAAATATCATCAACTAATCCTAAATTTCAACAACTATTAAAAATTAAATCCAACAATAACATGCTCTTTCTCGCCCTAATTGTTGTTTTATTACCATTAATCAAAACCCTAGAATTGCGAAATTAGAGAAATGGTCAACGTTAGGTTTCGGATGTTTGGGCGAATTGTGCAGCGCTATGTGCTATGCACTGTGTTTGAATGGAATGACTTTGTGCCCCGTGTTTGTCTCCTAATATGGTGCTGCAATGTTTCGTTAAACAATCCATAAGCTAAAAATTTTAGTCTTACGTACATTTTTGGTCCAGTATTATTATTTAATATTCCGGAAGACTTTCCAATCCATTATCCGACAAAATTGCTTGGAGGAGTACTTTTGACATTCCTCACACCTTATGGAGGTGTATGACTAAACCATTAGGGTTTAGGAAGAAACAGCCATAAAGATGTGTCCTTGCAAATTTTAATATTCCACACAATCCACTACTCAATTTATGCCACCAATAATAGAAAAAAAAAACATTTAAACATTTCTTGTACAAAATTTAAATGCAAAACAGTGTTAAACATAAAAGGGTAATAAAAGAAACAGATGAAAATGGGAATAATTTTGGGAACAAAATAAAGATTTATACAAATAATTGCTTACAAATAAAGGTAATATGTACAAAATAGCATGCTATCCAATCCTTACAAGTAGTGCTTCCGGTGGTTTAGCCTAAGAATTGTTTCATTAGCTAACTAAACAAAAGGGTTAGACTCGGACAACCTTTTACAGCTTGACGTTGATATTTTAGACGTATACAGAAGACAAATCATCACAGTAATTAACACACGTGGACCATAATTCTAAATATGGTATTCTTTAAGGCAAAGGTTAAATTATCTCTGTGGAGTGCCATATCAATTGCTAGATCCAAAAGCAGTGCTTTAAAAATTGAGTAAAAAATACAAGCAGCAAACTGTGAACTCTGATGGCATAATACAACCAACTATTGTTACAACAAATCACCGCAGACCAACTCTAGCAACTTGAAGACTGAACATTTGGAGATATCTTATATCCAATGAGTGACAGATCTGTCTTCAAAAGAAACAAATCAAATAAGGCAGTGAAGAAAAATCAGATCATGCTACAATGAAAATTTGCATGAAACCGGTAAGAATGGTTTTGCTCTTCCTTCCCCTCCTCTTATTTCAGAAATTAATTATTAGCATGAAAATTTGTTCCCCAAATAAGAATGTGATAGGAAGAAAATTACTAAGGTACTGTGAAGTACCTCGAATCTACCATTAAAGTTATAGAAAAGATAGAAATAAACATTGACATTTCTCATATGATAATAGGTAGGAAGGAATAATCCACTTATACAACCTAAAATATACGGACAACTAAATGATGACCGGAAGAGCCATCATCTTAATTTAGGGAATAAAAATATAAACTAATCATATTATAAATATTATTTTTAATATCATACGACCATAATACAAAATCTTTAAGCCCCTTCATTTTCTTTCTTCTAGGCCTCTTTTGGCTCATCCTATCATTATCCACCCACTCACATTGGACCTTGTCCTCAAGGTCCTTGAAAATTGCAAGTTGCCCATTACAATAGGTGGTCGTGTGAAGATTTATGTCCAACAATTGTGATTGAAAAAATGTAGTGTGAGCTGGGACAATTTTGGTTAAGCACACATATTGTGCCTTAGGCTAAGGGTGGAGATTGAAGGGTGTTAGATATGAGTTCATTATGCTATAGTGTGTGACTGCCATTGTTCAGAGTCCAATGGAGTAGGGGAAACCCATATGGGTACAAATGGAAACTCAGTTGTGACTGCCACTGGCAATGGCAACTGTGATGAAGTGGTAGAGGACTGGAAGGTTGGGAGTAGAAGAAGCATGGAGTTGCATAGGAAAACTTGCGTGTGACGAAGAATGTGGATAGTGACAACTGTGTTGATGATGATGGTATAGGATGGTGAATAAGCTTCCAACAAAGGAGGTCGTAACAGCTGTGGAAGGGAAGGAGGTTGTGAAGAGTGGTATTGGCAGGATAGAGGTGTTTGTAGAAAGTGGTGTAGTGAGTGGTGTGGATCTGTACTGTGACTGCGGTGGTGGTGGGGTATAGCATAAATGATTGTTAAGGTGGTTGACATCCATGGTCGGTGAAGATGGCAGCGGTTGTTGTGGTAGATAGTGATGTTGGTGCGGATGAGTTGTGCATCTATTGGAGTTCCTGAGTGGCGGTGTTATGTTACTAGTGAAACTCATGGTCTGATTGGTTGGAGGAATAAGAGTGATTATACAAAGGATGAATTTAATTGAGATTGTTTGGTAGAGAAGAAATAGAAGAGAGAATTAAAAATGAGTGCGTCCCACCAGTTTTTTTTTTCACTTGTTTTTACCAATTTCCACTCTTCTCGTTATCTCTCTCTCTCAACATTTCTTCTCTATTTCTTTTAACCTAACACCTTTAGATTTCACATTATTTCTACCTGTTTCCACTTATCATTTTTATTTTCATTCACTCCATTCTCTCTTCTCTACCAAACAGGGCCTTAGTGGAAAGGATAGACAGCCATGACCATGATTTTCACATATCATGGTAAAATAAGATAAAAATGGAAGAAAAATGAGATGGTATAAAGGAATTGAAATTTAGATGGTATAAAGGAATTGAAATTTAGACTGTCTTTCCCTCTCTTATAATCTCATATTTATAACTACTTCAGATGAACCATATACAACATATACTGTAGATAGACCAATTCCAACGTATGAGAGGCAAGAGAAGACAATCTAAAATGAAATAAATTCTATTAAAGACTATTTACTCTAATTTAATCTAACATTATGTTATGTAACAATATGTACCTTCATTATGTTTCATAGTTGGAGGTGACAACTTTAACCCCTTCGAATATAAGGAGATGCAGAACCAGAGGACTGGGAATGTAGCGGCCTTTGGACAAAGATATGATTTAAGAGTTTAGCAGCAGTGGGACGTTCATCTGGATTAACTTTGAGACACTGCAGGATAAAATCCTGTGCATCTCTTGAAAGGGATTCTGGCACAATAGGGGGCTCGCCTCTTCCAATTCTAAACAACGCCTGCATCTGTTGTCCGGGGAGATTCATCAAAACTCAAAAAGTCAAAACCAGTAGAAAAGCAGTGACATTCACACACATATATAGGGGATGTATTAATGAGAAAGTAATTTTTATGTAAGAATGAGAAACAAATTTAAGATTTACAACCATACATGAATGGTCAAGATTAAAAATTCAAATTTATATTGTTGCTTAATAAAATGACTTTTTAAAAACTCAGATCACTATTTAATTAAATCTACACTATTCATGATAAGATTTAATGGTCAAATATTTATTCTATGTACTCTCATAAATATCCTCTCATTTAAGGAAAAAGAGTTGGCATTAAAATCTGAAAAATTGTGAAAATTGAAGAAAACTTGCCAAATGAAGGAACACGTGGTAAAATGAAGAAACAAAGTAGAGTTATACTGGAAATGGTGATGATGAAAGTAGTAATAATACATACACATTCTAAGTGAGAGTACGGAAATTGGCCAGTTAACATCTCTAACACAGTACACCCCAGACTCCATATATCGGCTGGCAGCCCGTAACCTTTTTGTTTACCTCTTACAACCTGCATGTTAAAGCAATACAACTTAATAATCTCTAACTAAGCAATTAAGAAATCAGACTATATATCCAAAAAAATGGATTTTTGCTATATAAAAGTTTCTTTTCTTTCCATGTATTGGGTACTAAGGAGGCTGATGAAGTCCTCTAAGCTCAAGTTTGGATGAGAAATTTTAAAACTTCAAGAAATTTGAAATGTTTAAAATTTGGATGGCTTTCATTTAAATTTCTTTCATCTTTAAATATTTTGTTTACATAAATCAATTCAAGTTTCTTAAACTTCAAACTCTTAATTTGGATAGGACAATTTAATATATATTATATGCAAAATTTATTTTTTTTAATATATCTTTAAAAATTGAAATTTTAATATTAAACTTTATGAAAAATCAGTAATGTTTAATAATTCAAAAAAATAATATTATGTAATATATAATTATTCAAAAAATACTAATATTGATATTTTTTACATCAATATTGATAGAAAGAAGAGAAAAGAAAGAGTGAGATACGAAAGAGAGGAGAGTAACAAAGGATAGAGAAACAATGCGAGTTTGAAATTCATCATGTTCCCTTTCTTTTAACCTTCATGTCTCTTCTCTATCCTTTGTTTCTCTTCACATATCCTTTGTTTTCCGTAGAATTTGAAATTCTAAAACTTCAAGTAATCAAAATACTTTTATAAATTTTTAGAATTTCAATTTCTTTCTAAATTTCCTATTCAAAAAACATTTTAAATTCACTAAAAACAATGAAGTATTCCCTTAGAATTCCCCATCCAAACTCAAGGGCAAAGTTTCTAGTTTCAAATTCTTTCCATTCATGAAGCAGTAATGAATTCTTGAAAACAAGCATAACTAACTATAGTTGATTGTGTTAATTGTAATTACTTGTTAATTTGTCGTTCTTTCATTTTATTCCTTCATATGTTTCCATAGTTCTTTAAATAGTTTAGGCTGTCACTGATTTCAATCCTAAAACTTAAGGGATTTGATTCTGATCTCTATATATATTTGAACAATTCACTCATGTAAATTATATCCAAGTTTCACACACTACTTATATGCACCAATTTATTACATTGATCAAGATTTATGGTATAAAAGGAAAAAGAAAAAAGGTGTTCAGTTTAAGCACCAATAATTTAGGCTGACCTAGAACATGGCCTAATAATTCAGAAACTTGATTATCAATTTCTGCTTTGCCACTAAGCGAAGAACATTGTATTATAATAGAAACAAAGGATAAGAAACACATAAACTTGTATCCATGAAAAAAATAGAGAAATAAGAGATAATTACTCCAAGTAACAAGACTATAATCTCCACTCACATACCAAATGCTAAAGAGAAGGGAACTCTCCGCCCAAACCTAAGCCAAAAGATAAAAATAAAGAGAATGCCAATACTCTCTTGCCATGCCTCATAATAACTTCCACCTTCTCTAATCAGGCAGGGAAAAAAACACTAGACAGAATAAGTCAGACAGTCCCTTCCTACTTAATTTACCATCATATTTCCTCTAGAGTATATACTCTTTAAACCTTAGACCCACTTCCCAAAACCACAACTTGGGCTTATCATTGTCATCCGCTATAAAGCAGCCCTGTCCTTGAGGCTAAAGTTGTGAACATTGGCAACTCAGACCGATAAACCACGCATAGAATGTGTAACTTGTATTGTTGAACGAAGAGAAATACGAGAGAACTGTAGAAAGACTATATAACCTCCCCTTATAGAGCAACTGTTCAAGAGAGAAGAAATCCTCTGCCCAAAGCCTATATTAAAAGAGAAAAACAATGAGAATACCATGAGTGCCCTCTCCTTTCACACCTCCCTTTCATAACTATAACCCTTTTCCACAATAACAATCATGCAGAGAAAAGGAAAACCTAAATCAAAAAGTCATGTGCTCCCTTCCTAATTCATTTGTTTATTTCCCCACACTGCATACTCTACAAACTTTTGGTCCATTTCTCTGATCGTCAGGTTGGATTCGGCAACAAACTTAACTATTAACTGTTACTTAATAACAACCATGTCACACTCCATTAATACATATGACGACCGATACCCATTTTTTAATAAATTCAATTACAAGAGAATATTGAAAGGCAAACCTCTGGGGCCATCCAGAATGCTGTTCCCTTGCATGATTTAACATCATTCAATTTGATTGCCTGAAAAACAATAACAATAACGCAATATTAGAAAATGGAAAGATAAACAACTAAAGATAAAGTTTGACAGGAACAAAAGAAAGGCAATGAACTAAGAGCCACCTTTGCCAATCCAAAATCTGAAAGCTTAACAGATCCATTTGCATCCACCAATATATTTGCACATTTAATATCCCTATAATTGATGGGAAATAATTAGGTAATATATACAAAGATTTTTTTCATGGCATTACATTAATGAAACAGAAATACATAAAAAATGAGCATACTGCACAACCCCAGAAAAGGAAACAGTAATTGTTAAATTTCCAATACAAAACCCTTATCCGACACGTACACTCTAATTGGATGAGAATCGAAATTTGAAGAAAAGAAATGGAAAGGAAAGAAATGTGTGGTTTTTCGGCGGAAATTTGTATTGCTTGGATTGATAGAATTTAAAAGAAATGAAATAGTTATTTATTTCAGTTGTTTGGTTGGACGAGTAAGTAAAAGCTACTGAGAGATTATGATAAAAGGCAGCCTTATGCTTTTTTAAAATTTATTTACATATAGTATACTATTTATGTTAAATGTATTTCTGGTGAGGATTACATTAAAAATTGATACAATTTTATAAATAACTTACACATGAAGCATAGCATAATACTGCCAAATGGACAACAACTAATATGAGCTGAAACTAGTTTAATAGAATGAAAACTGTTACAAGGAGAACGGTCCAACTGACAGAACATGGGGTGACTGCACTTTCAGACACCTTCCTCTCCATTTCCACATAAAGAACTATAATTTGCTCAAATAACTCCCTCGGAAATCATTCCATCCAAACAAACACAAGGATATCACTTACGTAGTTCCAGTTCCAGTTCTAAAGCAAAAGGAAATGTTCCATATACTCTACATCAAGAACTCAAGACCTATTTTTCCTAGGGTAATTCTCATCTTTCCTTTTGGATATAGTGAATCAGTCAACCTCTCAATCTTAACCTGGTCAATATCGCTTTTACATTTTGAGAAAAATTACATCCACAATTCTGACATAATAAATAAACATCCAACATTAAAGCACCTCCACAATAGAAATATCAGGATACATACTGGCACTAAATGGTGCTTATCTGAGGCAAGAAAAGGATAGCCGTGACGATAACTGGGTGAGAAATCAGTTTCTCCATTGTATACTTTTCTTCCACTCCTCTCTAGTCTATTCTATTTTATTACTTAATATATAGACCCATTCAAAGTATTAACAGAAATGATTTCAATTGAAATTTCTGTAATACCTTATCAAGTGAAAAACATGTAATAACAAGATATCTACGGCCAAAACAAGAGTCTACAAACAAGAAAAAGAAACATAAGTACAACAAAAGTCCTTTTAATATTTATATAGAAATTATAATACAGCAAATGGAAGTTTCTCCTATGCAAGGTAAACAAGAGCCATAAACTTCGTTCTTGTCTCAGACTATCAGGAAACAGAACAGGTTTATATCACAGAGGAAAGAAAAATTAAATGAATAAATAGGTCACCTGTGAACGATGTTTCGATCATGGAGATACTTTAAACCATGCAAAATCTGCCTTGTATATGCAGATACTTGAGAATCTCGAAGAGTATATCTCTGGTAGAGGTCTCTAAGAGAACCTTTAGTTACAAGCTCAATAAAGATATACAGATTTGACGCATCCTGCAATAAACAACGCGCATAGTGTAAATTACAAAATACAGATTTTACTAGGCATTTATAATACAGCATAAAATTACAAGCCTTCAAAACAAATAGATCGATCCGAGCTAAACTTGTTTATAGCTGACAAAATCTGAATACAGTCAACATATTGTAGCATAACTAACGAAAATAATTGATGAATCCCACAGCACCCAAAGTTTTGCCGTGCAACAAAAAACCTAATGTTGTTCCTGATTTTTTATATAAAATAAATAAATTGAAATCTAGTGCTCCACATAAAGTTCAGTTATTTGTCACCTTGCATTGCACAAAGGCCCCATAACACCCTGGTATTTGAACCAAATGCAAGAAAAGTGATCTCCATTGAATTATACGCTAATATAAAGATGATAAACCTCACTAACCCAAAATAAAAATTTTGCAATGATATTAATTTTATCATTGGAAAAGCCCATAATATTACAGATATGATTTTTTTTCCAGACTGTCAAGAGGTCTGTCTTTCTATATTAGGTCTGTTTGGAAAAACTTCCCCATAAGCACTTTTAGAAGAGAAAAATAGGGGAAAATTAAATCAATTTCTCCATAATTAAAATTAGTTTATACATGAGCTAGTTTGTAAAAGTTAACTCCTATTAACTTGGTTAAACTATAGGAAAGAATGAGAAATTGAGTTAAAACCGTGTGTTTCCAAGATTGCTCGAGTTCTTTGTTTATATTGAGAAAACGAAATCAATACAATTACAATAAATAGAGGAGATTCCATATCCTTCAATAACAAAATATGATACGGAAATAAACAAAAATATTCTTGATAATAATACATAATCTAGATATTCCTTATTATAAATGATATGCACCTTATTTCTATAATTATAACAAACTTCTCCAAGCTAATCTACCCTTTTCTTCTTATTTTTCCCCCCTACTGTAAGTGCTTATGGAGAAGTTTCCACTAATCAAACTCATTCTTAGTTACTACACTTTTTTGGATCCTCAGTAATATAATTATCAGACATTTTATTGCCTACAATGACATCATTTAAATTTTAAATTTAATGCAAATACTCATTTTTCATTCAGAGGGGTAGAAACTGTCATGTATATATTCTATTCCTGACCCAAGCTACAATTTCTCCATTAAACTGAAAGCAACCAGTAAAATGTATCCGATGCGTGAAACATTTAATACAAGTGATGGAAACTATCACATAGATTCAACAATGATTCTCGACAAGAAAATATCAAAATGAACGTACCATTTCAGTGCCAAAGTATTGAACTATATTCTCGTGTTCAAATTGACTCAAAAGTGCAATTTCCTGAAAGGAACAAATAAGTAAGTTGAGAAAGAAATCTACAAGAAAAATATTGACAATAAGGTAATAAACTGATACAGTTAATCAACTTTCAAAAATATATTGTACGATATTTCAAAACATAGCATTATATTTGGGTAACTAAGAGAACTTTTTTCTTTTCATCAAAGGACTTCCACTAATGGAAAATGATTTCGAGGCCATTTGGGTTCAACAAAATGTTTTATGTTTTCATTTTCTTTCTTGCTGTCAATTTGTACAGAAAACAGTGGAAACAGATAAAAATAAAAAGTTGTTTCCAATTTCCTATAGAAAAGTTTGGAAAGAATAAACAAAATGAAAACAAGGTGCTACTTTATAATTAAAAGTGAAAGCACAAAACAAAATAAGAAACATTTTTCTCAAACCAAAGCAATAGAGAGAAGAGAGTAATCCCATCTCGCCTGTTCCAGTTGATATACACTTTGCCTTCCCTGATTCCCTTGATCAAGTAGTGAAACTTGTTTTACAGCAAAAAAGAACCCATCCCTACAGTAGAAATCAGAACATATACAAAAATTAACAAAAGGAAAGCACTGGCAGTTAGCACTCAAGTAACCTGTAAAAAATACCGTAACAGGATCAAATATCAAACCCTATGAACTTCAATTTATTTAGAGCTTATCCCTAGGGGCTTTGCTTTGCAGGGAGACTAATCCATACAATGAAGCATTTTGAATGCGAGATATATAGAAGATAGTAAATGTAATTTAACTAAGTGGCCAAATGAACTTAAGATCACCATTCTATGACAAAAATTACCCATATAATGCTTACGTGCATTTCCCAATCCAGAAGAGCAAAAGAACAACTATAGTTTATCATCAAAGAGTTATAACAGTTTAGGAAAGCCCAATAGGGGCCCACCATAAAAACAACAAACATAAAATAATAGAATTTAGAATATTTGGCAAAAGAAAAGAGTTAAACCAATAGTAACTATGATATCCATTGTTTAGAAAAAATCAACACGCCCAGGGTGTAATGGCACGAGCCAACACATGCAACAAACGGATGCACTAATCATAGTCTTTTTTAGTAGATTGCTAACCAAAAGTGCAAGAGAGTTCAAAAGTTCTATTAATATATGTTGAGATATTATCCTGGTTCTATTTGCATGTTTCCTTCCTTAATTTATTTAGTTTCCTTAGATAGCTTGGTCATAATTCCTGAATATTAATGTGTGGAAATCATTCAGCAAAACACAAAAAATCATTTTTCCTTTTATCTCAATAAATCCTATCACTCCTCCAGTGTCAAAAAATTACACTGTTTTCAGAAGAAAGGAAACGATTGACCATATTATGAGCAAGACATTTTCCCAACAACCTCAGTTATGCTTCAGTACACAAACTGAAAACAATGATAAACATTGTCCAAATGAATTCAAGGCTCATTCCACTTCCTAATCTACCCACCATAACAAGTACAATTAATGTTGACAACAAAACTGAATAATAACAGTGAGTAAAACATAAACAAAAACATTTCTCCATCCTCTTCAATCAGAAAAATAAATGTTGCAAGTAGTATCAATTATCCTATGATGGAGGTCAGGTGGACTAAGTCACAATAACGTTTAGACAATACAATATTGTTAAACCATTGAGTATAATTGCATACTCATACGATTCAACAAGTTTGGAGGAGAGAACTAGGTGACGCGGAAGGAAAATTGTGACCTATGCAGATCAGAGTGAGTAATCGCGGTGCTCGCTTATCGAAGGATCGTTTGGGGGTCTCGATCCTTCAATCCTCCTTCGTTGGGTTCTGAAGGGCCCAAAAAAAGCATACCTTGCTTTTGAAGGCCCAGAATAAGGCCCAATAGCTCCACTCAACCTTTTGAAGTTTTGGTGGAGGCCACTTTCCCAATAGCTAACGAACCCACAACCACAAAATGAACCCATGAACCCATGAACCCATCACTCACCGCTGCTCGTCTTTGGTCGTCACCACTCACTGACTCCTTGCCATTCGCTGATTTGTATGTCGCCATTTTGCTTTGTTTCTCTTCCTCTCTATTTTCTCCCATTTGCTCTTTGTTGCAGTTACTATTTTGTCACTAGTGCATTTGCTTGCTGCGGGTTTTATTTATATTTTGAAGGGAAAATGGCATCTAAGTGATGCTAATAGAAAAGGAATTGGAAGGATTGATCCTGCCTAGAGTCTTTGTGTTCCTATTGATGGGAAAGCAAGAAATGTAAAATGTAAATATTGTGATAAAGTATTAACAAGAGGGATTTATCGATTGAAGCATCATCTAGCAGGGACTTCACATGATGTTGTAACATGTATAGCAATTCTTGAAGATGTTAAAATTAATGTTAGATGTGGTTCATGTGTTGTAGCAAAACTTGATTAAGAAATCAATATCTAGAGAAGGCTTATGGGATAGTAGTACGATTGATTCAGAAAAAGCTAGAAAAAGACTAAGTCAAGAAGAGAGTTAGGAGTCATCAAGTATTCTCAAGAAAAGAGACACTCAAATACTATCAATGCCATTTTCAAAAAAAATGAGGGAGGATGCATGTCAAGAAATTGCTCTATTTTTCCACAACAATGTTATTCTATTTAATGTAGCAAAGAGTGAAGAGTCCACAAGGATGTTCAAGTTGGTTGCCAAACATGGTGTTGGATTTAAGCAATAGGTTGAAAAGACCAAATTGATCTTGGAAGAACATAAACTGTTTTGGAAGAAAAATGAATGACAAATGGATGGACTAATAAGAGAAGGACAATACTTAAGTTTTTTGGTAGATAGTCCAAAGGAAAATGTCTTTCTGAAGTCTATTGTCACTTCTAACATATGCAAGACCGCTGAAAAAAATTTCAAGATGACAGATGATGTTGTTGAGGAGGTTGGGGAAGAGAATGTCATCCAAATTATAATTGACGATGCAGCAAATTACAAGATAACGGGATAATTGTTAATGCAAAAGAGACAAAAGTTATATTGCACACCTTCTGCAGCCCACTGCATTGGTTTAATCTTAGAAGATTTTGAGAAGAAAATACCACTCCATCATGACACAATAGCCAATGATAAGAAAATCACAATTTACATCTATTCAAGAACTGGTCTTATTTCCTTATTACACAAATATACTAAAAGGATAGATTTGATAAGACCAGCCAATACTCGTTTTGCCACTTATTATTCGACTTTGAGATGTTTGAATAAAAATAAAGGATCACTTATCAGGATGTTCACATCCAAGGAGTGGCAATCTAGTCAATTTGTAAAGACTAGAGATGGAGGGTTTGAGGAAAATTTGATATTGGATAAGGGATTTTGAAAAATATTTTGAATAGCTTGAAAGGGGCTCTTCCCCTAATTAAGGTGTTGTGAGGGTGGATTCAAAAGAAACCAGCCATGGGATTTATTTATGAAGAACAGGATATTACTAAAGAAAAGATACAAAATCTTTTCAATAGAGTTGGTAAAAAATAATAATAGCTAATTAACTTTCACTTATATTTGATTTTCTAACTTGTTTTCTTCGAAATATATTAATTTATTTATTTTATCTTACTTAGCTACACTCCCCTTTGGGAAATCATTCATCAAAGATGGGACAACCAATTGCATAGGCCATTGGCCATGTAACACTAAGTTCCTGAGTTTAAAGTTGATTATGAGGTGAAACATGGAATATATGATTTGCTTAAATATTGAAGCTCAAATTGAGAGTTTCAGCAAGACTACATTTTCCAGTAGTCTGATAGCTCAACGTGCACTCAAAACTAAAACTTCATCACAATGGGGGAAATCGTACGATGATGAACATCCGGAATTACAAAGATTTGCAATTAGAATATTGAGTTTAACTTGTAGTTGTCCGGTTATAGCGTAATTGGAGTGCTTTTGAAAGGATAAGAATTTAAATTTATGAAATTGATTTTTAACTATTTTTGAGAGACTAATATGATGTGTTATTTTAGTTTTATAATTATTTAGGTCAACACCAAGAAAATAAATTGTTTAACACCAAAAGACCATGAATAATGTGGTGCTTGTGATGGCTAATTCAAGATTGCAAAAGTGAAAGGATGTTAGGAAAACAAAAGACTATAACGATGATTTTGCTTCTGATGATGAATGGAATGGGGAGGAGAATGAAGCAAATTCAAGTTTATATCCTTCAGATAAAGACATCTTGGGGTTGGAGAAGATGAAGGTGCTAGTAGAGGCGGTGTTGTTGCACCTATAGATGATTTGGAGGTTCCTCCACTTGGTGATAATGATGAAGGTCATGGAGGAGATGACATTAATGAAAATGAAGATCATTTGGAGGAGGACAATAATTATCTTGCATTTAATACGAAGGATTTCCTTAGATAGTTTGTTTGTATTAAACATTTATGAATTTATTAGTTGTTTTATGCATGAACATTTTATGAATTATGAACCTAATTTTAGTTGTGTGAGTTATTATTATGTATGAGTTATTTTTATCATCTATATTATTTTTAATGAATGCACATGTTTATGAATTCATATACTAGTAATTCTTACTATTCGAGTTACAATCCTAGAATTACGACTTTTTATCCCCTTTTGATTACTAACTATAACTTTTTTGACTCAGCGGTACCTGTTACATTACATTCAATCAAATTGAAATTCATAGATGGGTGGATACTTTTTAGGCATATTCTCATATCCAAACCTGTCCAGTAGTATTCTAGAACTAACCTTCCAATCTCCTAATTCTAAAACTAACATTACATAACATTATATCCTATACAGATTTGAGCAGAGGGGAATAAAATAGATGAACCAAATCCCTAAAACTGTTCTGGGCGCTACTATAATTGTTCCTCTTTCTCTTAACACAACATTGTAATGTTACTTACTACCACCACACCAGCTGGATCCCTATTCTCTAAATCCAACACAACAGTCAAAAATTAAATAAACAACAAGTCTTACATTTCATTTCTAACAATATCTTTAAGCGAGGAAAAGTGAAGTGAAGGGTACGAAAGCACTTACTCAGAAATCCCTTCATAGACACAGCCAAAAGAGCCACGCCCCAGAAGATCACCCTTCTGCCAGTTACCCGCGGTAATCACACGCTTGATTCTCCCATTAGGAGATATATTATTAGAATTCGGACCTGTGGTAGTGCTAGAAGAATCATCTTCGTTCGAAGTAGAAAACCCTGAAAACTCATCCACAATATCCGCAATTCTCGCCGCGTTTTCCTCCTCTTCTCTCTCCAACCTCACTCCACCAACTTCCCCTTCTTCCTCATCCTCCTTTTCTTCTCGCTCTTCATCTTCATCGGAAGCACTCAACTCCACGTAACTCTCCTTCCCTCCCTCCCCTTTCGGCGCAAAATCCCGCAACAAATCCCACGTGGAACACGTTTCGTCCACCACCGAAACCCTAACACCCGGCGGCGGCTTCAGCATCGGAGGCCGAAAACCCTTAATTCCGCCGCCGCCCCCTGCGGTGCCGCAACCACTACTCTCACCAGAAACCACACACTCATCCAAAACCCTAGCCCCATCCTCGCTCTCAACCGCTTCAATTTCCTCCTTCTCCTTCGCCTCCTCGCCCAACTCCTTCCCGTCGTGGCTCCGGCTCGACGGGATGTCGGAGGAGGAGCGGAGCTTCATGGCCTCCCAGGCGGCGACCGGAATGGAGAAATCCTCCGGACCGGAGAGCCCGAGGCTGCGGCAAATCCGGTCGAACTCACCCTCCACGCCCTCGATTCGGAAGCTCCTGCGGTCGTAGATGTCCATAGAGCGCATATAGAGCGAAGACGACGAGGAAGACGACGTGGAGGCGGAGGCGGAGTCACCGCGCAACGAGGAGGACGATCCGGCGTCGTATTCGAAGTACTTGGCGGCGTTGCGGCGCTCGAGCTTGGGCTGCTGCTTCTTGCCTCGCGTCTTGGTCTTCTTGGAGTCCATGGTTGGGGCCATCTTTCTATTGCCGAATAGTCGAGGTAGGTGATTCATGGCTCGCCAAATCCATCTAAAACGGCGTCGGAATGGGGAAACGCGGTGTTTAGTGTGTTCGGCTTTTCCCAGAGGTGAAGAAAACAAAATGAATAGTTATGTGAATGCGGAACACAGCAAGTAGCGTGCGATAAAAGCTGGTAAACGCTGATAAAAAGGGACAGAAAACGCGGTGCCACGTGGACACCTACACGTGACTCGGATTCTCCAACTCGACAACCTTTTCCGCTTTGTACTGTCTTAACATTGTTTCTCACTTTGTCTCTCTCTGGCCGCCTTAGCCACATTGTAAATTCATTCCTGCATCATTAATTGCTGCTAAACCGTTCTTTATCTTTTTAAGAGGAAATTATGCCTGATTCCTTTTTAGGTTTCCTTAAATTATATTTGTATTCTTATCTTTCTTTTTTGTTACTAGTTTGATATTGGTAAAAATAACTAATTAAATAGATTAAAATAAATAATATGATATAATATAAATTTATAAAATAAATAATTAAATATAAAATTTAATACATTAAAAATAATTCAATGTTATAAGTTATATTTAATACATAATTATTGTATTTTTTAAATATCTTATCATATGTCATATTATCCGAACTCTTTTTTTTTTCTGTTTTTAACCTTTTTTAAATGTAAATGCAAGTAAATAAATTCTTAAGTAAGATGAAGAATAATATATTTATTTATTATCATAGAAAAATATATAATTAAAAAATTGTCTTATCTTGAATTTATTTAAAATTTAAATAATTATTGAAATAAAAATTATATGACCAGTTTTAGTTTAACTTAAAATCAGATATTCAATAATATAAATTTCTAATATTTTACTTGCAATTTGGTTCCATTTTAAATTTAATCCAATACATATGGTTCGAAATCAAGAAAATAGAAAAATTGATAAAAAGATCAATAATTCGTCACATCAATTAGATCAATAAATTCTCAATCATCGTAGGTGAAAATATTTATTAAAAGAAACGCATAAATATGAAAAATGAATATTATTATTTGATAGTTTCATAATTCTAGAATGAATCAATTAAGTTGTACTTAATTGAGTCTTCAAATTGAAGTGTTCGAGACTTTTTGAGATGTTTAGAACTCTTTATCTTATGAATAAGGGAGATTTTATGATATTTAAAAAATAAGTTTTTTATTTTGAATGGCATGGTATCCCTTTTGATAACATTTTTGTTCGAACTAAATTTTAGAAAAATATTAAATTATTAAAATACGAAAGTGTTTTCTTAATAAAGAGGAAATGGTAGTTCTAAGACCAACGTTTCAATATGATTTATGCTTGAATTTACTTCAAAGCAAATAAAATGAATAATTATGATTATTGATTAGTATATTTTTATTCAGTGTTTAAATTTGATCTGTTTTAGAATATAATTGAGAATAAATTCATTGCTTTAAATAATTAGACTTTAATTGAGATTATTAGTTAAATTTTGAATTTAAGCATATTCTCTTATTTTATTTTATTTTTGTTATTTTGCAGAGATTCTATAGGTTCCAAATTTAATCAAATCTTTTCCAAAGATATTCATCATATTTTACTTAATTTAAAGCAAATCTGTTTCAAATAGTTTACAATATCTTTTTGCAGCATATTTAATTAGTATGAGCTGGTATCTGGAATAGAATTTGAAAATAAAATATCTGAAAAATTTGAGAGAACTACAACTTTATTAAAAAGAAGATATTTACAAAATTAATCTTTGACAAATAAGAAAACATGATAATTACAAGGATAATATCTAACACTTAATTATGAGTTAATTTCATGAAGAAAATGAGATTATAAATAGAGGCTTGAAAAGGCATGAAGGACACACAATGTTGCATAGCATAAACTCTAGTTTTATTTTCTTTCGTAATTCTTGTGTTTTAGTCCTCCTCATAGAAAGCTAAACTCCTTTGCGTTGATTCTCTTGTGATTTCACAATGAATTCTGATGTTTCTGTTTAATAAAGTTTTTTGTTTAATAAAGTTTTGTTCTTTGCATTTTCAGTAACAAATGTTCAATATTGTTGGTCTTTTTGAAATCTTTGTTTTTGGAAAAGTATGTTTTGTAACGCTTGTTGAGAATTCAATTATTTTTCCTTAATTACATTTCTTGATTAATTCGAAACATATACATCTCGTATACGCTTGGAGACAACGTGAGATATTGAATATATTACTAGACGCTTGTTTTGAATATTGATTAACTAAATTTACTATTGAATTTGTTGAAAGACGACTTCGAGTTAACTTTTCTCTATCTATATTATTATCTATAGTATCATCATCTCTCTTTAGTGTCAGATAGTCTAGCACTACATCATATTGTTAATACTGAAATTCTTCTTTTAATTTGTTAGTGAAACGACTGTAATCAATTATCTATCTTTCTTTTATCATTCAAAAATTATCTTTTTTCTTAACCTTTCATGTCCAAAATTTATTTATTTTTCATTAATTAAAGATAAAATTAATAATTCAAAATAATATTATTAGTCAATAAATTTAAGAAACATATATTTTTATTACTTTTACATAATTATTAATCACTACCCTTTTATCATAAAAATATTTAAGTGTGAAACAAGACTACTAATTGAAACCATTGAAACGAAAGTTATTACTCCACGAGGTATTTATTATATCTCATAAAGTAACTTAAATATTAAGGTTCATCTTCTAACGGAAAAATTAATAATTATATAAATAAATAAATGAAAAACTAAACTTTAATTTAAGGAGGATGTCTTTTACAGCATGTTTTGAGTATTATCTCATAAGTGCAAGATATATGTTTTGTATGTTTTGTGTAATATTTCAAAATTGTAATTTGTTATTTTTAAAAGTTTCCAATAAAATTTTGTATGTTTTATGAATAATGTTAACTAATATTACTACACATGGAAAAAAGTTTTGCTTGCAATAATATACCTAATTCAACAATCAGTAATTAAAGATTTCGTTTAATATCTTCTGCCTAATTGTAACTTTTGTAGCCTTTTCTCTTTACCTCTTTATCTTTCTTTGTCTCCACACTTCTTTGTCTCTCTATCCTCTCTCATTTTTACTCTCCACATTTCATCTGTTTCAGAATCTGATCAAACTTTGTTGTAACTTAGGAGTCCGGGACCATTTCTAGCATCAGAATCTCAATCAAAGTAAGTTCCTATTTACTCTGAGGATCCTTTGTTTTCTGTTTTTCCTTAAGTTTTTGTTATCAAACTTAGTGGGAACAATTGATAGAAGTATTCCTCTCAACTCAATTAAGATTATACTGAAATTTAGTGTTATTTGGATAACTTGTTTTAGATCTCTAGAGTTGGACTTATGTTACTGTCTAGTTAGAGGAATTGATTTGGAGATCATTGTCTCAGGTAAGGGAAGCTAGTTTTAAGTCTTTCAATTGTAACTTAAGTTAAAAGCTTTGATTATGATGAATTTTGGTTTTAAGTTTCAATTTCTATTACAAATGTGTCTTATGATGAAATTGGTTGATTTTGTATATAGTATGAATTGTGATATTGATAGCTTGGTAGACAATAACTGTTTCTAAACATTGTGAATTGTTAGATTGATATGGTTGTGTATGATGGAATTGAAATGATATGTGTGATGTCTGAATTATAGATTCATGTGTAATCATTTTGGTTAAAATGAAACCAGTGTATTGGGGGTTAAAAGGAAATCAAGGTATCATGGTTACATAAGCATCTATATACTCAATATGATTGAATTGATATGTTAGGTGTGATGACTGAGTTATAGACTCATATGTAATCATTTTGGTTGAAATGAAACTAATGTACTAGGGGTTGAAAGGAAATCAAGGTACCATGGTGACATATGCATCTATTTACTTTAGTATGATTGAATTGATATGTTATTTGTGATGACTGGGTTATAGACTCATATGTAATCATTTTGGTTGAAATGAAACTAGTGTACTGGGGGTTGAAAGGAAATAAATGTATCATGGTTACACATGCATCTATATGCTTCAATATGATTGAATTGCTATCTTATGTGTGATGATTGAGTTATCGTCTCATATGTAATCATTTTGGTTGAAATGAAACTGGTGTACTGGGGTTGAAAACAAATCAAGGTACCATGGTTACATATGCACCTATAAGCTTCAAAATGGTTGAAATGATATGATTATTGTTATGACTGAATGATGAGTACATATGCAATCATCTTGATTGAAATGAAATCAAAGTACTGGAGATTGAAAGGAAATCAAGATACGATGATTGCAAATGAATCATTATAAAGTCAATAGGCTTGAAATAGAGTATAAAAGATTGTGATTGGATGATCGACCTATTTGTATTTGACTTAAGAGTTTTATTTAAATTCTTAAATCTATTCATTTCATTTCCTTTTAGTTTTTCAAGTTGAAAAAATTATTTCGCTAGCTTACCTTTGTGTGTATTGTTATGTTTTAAATTGCGATGACTATACTATATACACGAACAGATGCATATGTAGGTTTTGAAGCACCTTAAGGAGTACATACCTTAATATTCTTTCTTTTGCCATGTATATATTGTATATATGTTTGATGTATTTGAAGGCTTTATGACTTTAAGTTGGTATTTCTTTTGTAATGTATATAATTATACATAAGTTTGATGTATTTGGGTTGGATGTGTAACATTCTAAAAAAAATGAATGATATATATATTATTTTTGTTTTTACAAATTATATATACAGATATGTACAATTGTATGTATAATAAAATAGTGAATAAGGTGAATATTTAGATCAGTCAGATTTTCACCTTTTGGCTTTGACTTGCTTCTTCTGTATTACCTCTCGGTTACCGTATCAATGAGTCTTTCGGCTTTGACTTGCTTCTTCTGTATCACTTTTATGTTGTCGCATCGATGAACCTTTTGACTTTGACTTGCTTCTTCTATATCACCTCTCAGTTACCGCACATCAATGAGCCTTTCGGCTTTGACTTGCTTCTTCCGTATCACCTCTTGGTTACCACATCAATAAGCCTTTCCACTTTAACTTATGTCTTCCAAATCATCTCTCAGTTTCAGCATTAGTAAGCCGTATGATTGGACCCAAAAGGATTTGCATAACTCTTATTTATCTAAGTTATAATAAAAATAATACTAATATTAATGATACTAGTAGAGATAAAGCTCAAATCACTGTTTGCATTTAATACTCAAATAAGATAAACTTGGGTCATTTTTCATCAGTTCACTGTGCCACATCAGCATGACCACGTCATTTTTACCATCACGTTAACAAATTTCACCATTAAAATATAATTAGAATCCAACCAAATGGAACTAGGTAATGATTACAAATGACACTATATATATATATGTGTGTGTGTATATATATATATATATATATATATATATATATATATATATATATATATATTACAACTTATTTTCAATCTTTCAGTGAGGTACCCCTAAGCCTCACATGTTTCTAAATTAGTTATCAATTTTATTTATTTCTTTTCAAGTTCAATATTATTATTTATACTGATTTTGGCTTATAATCTCTTTGTATTTTGACGCTGTGATTACCACACTTGATCATGTTGTTATTTATTGAGATACTTTTTGCGGTTGGAGGATTATTCCTTGAGGATTTAAATGGGTAGAAGTTATATATCGTTGGCTGGAGGTTGATATTATGATTACTTATTTATCCTAACTATTCACTACTATTGTTATCCTCATATTATTTATAACTCACTAGAATTGTTATTTCCATATTATTTATATATTTATGGTGATTTATTCGAAAAAGGAAAGTTTGATATTCCTAAATTATTTGGAATGTTCACCATTTACCACTTTTATTGTTTTAAAATGCAACTATTTAAAAACGTATGTATATCTCACTTTTCCCTCTCTTTTCTTGTTTGCTCAATATGAACTAAATCAAATGATAGATCAAAGATAAATGAATGCCACCAACACACCCATTTCTTTTACGGCAGGCATTTTTGCATTTTTTACTTGAAACGACTGGAGCACCAATGTAGTGGAGAATTCCGCAACCTTTAGGGGAACTGCCCATTCTATTTTTTTTTTTTTGTTCAGTTTGAGAATGTCCCTCTAGTGTTGGATGGTCCTGTAATTGTAACTTTCTTCCTACCTCCTACATTGTACGTTAATCTATTTTCATTATAGATAAAATAAGATTAGAATAGTAATATGTGGTTAATATTATAGAAAATATTGTACAACAATCATGTACATTATATGTATAGTTTAACGTAATGATGTAATCCAAAGTGTTGTATAAATTAAAATTATGTAACATAAACTTTCGGTGAAGTAATGATTTTGTACAATAAATTTAATAGTCATGTAAAATATATGTATAGTCTAATGTGATTATGTAATATGAAATATTATAAAAATTAACCGTATGTAATATAAATCTCTCTTTTATTATAGAAAAAAAAATATGATTATATATATTGGCAATTTGGCCTCTCGGTTTCTTAACTCAGCCACTCGGCCTCTTGGTCTCTTAACTCGACCACTCGGTACTCTAAACAATGGGGTTATAACTTAACTTATAACCATAAGAATTAATCTCACTTTATTTGACATATAGTTTCATATTCCACTTTTGATAATCCCCACTAAACATCAAAATTTATTTAGGATGTGATTAATTGAGTATTTCTCATTAAAAACATTGGTACAATCATAGTTACTTTTCTCGAGAATTCTTGCCACCTGTTAATAAAAGAGATATAGGTTGACTACCTAACCTTAGCGAATTCTGAGTAGGAATCAGATAGTATCAAGGTAGGCCTGTGAAATATCTTAGTGGAGGGCATTATTGTACCCATGTATTCACCTACTTGAAATACTGCCTTATACCCCACCCGATCCTTGTCTCTCATCCCTCAGTGTACCAAACTGTAACTTATCAAATACAAATACTCTTACATTAACTTGGTCTCAACTCTTTGAAATCTATGACTTTTTCATAACATCACATAAGATAATGATCATCAAGACTTAACATATTTATTTTAATTAATAATTTTTACACATAATTCAAATAGATACAACCAGTAAAATAATAATAAAGCATATATTTAATTTTCTTTTATCCAAGTTCATCAAAATATTTACTTTTACTTTATATGTATTTCTTTTATAAAAATGATATTTAAGTTATTAAGAATTAAAGTAAGAACTTCAAACAAATGTAATATGATAAATAAGACCAATGTGCAACTAGAGATAAAATAAACAAGACTAGTGTATAAGTGGAGATAAAGTCAATAACATGTGTGCGTAACTGGAGATAAAATAAAAAAAATAAAAAGGATGAGTGTGTAACTAAAGATAAAATAAATAATATCAATGCGTAACTAGAGATAAAATAAATAGGTTTAGTACGAAACTAGAGATAAAATAAATAAAATTAATAGAAAAACAAAGAAAATAAGATAATATATAGTTCAAGATAGTTCAAAATAAATAAAAGATTAATAAAGCACATAATTTTATTAAGATTAACATAAAAAAAGGCTTAACATCACTCTCACCTTATCTTTAAGTGGAGAGACACACTAGGAATAAAACTACAAATCCTTATGGAAGGTTTAAGAGTTACTTTGTTTCAAATTTCCTTTCTATCTTTCTCTCTTCCTTCTCTCTCCCCTTTCTCTCCTCTCTCTCTTCTTTTCTTGTAACTTTTTTCTTCACCTCATCCCTTTATATACACATAAATTTATTTATTTTTAAAAATTTTATTTAAAATCATGATTACTAAGGAATCTTTTATTCTTATCTTACCTTTTTATTATTTTTATTTTTTATTTTTTATTTTTTATAAAAGAATAATGATTACAATACATTAAATGTAATACTATCTTCTTATATATTTTTTCTTTTCTTTTTTTTTTCTTTTCTTTCTTAACCATTATAAAGTTATTTTAATTATTTATTTTTAACGATTATATATATATAATAATTAGTTACTTAAGTTTTTCATTAAATTTTTATTTTTATTAATATTATTTTCTATTTAAATAATCATATATAATCTTTTTAATATTCATAAATATGTTTTATTTATATTATTAATTTATATATATATATATATATATATTCTTATTAATATTTTTATTTAGTCCTAATGTTTCTTAAAAAAATTACTTCATTTGTTTTCTAATATTCACAAAAGACAATATTTTTAAAATGAGAATTTAATCACAAGAATTAAAAGTAAGATTTTCTAGGTCTTATTTTAAAATAATGATAAAATAATTAATATAGTTATTTTAAATTAGAGATGTTACACAAAACTTATTGAAATATAATTGAATAAATTAGAGAATAAAATCAACAATATCTCAAAAATAGATTTGGAAAATAATAATATGTAAAGCAACAAAGAACTAAAATGGGAAACAAAATCTAAAATTCAAGAAATTTGGAAAATGAGAAACTGCGAATAAAATCTGAAATAGAATACGATTCTGAGATCCTTGGAGCAAAGAAACCTATAAAAAGATATAAGCTTCAAGGTAAAGAATCAAGTTATACATTAGCATTAAAAAAAATAGAGTAGAACAGAGCATTGCTATTTTCTTAGTTTTCTTATTTTTCTGATTGTAATTCTTTTGTTTTTTCTTTGTATGGAAGACTAAACACTTTTTGGTTGATTCTCTTGTAATTTTGCAATAAATTTTGAGGTTATTTTAAATAATGTTTCACTCTTCAATTTTCTGAAATAGTTTGTGTTTTACTGTTGATCTTTTTGAGTTCTAACTTATGTTATTGAAATCCTTTTTGAACACATATTGATAATTCATTTCTATTCTCTAATTAGAATTCTTGTTTAGTTTGCATTATTTTGAGCAATCTCTTATTTGCACAATACAAGAGGTAAAATATTAAAAACCCTATGACTAAAGTAATGAATATATTTGTGGACGTGTGTTTCATTAATTATATTCTCTTGAATTGGTAATGCATGTTGGGTCAATTCAATTCCAGTTTGGATATTGAACGAATGATACATATGTTAATTAATGAAAAATTCATTGTTGAAAGAACTTAAGAGTCAAGCTGTTTCTTCACTATTTTTACAGTGTCTATCATATTTTTATGCTTAACAATCTTCAAACTCCCATTTTATGTTACTGTTGCTTTTCTTTCAAATGAGTTTTAGACATTGATTGAAAAAATTCACTTTTGGATTCGTCGGAAGACAACTCAGGGTTAACTTTCCCCTATATATAAAGTCATTTCTTCGGGTTTAGACGATCTAGCACTGGTTTAGGCGGTATGAAACTGAAAATACATTTAATTTCGTTGTGAAAATGACAGTGATCAAATATCTGAATTGGTTTGTTTCCTCTTAGTGTGATATAAGGGTAGGATACAACCTCTTGACTGTATTTAGGAGTTGATCTTGTATTGTTTCCTATATTGCATATGTTTTGCATGTGTTGAGTGCTCATATAAAGCATATAAAGATGTTGTATTCTAGTTACTCTAAAGTTGAATAATTGAGACTGAATGTAGGATCAGTTGTAATCTAAACTTGTACAAATTCATGTGTGATATCTCTCTTTCTCTATCTCTTTTATATTGTAATTGCTTATCTTTATCAATATTGATTCCACAATCAATTGCATTCAATTTTCTAATAAGAACAATTTTTCATAGAGATTTAAAAAAGGGTTAATCTTTTCCAAAAGGTTTTCAAAACCAATTCACCTCTCTCTTGGCTTAGCTTAACTTTACATTCTTTTCCAACAAGTTTTGAGAAAACAAGTTTGAAAAGAATTTTAGATAGTCCATATGTCAAACATGAAGTTGAATCTGACTTTCCATATCAAACGCAACCTCTTAAGAAAATTAATTGATAGTGCTTATGTCAAGCAAAACCATGTCTATTTGCACATCATCAAACAATATCTTACAAATTTCAAAAGTCTTAAAACCCTCCTTTCTTATGTTTTGACATATTTTTCACATATGAAACCTCAGAAAGACAAATATTTCACAAAGATAAGGTTTTGCAAAGAAAGGTTACTCTTGTGTGTCGTTAAGTAGATAATGTATATTATATTGCATTAAGAAGTTTTCCAAGTGTTATCGCATGCAAAGCGAATATGTTCAAGTTGAATGGTTGAGATTCAATAGTCATTTATTATTATATTCGATTTCAACAAACCCTTTTTTTATTGTGCTGGTGTGCTTAAACAACTAAGTGTAAAACATAATTTTATGTGTACAAGATCATGTCAAATGTAAAGTGTCTAATTAGCCCAAGAGGCGCAACTTGTGTGGTTAGACAACATCGTTTAAAATGTACTTCATCAGTGTTGCAACCGGGTTCATGACGGGAAACGACAATAAATTGTTTTTAAATTTATAAAAAATATTGAATAAAGATGGAGTCACCACCGTAGTTTATTATGAAAAACTATGAAAAAACTAAGAAAAAAATGTATGCAAAATAGATACAGATTCGGAGTCGGTTTTGTGTGGAAAGGTATTAGCACCCCAATAGCGTTCGTCCTAAGACAATACCTTTAATTAAATAAGAAAAATGAGTGTGTGGTTTTATAAAATGTTATTTTTCCCAAAAATAATAACAATAAAGATACTAGTAAATACAAATTAAAAAAAATATTTTTAATTTTAGACCTGATAAGGATTGACCTTGCTTCTGCCTATATCCATGCATGATGGAAAATCAGGGTTTACATAGTTCTAGTTTGAAATTGTTTAATGTGATATTGGTATTCTTAATTTTGAAAACTTATATTTTTTTATTATTTTTAAAAATATTTAATATTTTTAATTTTTAAAATTTTGATATTTTTTGTATTTTTTTAAAGAAAAAAAATCGTATTAGATATTGTTTGATGTGTGCGGTCATTTAAATTTCTAAACCAAATAATAAAAGTTTTTTTAATTAAATTCGCATGAATCGAGTAGTAATCTAGAAATTTAATCGAATTATTTTAAAATAAACACAAAAACATTTTTATATTTTTCAATTTTAATAAAATTTATACTGGAAAATGACTAAGAAAATGAGATGAAATTACATAACAACTGATATTACAAAATAATTAATAAAAATATTGAACATAATGTTTAAGGTAAGTTTTTTTTTTATTTTCTTCATTTTTTATTATAAAAATGTCATGTATGTATAAAAATAAAAGGTGTAAAAATAATGGAGGTAATGGGCAAGAGGAAGAAGGCTTAGATTTTTGCTTAGCCTAGACACATTCTAGGGTTGCAAAGGGGCATCTCGTTAAGCCAAGGCTTAATCAATTACATGCCCCCTCCTCTTTAGGTTCCAGACTTATGTTAATTCTATTCCAACAAGTATATTGGGTCCACAAGTAATATAATGAGTAAGAGAGTATCGTATCCTCAGGGAACGGAAATTGTAGATTGACTCAATATCAATTGTATTATGAACAAAGATTTAACAACAATAATTTGTTGAGGTAACTGAATATAAAAAGTAACTTGAAACGCAATTAATAATAAAGAGGAAAAATCAATAATAATAACAACCTTGGGATTGAATAATAATATTCTCCATTCTCATATACTCTTAACTGAATTCAATATTGTTTTTTCCAATTATCAATCTGCGCAAATAAAAGCCTTTTCAACCTGATTTCTCTAGCATTGAATTTCATAAACTAAATTTTCTAACTTCTATGTCTAGTTATTAAAATAATTTAATTAGCAATAAGATCAGTTGCTATATGCAGTCATTACTCTATAATTCATTCCTGAACTTATAAATGTAATGCATTAACGTTTGGTTCTAATTCCAAAAAGTGCTTTTCAGTCACAGAGAAATTTAAAGTATGACAATTTAATATAAAACGTTAAACAAATATAAATTGAATAAAACAATATCAAATAAATATCAAGAGTACATTTGAAGTGGAGAAATTACATTCAACCCCAAGAAGAAGAAAATTAGCTACTCATGGTAGCCATGAAAATACAAGAGGAAAAGAAAGATCTTGATCACAACGACTAGGAGAGCGTTCCCACAAATGAGAGATGGTAGGTGATGGATGATCATTTTCGTTACCCTATCCCTCCTTTTATAATGTTCACCATTTGAGTTGGTTACTTTGAGCCGTTATCTCATGATTTGCACTCTAACTGCTGCCCTTGAAAATAATAACAGCTTTAAGTGGATTTTAGCCCAGGCTATCTCCCTCGCTCCAGCGAAAAGTCACTTATGCTCCTTTTTCTTTAATTCTGCACTCATTCTCTTTCTTCTTTTAGTTGGAACTAATTTTCCACAAAATCCTCTCTTTGCAACATAAAACTAATTAAAAACGAAATATCTAACAAACCTCAAATTAAAACCAAATTAGTCAAATAAAATCTCAAACTAAAACAGAATTAAAACAAAA
>Ga0209489_100146_pt1 | contig 106479 bp, 57 predicted proteins | sample SiratrowhiteBW_FD_187527 | JGI IMG/M metagenome (GOLD analysis project Ga0209489, IMG submission 187527) | Root nodule microbial communities of legume samples collected from California, USA - Siratro white BW (SPAdes) (version 2) | ecosystem: Host-associated > Plants > Roots > Nodule | place... | reverse complement strand
ATATAATGTCCAAAATCCTTGTTGTTTGATCCTTATGTTAACATTAATTAGAAATTTCACATTTGTTGCTTCTTATTCAATGACTACGGTAGCTCTTTTTTTCAGTAACCACAATTTTTTTCTTTTCCCTCAGAGCACAAAGGCAATGATGGAATGTTGGATACTTTGGCAGAATCGTTTGTAGGCATTTAATTATAGTTATACTACTAGTGTCACAAAGGAAGAATAATCTATGGGAAAAAAAATATTTTTCTAAGTTTGTTTGGGTTTTTTTTACTAATACGATATTCTCTTAGTAGTAAAGTAACATGTGTCATCTCTTCATCTAAAATAAAGATTTGTATAAATTCATGTGAGATGATTGGATTGAAATGCTTGTGTTTCCTAAATAAAAATGATTAAGTGTAAGATTAAAGTAAATGAGAATCTAATTCTATCACTTTAGACACAAGTTCGAATATATGAATAACAATTCAAGCATTTGATGAAGGTAATAAAAAATTTTTACACTTAATGTGATGAACTCCAGAAGAAATAAGAAAAACAACAGTCGAAAGAAAAAGGGTAAAAATATTACTCTCCATCGTGTGAGGATATTATGTGTTGTGTCAATTACATTTTCCATGAAATAATTTTTTTGTTATATAAATATATTTCATGTTTAGTTCATGTGTTAGACTGTTACGGTTTTATTAATTTGTATTACTTTGATTATTTAATAGATTGGCTAAAATTAGAAATTAAAGTACGAATAAATATAAATTTTACATAGTAAATTTCTAAAATTTATAGTCATGTGAGCCTTTATAGTCCTGCTAGACCAAGACACAAGAATGCTCATAATGTTCCAAACTCTGCTAAGTCAAAAAGATATAACTTCAAACTATTCATCGATAAAGAAAATTAAGATTGGAGCAACTCACAATGTGACCGAGATCAAAATCAACCAATTCTACCTCATTTTAGTTGGCTACTGTTAACCCAATATCGTGTAGTTTTATTCAAAAGTTACTGAAATGAACAGTTTTCAATAATCTATAAATCAATCGTATAAACATGACGTGATTTTATTATTAAGAAATTATGTAAATATAACATAACTTATTTACATTTTATGTTTATTAAATTAAAGTCCTAGAAACATAACATGATTTCAATATAATTTTTTATTAATTTTAATCTAAATTTTATTTTATTTTTTTTATTTTAAATGAAATTATATCACTCAGTTTTTATATAAAAAAATTTGGATTAATTATAATTAAATTCATATTTATATTGAAGTTCTCTCGTTCACCATGAAAACATGTCATGCTGAGATAATATTCATATGAGACTTTTTTTTTTTTAATTTCTAGCATGACATGAACTAATTTATTTTGTTTAAAATTTTGTAAAATTAAAATTTTTTATTTTTTTTATTTTTACATATATAGTGCTAGATAAATTACGAGTTTAATTTTCTTAATTAGTTGTAAAAGCATTTAATTACCAACAATTCTTATGTATTATTTATTTCAAGAAATAAAAACAATTATAATAATTTTAAATGTAAAATTTTAAGAATATATATATATATATATATATATATATTTGGTCCTATATAAAAAAGTACAGGAAGAAGTAATTTTGATAGAGCGTTAATCACTTATTATAGAAAGAAAAAATAAATAAATTTGTTTTCTAATTGACATATGGTTATATTTGAACTAAAAAGTTTACTTAATTATTTATTTTATAAACTTAACTTTAGGATATTTTGTAGCACGTTTAAAGGAATTTAATTTGATAATTTTTCTTAGTGTTTATTAAAATAGAAGGAAACGTCCCCCTTCCAATAAAAGGAAATTTTGGACCGCAAGAATTTTAAGTGTACATTTGTCTATATTAGTAAAAATTGAGTCACCTCCTTATTTGATTGGTATGTTTATATGTTGAAAGCAATAAATCAAAAGTGGTGTAAGATATCTCAGACTGGAGTAATCACATCTTGCATTAACCCAAACTTTATTTTTTAATCACTTTTCACATTATGGATTTAGTGATTAACACCGTTGAAGATAAGGTGTTGAATAAAATTTTGGAATGATTTAGGACAAGGAAAAAATGAGTCAAGTGGGTGCAAATGGACCGGTCCACGCGGCACGTGCGTTATTTTATCACATGCCACAAACAAATAATAAATAGGGAATTTGGTAAATAATTTAAATTGTGTTGATCATATAATGTCTATATTTAAAAAAGAAAGGAAGTTTATACAATGTTTTGAGGATTAAATTGACACAATAAAATAGCTAATAGATTCACATTTTCAAATTGAAAATCGAGAGGATAGTTATATTCTTCACTTGTCAAACTTTTTTTTATTGGAAACAATCTCAATTTAAAACAATTATGAAAATGATTACTTTTTGGTTAATTTTTAAATTAATTCAGTCAAATATTTATTTCTTATACCCTTTTCTCAGTATTTCTAATTCTAAAGGTCAACAAAACACTGTGTAAACACAATTTCCACCTCTAAAAATTAATGTTTTTTATTGCGATTTTGATGCCAAACATGGTTTTGACCCTTTGTATTCTAACAAATGTCTTTTTGATTTTAGTCAAGACATCTAATTTAATTTACAATCTCTACTAAATGGTATGTTAATATGTCTAACAATTTTTTTAATATAATTAAAAAGTAAAATTCACCTTAAACTTTTAGTTAGTTTAAAAATTAAACTACTTTAATTTTTGAACTTTTAATTAATTTTAACTCGAATATTTCATCTAAAAATGCATTTACTTGTATAAATTTTAGTATACCTCTTGTAAAAAATGTAGAGAAAAAATATTAATTTGAAATCATCATATTACTATATTTTAAAGCTTTTAAATTCTAATCCATAAAATACAACCTTTTCATGTTTCTATGAGTTTATAAGTTTGCAAAATGTATACACTTTTTGAAAGCGCTTAAACAAAAGCAAGCAAATAATATTTATGATTTTTTTTAGTCGATTAGTACCTTTTTATTTTTTATTTCTCTCAATAACATTTTTTATTTTTTATTTCTCTCAATATAACTTTTTATTTTTTTTAATTCTTTAAATAATACTTTTTTGTTTTCCGTAATAATATTTTTTTAATAATTATTAAAAATTATGATTATTAGTTTATTAAAATTAAGATAAAAAATAATATAAAAATAATTAAATTCAAATTTTAAAAAAATAATACAAATAAAATAAAATGAAATATTTTATAGGTTTTCCAACTAATTAATTATAATAGGAAAAAATGATAAATTATTTTATTTTATATTTTACAATAAATTTAAATTTGGCATAATAAATTATATTAAAATAAATTATAATAATTTTGTGATTATATTTTTATATTAAAATTTATATTGGAAGGAAAAATTATAATAAATTATAATTTTTTTATTTGAATTAAAATTTGTATTTTTAGTTTGTTAAAAAATATCTAAATAATTAATGGAAAAAATCAAATAAAATTTTGATAAAGATAAAATTTGATTTTTGATAAAGATAATTTTTTATTTTTGATAAAGATATAATTTGGTTTTTGATAAAGATAAAATTTGATATTTTATTAAAGATATCATTTGATTGTTTATAAAGATAAAATTTGATTTTCGATAAAGATGTAATTGATTTTTTGATCAAGATAAAATTTGAGTTTTGATAAACATAAAATTTATGTTTCATTTCACACAAAGTATTTCATGTACTATTAACTAAACTATTTAGGTGAATATATGATTGTCATTTATTTTTCTCTTTATGTTTCATGTGTATTGCATCATTTCAATAATTAACAATTTTTAAGTAATAAACATAACATTTAAAAGCAATTCATAAATAAATTAAATTTTATTTAAAATTTTTAAATCATTTAATTAATATTTATTTGTAAAAATATTTTAACAATTTTATTTTATTTTTGCTATTAATTATTTAGATATATTTTTTAACAAATGAAAAATACAAATTTTAATTCAAATAACAATTTTATAATTTATTATAATTTTTTCTTCCAATATCAATTTTTAATACAAAACTACAACCAGTAAATTATTATAATAAAATCCAATCACAAAATTATAACACCCCACAAATAACATGCATAAAACATTCTACTAATTATAATTATGATTCATGAACATACAATAATCCTTTAAACTAAAGTATTTCAAAATTCTATCTTTAAAATTCTACTAAAACTCAATTACAAGATATCTCCAAATTGTTTTTTAAATTTAGCTTATGCCTAAAAGCATCACTCATTCTAAATAATCCTTCACAAATCCATCTGCAACACCATTTGTTCCCGTGTCAAAAACACGATCATTGCAGACAGATATCAAAATACAAGTACAACAAAACAAAGGTAAGCTAACCAAATTTTTAATAATTCTGAGTATTTCAATTCAAACACAAAGATTAACACCACTCAAATCTTTCATTCAGTTATATGCACCATCACAATATAAGACACTTACACACTACAAACTTGACTCTACTTTCAAAAGACTCGTGCATTGAATAGATCCCGAGATATGCACCTGTCATACATCTATTGTGAATCCACAGAGCCTCTATACAAATGAATCATCAATCATGTATGACAGGGTTAGTCTCCTTAGACTTTCTTGACCACATATGTTTTAAGCTGCAATCACCCAGTTCATGCCTCCTCGACTCTCACTACCTAGTAATGATCATTTATTTGATTCCTATTACTAGTAGAATCAGGATAACAATTATTATTAATTTGGTCCTTAGACATTGCACTTCGTAACTGACCTAGGCACGAGTGTTTCCTATCCGAAAAACACTATGACTAAATTTTGACGAACACATGAACACTTTTAACAATATCACATCACCATATAGATATCTACTCATGCACTCATTCACTTTTCAATCTCAATCTCAACTTCAAATCTCAAATTTAACGAAATCACTAAACCATCAATACCATTAAATTTAAATTGTTAATTAATCTATTTTATTAAATTTATACATTGCATTACCAAAGAAGCAAACAATCAAAACAGCAAGCCCAAAAAAAAAAATTTCTTTTAGGGTTTGGCTTGGGCAAAAATCTAGCTTGAGTAAGAATCCCCTCGCTTGAGCGAAAATTGTCTCGCTTGGGCAAGACTACCTTCTTGCCTGGGTAAAACACTTCTCGCCTGGGCAAAATTGGACCTGAGAGCACTTCTCAGGTTTCCAAGTGACTTCGCCTGGGCGAGATTGCCTAGCCTGGGCGAAAAATGCAGAAGAACCAGCAGTATCCATTACCTTAGAGTTAACATGCATGCCTTAGATGACCAAAATAATAAGAATTAATACGTTTATACAATAAATGGTCTACCCCAGCACAAAATGCCAACTCAACATATCAACATCCCTTCAAGCTCACACAACTATCTCATACATGCAATATTCAATTCAACATTAATTCAACATTTCAGACCTGTAGGAAACTTTACCAGATACAAATTGTAAACTACAACAATCATTAACTTCTCTATTAAAGACTTAAATTTGTAAACCAAACAAGCACAAACTTCAGGTTAGCTTCCCTTACTTGAATTGTAGTTGAAATTCTCTCTAACAATCCCAATAGTCTAAGGTCCTTAGGAACTCGAATCTGCATCAAAGGACCTCTGATCAATAATGGAACTCAATGATCAGATTAACACACTAGGAAATTGAGCTCACAGAGGCACAGTCTGATACCTCAGAGGCCACATGCAAGCTCAGTAAGCAAAAGAAAGCGAAAACCTAAAACTGACTCTAAGGAAAGGGGCAGAAAACAAACTTACTCTATTGGAGATTCTAATTGGGTAGACTTGCTCTGTTATCTGTCACGAGTCCAACGGTGGACTCCACTAAAGAAACTAGTGGAAGACAGACGCGAAGTCTTAGAGAGAAGTCAAAGAAAAGGAAGGTCAGGAGGGGTTTTTAGAAAGATGGTGGCTCAAATGGGAATGAGACTTAGACTACTAACTTTTCCTATGAATACATATTTTCCGTCTAATAATATAATAATTATATGTTCATTCCACTTTTACCATTTCTACTCATATAAGAGATTTTATAGATTGTTACAAAAATCATAAAAATATAAAAAATAAAAAATAATAATAATAATCATAATTAATGTAATGACTGTATATTAATTAAAGAATACAAAAAATAAAATAGTGTTATTTCAGGAATTAAAGAATAAAAAGTGTTATTGAGGGAAATAGAAAATAAAGAGTGTTATTAAGGGAAATAAAAACTAAAAAGGTACTAATTGGGTAAAAAAGTCATAAAGAGTGCTATTGCTATTGAGGAAAATAAAAAATAAAAAATCCTATTGAAGAAAATAATTTAATTAATTTATGAATGCGTTAATTTTACAATAATTAATTTTTTAAATTCACACTTAAAAATATCTTTAATTTATTGACTTCAAAGTTTTTCAACTGACCATAAATGAAAATTAACTTTTGTATAAAACATGGCTAAACATGTGTGCACAATTTAAAAAAAAAATTAATAAATCATTATAAAAGTAAATGTCTGACAAAGAAAAAGAAAGGAAAAAAAAAGAAGAGAAAACTTGCGTAGGCCAAGCCTCACTCCCTATAAAATACAAACGCATACCTTGATTTTTCTCTTCACTTTCTTCCCACAGCTCTTGTTATAATAGTAGATACCAAAAATTTCTTCCCAGATACTATAAGCTTTTTTCTCTTCAAAATTTTCTCACTTCTTCATCATGAACTTCAACAACCAACTCTTTCTTCTTCTTACTCTTTTCTCAGTTCTATTTCTCTCAGGTATAACAACAAAACATAAGGATAAACAAACATGTTCCTCCTTTTTTCTTCTTCTTATTAAAGGATTGATTAGAAACTCAAAATTGATTATTTCAGGAGAAAGGGTGTTTCAGGCGGAGGCTTCCCACCACCACCATCATCATCATCGTCGTCGTCCAACAAAGTTGTTCGTTTTCGGAGACTCCTATGCTGACACAGGCAACATTCAGAAAGGTGTTTCAAACTCATGGAAAGACCCTTATGGCATCACCTTTCCCGGCAAGCCCGCCGGCAGATTTTCCGACGGTAGAGTCCTCACCGATTACATTGGTATGTGAACTCAACACTTCCCAACTCTCATCAACTCCTATACCCTTTTCTTTTTTTCTCTTTAGCTTTTCTTTCTCTACAAAAGTTTTTGCTTTTGGACCTGCTTTGTTTCGTTTCATATCAAATAATTATATACCAACATCAGTGTGCTACACCAAACAATTGTTTATAGAAAATGAATTGGTGGGGCTCATTTCTCTGCTGGCCTCACTCTTTTCCTTTTGTCGTGCTAATTGTCTAAAAATTAGTTCTGACCTTTTGTTCTTCTTTTTTGCCATTGAAATGTTGCATTTTATTGTGCTTATGTGATGGTGCAACTTGTTACTTTATCTCACTTCCCTTTTTTACTCTCTTTGCCATTTGTATGTCGCATTGGAACTCCGTTTTTATCCCGCTTTTTCATCTCAGAATTATTTGTGGCATGTTCTTTACTCTCTGGCGTGCTTTGGATGCAGACACTTTTGTCCTTATCCTTACTCTTAGTAATCATTGCTTTAACATTCAGTGCTCCACTAGAGCAATAATCACTTAGTAAAATTGTCTTTTTTCAATTACGTTTCCTTCTTCATCTTCCTAATTTCATGTATTTGTTGACCCTTTCCTGATGTTTGAAGCATAGAACTAAAATTGAACATTGATACTGTATGGTATGTAAGTTGCATATTCCATCATCATTTCTTTGGTCAAATACCAAAGCCTTCATCACTAGTGGTTCTGATCTAGACTTCTGCAGCTTTGTCAAGAAAAGTAAAAGCATTGTGTTACTTTACCAGGAATACACATCAACTCTAGAAACAGTCTATTTGCTGCTCAAACACTGATTAATAACTTTATTTTCTTTCATTTGTTTAATTATCAGTAGTTGATTATGCTCAGCCAATTAAGAAAAGAATCTTGAGTTTAAAAAAGTTGAGTGTGTTGTCTATACATTTAACATAATTTTTAATGAAAAAGATTTACTATCTTTTAACTAATTTTCTTGAAACATTCATTTACAATATAAGAAAAACATAACAACATTAAATTAATCGACGCGGATCACCATGCCATTCGTGTCGGTTATACACTGGATTGAGATTCCATCGTCATAACTACCATTAATTACCAACCTTTTCTTTTCGATTTATGTGTTGAACTTTGTAATTTTATGTTGGAATTCGTAAAAATCATCTGCATAACCCAAAACAGAACATATTATAACAAAAGTTGGTGTGGTTGCGTTGCAGCTAAGTATTTGAAAGTGAAATCACCAATTCCCTACAGATATAGAAAACTGATGCCACAACATGTAAAATATGGAATGAACTTTGCGTTTGGAGGTACCGGTGTGTTTAACACATTTGTTCCACTCCCAAACATGACAACCCAGATCGATTTCTTGCAGCAGCTCATCAAAGACAAAGTCTACACTGCCTTAGATCTCACGAAATCAGTTGCACTTGTTTCTGTCGCTGGAAATGACTACAGTCACTTCATTCTAACAAATGGCTCTGAGGTAAACAAATTTATGCAATTTTCATTGTATATATGTGTATAGTGTCTCTTGTGCCTTTCAAATTAGAATACAAGTATTTGGGTAGCTAAAATTTCATTGTGGGCAATTTTCCAAATTTTATTGAAAAAAATCAAATTTAAGAAACCATCTTAAAAAGCTTCATTTTTTATTCATAGATGAAAAGAGTCACTAAAAGTCATTAAAGATTATTCAAATTCAGTATATTTTACAACATAGCTGAAGGCCCAATCTGTGTAGATTTTCTATACTAGGCTTACTTTTGGGTCCAATATTCAGCTTTGGGTGGGTCAGGTATATACTACTTTTGACAAGAAAATGACCTTTAACTTTGGGCTCAATGATGTCAAATTGTAACAACAGGCCAAGGGAAAAACAAAAATGTATCAATCAAAGCCACCCAGAAGAGTTTTGATTTTGATGAATGAGACCAACAGTGACATTTGATCTATTCCAATAACCACTTTCTTATGAAGAAGTGTGGGTTAAAAAGTATGTTGTGAAAGATTGTGTTCTCTTAATTTGCATGCATGTGTGTAGGGTTTACCATATTTCGTGGCATCAGTGGTTAATCAAACAGCGATGAATCTGATTCGGCTGAGAGAGCTGGGAGTGAAGAAAATAGTGGTGGGTGCTCTACAACCCCTTGGATGCCTTCCCACGATCACAGCCTCAACCTCATTCCAACGTTGCAATGAAACCTCCAACGCCTTCGTACTTCTCCACAACACCCTCTTGAACCAAGCAGTGACCAAGTTAAACCAACAAACCAAGGACCCTTCCACCTTCCTAATTCTCAACCTTTACGACAGCTTCATGTCGGTGTTGAACCACCCTTCCACACACAACATTCGGGACGAGTTGAAGCCATGTTGTGTTGGTGTGAGCAGTAACTACTCGTGTGGGAGTGTGGTGAACAATGTTAGGAAATATAGGGTATGTGAGAACCCCAAATCTGCGTTCTTTTGGGATCTTGTGCACCCTACACAAGCTGGATGGCATGCAGTGTACAACAAGTTGCGAACCATGAATAATGATCTTCAACGGATTCTTTACTAGCTCCTCTCGATTCAAGAAAGGTCTTCATTAGTTATATAGTTAGTTGTTTTGTTTGTGTTAAAATAATACATGTCCTTTTCTTAACTAAATTGTTTCACACATTATGTTTTGTTTATTCCAATGTTGTTCAGACTATGGGTGGGTGCAATGTGCAAATACAATGTTCTCTCTTTTCATTCCGAACAAAATTTCGTTTATAAAGTGATCGGTTTTATTGCCAACATCTAATACAAATTTGAAAATTACAGAAAAAGAAGGATCCAACAGAAATTGAGTAATCCAAGAATGGGCTACTAGCAAAAACAGAGGACAAAGCATTATTTTCCGTTGTAGAAATAAGCAGTAATCAATCACCAACAAGAAAAGGAGATGATAAAAAATAAATAAATAAATAAAAACATATGAAAGAAAAATACCGTGTTATTAAAGAGAAACCAACAAATTTACTTTCATATTGAATATTTTAACGAGAATAACAAACGTAACTAATGTTTTTAAAGGACAATTTTTTTATTAATATATAATAAAAAAAACTAAAATTAATTTGCATGTCTGTATCTGACTTCTACTAGCCACCATCTCCCAGCGCATAATCTTATGATATATTTTTCTTATTTATACATGACACTAAAAATTATTCTATAACTGTAATTTTTCAATTGAAAAAATAAAATTTCATTGTCATACATTTGTATTATTAAAAAATTATCTATTAAGTGATGCCCAGCAACATAATTTTCCTTTAATTTGGTATAATTTTCTCCACCAATTCGACCATTTATGACATAAGGTGGTACTTTAGTGACATGTTTTGGCCACCTCATTAGCTCTCCCTCTACTCTCCCTCTGAACATTTTTATGGCATTTAAGTCAGTACTAAAATATTAATGCTTTATTGAGAGAGTAAAACAATTTGAATAATTTTTTTATAACTATTTTACAAAAAGTAAGAAGAAAATAAATTTCTGCATAAAAATAGTTTACATATAATTAATTTATAGTAATTCTCTTGTTTAAACTTTTTAAAATTATATTTTTTCAGAAGTTTATGTATGAATTAATTTATCTTATAAAAAACTATTTTATTTTATTTTTTGTTTTTTTTAATTATTAATGGCAAAGATAAACTATATACATCTTAACTATAATTAAACTTGAAGGAGGTAAAGAAAATATATAGGTTTACATGTATCCATTATTGTTAAATAATATTATGAACGATTTTAATAAAAATTGTATGATTTTTCCCGACAATAGCAATTGAGGAAGTGTATATTTTTGACCATAACTATAGCTGAAAAATTGAATAAAAAAAGATAATTATGACTATTGTTTTTACTAACACTTGCAGATGCTGTTATTATTGAAGGTGAAATTTCTGCCGACATTATATACACAGATCATTGTTTAGTTGCTCGTAAAAGTTTATTGGTGGCTAATTTAGATCTATTGTCAATTAAAGTAATATTATTGCAGCTAAAAAAATACTTTTTGTTCCACGATAACTTTCTGAAAGGTGGAAACAACAAAATATTAAACTTAAAACTAGTTTAAAAAAGGTATAAAACAACTTAAATGCTTCCATAATTTTTTTAATTTAAATATATTTTTAGTTCCTGTAAATATAGTCTTATATTTTTTCCTAACAAATATTAATTTTAAATCTTTAAATTGTTTAGCCATCCTTTCTTGTCCTTATTATAAATTATGACTGTATAATAATATGAATAATAATAATCAATATAATTCAGATGATAAAAATATTTCAAAATTAAAATAATTGTACTTTTAATATGCAATTTAATTAAGTAGTATATTTTCGTTTAATATAAATAATATAGTTATATATTATTTTTATTGAATAGTTTATTTTTAATATTTTTAATAAAAATATATAATTTATTGTCGCTCTTATAAATTATTTTATATATTAAATTGTAAATAAATTGTATATTATAATTTTGAATAATTTAAAATTTATTTATTTTCTAATATTATAAAAAATATATTTAAAGACAAAAATAATGGTGGATGTTTTATATTTTTGAATAATTAATTATAAATTTTTCTAATCCTCCAGACTGGGAGCTTATTAATATTGGAATATGAATAGAAATTCTAGTTGAAATTCTAGTTTTTTTTCTCATTTAAAAGAAAAACAATCACCCTCTCCCTTCTTCTTCTATCTCATTTCTTCTCTCTAAAAGCCTAAAACATAACTATCTTCCCCTCCTTTATTAATTTTGTTTACTACACTAGTTAAGAGGAAGACTCTAAGCATCCATTTGAATTGTAATCTTACCTAAGATTTATCTTTTCTATTCAATTTTATTTCTATATTTTTTTCTAGAAGATTCATTATTCACGGGGTTATTGAGAAAAATGGTTTTATATGAAATTTAAAACTTGATTTAATTTGATGTGGGTTAATAATTAACATTTTCTTTTGGGTGATCAACAATTTTTCGAACACTTTTAATTATACAATTTAAGTATGGTAAGACTCTATTTTCCTTTTTCAATATTCCATTACCATGCAAACATTTTTTCTTCCTATTTCTTTCTAAGTTTTTTCTTCACCATCTTTATCATTATTTATCCAAATCTCATTCCTTTTATAGTGTAATTTAGTGATATTCTCAATTAGTTAACTAATTTATATTTGAACTTCGAAATATAGAGTGATGTTTACTATAAAAAAAATTATAATTACCCACGAATTTAATACGTTGACAAAAAAGCTATTATTAACGGATTTAATTTATTGTTAAATTGACTACCAATTTACTGACAAATTAAATATGTTAATAATAATAATAATAAATATTATTATTATTACTAAAAAAATAATTATTATTATAATAATAATAATAACAATAATTATATTAATAAAAATAATATCAATAATGTTGATAATAATAATAATAATAATAATTGTAATATTAATAACAAAAATTATATTAATAATGATGATAATAATAATAATAATAGTATTGAAATAATAATAATAATTATTATTATTAAATAATAATAATTGTAATTGTAATAATAATAATTATTATATTTTTATAATAAAAATAATAATAATCATGATATGAAAAGAAAATTTCTCTAGTCTAATGATAACAATCACATTTTAAGTGTCGTTCTTATTTACCGACAAATTTTACCTATTGGTAATTCCTCATGATTGTGTTGAATACGAAATTCTCGTTTTTACCTATAAAACTATAGTATGTCTCTGTATAAAACAAAGCCTCCAATTCATATTAAATCTTATAAATTTGTGTATAATCATTTCTAGTTTTGGAGTGAAAAGTATTATAATGGGAGATAGGGATATGTTTCAAAGAATGTAAAGAGTTTTGAAGTGTCAATGTTTTAGTGTATAAGGTTTTGTGCCAGTTGCTAAGTGTGAGAATTATCTGAGTTATTCCAGTGAATGTTTCTTTTGATACTCTTGGTCAGTGGAAGTATACATGCTTAAACTAAGATCGTCTAAGTCACTCTAGTTAGTTTTTCATCTGATATCCTCACTCAACATAACTATTTTTGCTCAAGCAACAATATCGTCTGATGTTTTTTTTTTTCAAGTGATTTTTCATGGTTTATCTGAATGTGTGTGTTATGTATATGTATGTTTATATGCAGAAAATATTGATTTGCGTATTTGAATGATTTATTGTTTTAATTCAAGTGAATTGTAATACACACATGTGTGTTTGAATGCGTATGAAATGAAAATGTGAATGACAAGTTTATGTACAATATGTGAATTAAAGTCACGAATTTGGGATGGTTATACAAATTTGGGATTATTATGAATAATGATTTAATATGATATATCAAGTATTGGAACCTTTGAAGAGATCTTTGTCACTGATGATTTAAGTCATATAGACTAAGGACAATGAGAAGTTAAAGAGGTTTATTGTACATATAAATACTATGAGTTAGAGATTTTGGATGTCTTAAATCTATCATAAATCTATGAAAGTAAGAATGTTTAAATAGTAAAAATATCAATGTATTATAGAACTTATTTAATACATGTATTCTAGAATATGTGAATAAATATTTCTTAAAGAATATTATATTATATGAATCTATGTATAATCCGAGTATATATATAATATATGCATCTTATGACATGAAGAGGAATTATAGTGATTATTTTCTAATTTATTCTTGTTTAGTTGCATTATATTAGACATTGATATAATGATATTTTTCTTTCAATAACTTACATTTCAATAATTTACATTTGTTTTGTTGCTTGCGAGATTATCTGATATGAATGTATTAAATACATGAAAAGAGACAGATGCAGGTATTAAAAAATCATGCACAGAAGGGTGTTTATTTCGCAGAAGAATCCATATGTTTATTTTATTTTTTTGTTCAATAACTGCATAAAGCATTTAATTTCAACATAGATTGAATTTCATTAAAACTAACTTTTCTACCTATAAAATTATATAGCTTTGTATCTTATAACTTTTTAAAATATAACTTATAATATATTTATTATTTTTTATTAACTTCAACCCTTATAGATATACAATAGTTAATTAAGATAACATTAACTATATTCAATAACATACTTATATCTATAAATATTAATATATAATAGTTTTGTAATTATTTTTAGTGTATATATTTCCTTACCAATTTTATCCTTATTAATATAAGTCATTTTATTATTTTACCCTTTAGGTTTTATAATTATTCTTTAAAATTCAATTAATTACCCACAAGAAAGACCTATTTATTATAAAAATAATTTATTTTTAATTACTTTTTATAAATATTTTTTATAAATTTAATAATATCTTTATTTTAACAATTATGATAAATTTTAATTTCTTTATTATCATAAAGCATAATGGACATACGTGCACCTAGGGCATACAAAAGGAAGAGTCATGCATGAGTAGTAACTGTAACGGTTGTTGAAAACAAAAAAACAAAAAAGAAAAAGACTTGCATGGACCCAAGTGACGAGGAAAAACAAAATCAATATATGGCATGAATGATTAATGAAACCGGACCCAATGAAAAAAAAGACAAATAATAACGAACAAGTTGTAGTAAGCTGTTTTCCAGATTCGTACGTAAGATTACGCAAGATACAGGATTATACCTGCATTTCGTATTGGACTAATTCAAATATGCATATGGTCAAGTAAATTAATTGACTCTTAATCTTATATGTTCCTATATCATAACATATTTTAAATTTATAGTTTCTGCATATTTTAATTACCATCCAAAAGACTGTTTACTTGCTTTTATTCCCTGCATTTTGAAGATTTTATAAATGAATCAAATATCTCTGCCCAATGAGTACAATATGTTTGAAAGTAACTAAAAATTTAATTTTATACTGAAAGAATATGTTTTTCATCTATCTAAAATACTCAAATGTAGTTCTTATATTATTCTAAATTTGTTGGTATGTCTTTTACTCCTTAAAATATAAAACATGTAAATTTTTTTTATCTAAATGTCTAACTTGTTAAATGTCATGTAGTTCTGGATTACATGACATCCATGTGATGATCACATCACAAGTGCTTTCCTACCTCTGAAAATAAGTTTGATGACAATTGTTTCTTCACGTACTCCCTATAATTGTATCTTTTTAGGTTAAAAGGAAAACCCAATATCCATGGGATCTTGACTAAAAAGAATATTTTTTTTACAGGGAAAAAATTCTTCCACCAATAAAACTCCTGCTCCAACAATTACCAATCTAGAACCTAGAAAATTTTTCAAGTTGTAACATATACATACTCATGAATAGTTTAAGTCTATTATACATCAATTATGTTTTATGAGTAGGAAAAGTGGACAACAAAGTTGGCCTTAATTTTAGACAGCATTCACATTTTACAATATGCTTATACGAAAAATAGCAAAATATTTTAAATACTTAAAATAAAAAGCATTACAATACTTAAATTAAAATAAAAAATATTAAAAATATTTTATAAAATAAATTTTTAAATAAAAATGCAACTAAAAATATTTGAATTTATGAAATAATTAAATTTAATTATATCATAATAGAAATACGGTCACATGTTAGTATTTAGTTTCATCTCATATTTTAAGTTGACGATAGCGATTACAAACAATCTCGATTTATTGATCAGTCAACTCGATACTGGACCCACATTCCAAAATATCGAGACATTTTTTTTATTTAATTGTATTGTACTGTAACATAATATTTAAATTTAAAAAAAATCATTAAAATTTGATTATATCATAATTAATAAAAATACGGTCACATGTTAGTATATGATTCCATCTGATATTTCTCTTCCAAGCACACTTACACACTCCCATATATAATCTCAGTCCCTGAATTCTGATCTTTATCAGTGAAGAATGGAGTTTCAGGCTTTCCTTTGACATGGCGTCAAAGTTGTCCACGGAGAGAGCCATGTCAGTGTCCCCTCTTGTTTGGAAGATGAAAAGGCTCCTCAACGTGGGCTCGGAGAAGAAGCTTCAAGAAGCGGTTAAAACGATCAACGTCTTAGCCAAAGAGGTGATAAGACAAAGAAGAAAAACGGAGCTTTGTTCTCACAAGGACTTGCTGTCACGGTTCATGAGTTGTGTGAACGATGAGACATACTTGAAAGATATTATCGTGAGTTTCTTATTAGCTGGTCGTGACACAGTGGCTTCGGCACTCACAACCTTTTTCTGGCTACTGGCAAAGCACCCCGAAGTGGAGTCAAAGATTGTTGTGGAAGCAGAGGGAGTAATTGGAGGAGAGAAGAGCAAAGATATATCAAGCTTCGAGGAGCTTCAACAACTGCAGTATTTGGAAGCAGCGGCGTATGAGAGCATGAGACTGTACCCTCCAATTCAAATGGATTCGAAGTTTTGTTTGGAGGATGATGTGTTACCTGATGGGAGTTTTGTGAAGAGAGGGACTAGGGTTAGTTACCATCCTTACGCAATGGGTCGTTTGGAGGAAATATGGGGTTTGGATTGCTTGGAGTTCAGGCCAGAGAGATGGTTGAAGAATGGGGTGTTTTGCTCAGAGAATCCGTTCAAATACCCGGTTTTTCAGGCGGGGATGAGGGTGTGTTTGGGCAAAGAAATGGCGCTGTTGGAGCTGAAGAGTGTGGCGGTTTCATTGCTTCGGAGGTTCCACATCGAACTGGTGGCACCACATCATTGCACCCCTCGATTCTCACCTGGTCTCACTGCCACTTTAAGTTGCGGCCTTCGCGTAAAGGTTCGTGATCAAGGTATCCAATAACAACAACGACACCCTCTTGAACAATAGATCAAATATAAAATAATTTATGTCAGAATTGGATCACCATAATGTCATCTTCTGATTAAATTAATAGAGTGATTGCGAAGGAGATGACTCCATGGTGTCGCGTCATTGGATTACTCCGGTGAATTTAACTTCTATTTTTCACATAATTCAAATCTGATATGCATATATTCGTTATATATCAAACTTTAATGCACTTTTTCAGATTATTTTAATACCATTCTGTAGTTAAATGAAATGTACAAATTTTCGAAATAAAACACAAATTCCAATAATAAGATGAGAAAAAAAATTATAATTTTATTCTTTCATAATATCTAATTTTTAAAGTTTAAAAAAATTCCTTTTCTTTTATTCTTTCTTTTTTATTCTCTTTATATTTTTTTCTTCATCTTTTTCGGTATTCCTATCTCTTTTTCTTCATCTCCATACTCTTCATTTTCTTTTCAAACTTGAGTAGAATGAACTTTTATTCCTATATCTTTTATTTTTTATTATACCTTTTTCATATTTTATAATTTATATAGTACTCTTTTTTTTATAATCTTTCAAGCAAAATATTCAAAACTTTGATCAATAATGAATATAATCACTCACTTGCTTAAATATTACACAATTATTTGTGTAAATTTTGAACGTCGGGGCCACTATTTTAGTTGACAATTATAAAATACTAATCCTACAATGAACGAGACATTTAAAATATGTTTGTGTTTTTCATTTAATTAGGAATAATTAGTATACTTAGATTAATTGAAGGAATAATGAATGGAAAGATAAACATAAATCATCCAATTTGTAACAGAAACAACTGATCAGAGGAATTGACAATTTGTCCCTTTAATCTCCCATGAGCTTTGCTCATGTTACTCCTACCAGGCATACATAATATCACCTTCCTTCCACCTCTGTAAAAGTATTTTCTTACCACGCTTTCTTTACAATTTTTTTATCAGAAAAATATATATTCAATTTTAATGAAAAATCAAAATTTTAAGATGGCTTTATTTTTGTTTCACATTTCACATATGTAGATTACAAAAATAACTTATGAGAAATGTATATATTAATTGTATCACTATAACCGATATCAAATATTACTAAGTTGGTTAATGTTTCCAATATCAATGTCAGAAATAACTCTATAACTAATGTAAAAAAAAATAGTGGATGTAAAAAATTATTATTTATAGTTAAGGTGTCTCTTTAGTGACTTTAAGTTTGAACTGTAGAAAGAAAACAAAAGTTTGTGAAAATATGTGAGAGTGAATAATTTTTTTTTAAAACTGTGAATAAAAATATTATGGAAGCAAGCAGCAGCTATAATACTGCAAGTAACTAAATACTTGTATATACACTAAACATTTATTCTTGACGAGAGGTAATTAATATGGATTGCGACAGTAAAAAAATAGATTCATTATAATTAAATACGGATAAAAAGCTATGATCAAAGTAGTAAAGTTTACAAAGAAACAAACCAATTCAAAAATAGTTTTTAATTATTCGCTGAATTAGTTTTTTTTTAACCGAAATTCAAATCAATTTTGGGTTTATAAAATAAAAGATATGAATTTGAGTTATGTATAATTTCGATCGTTCAATTCCTTAACTAACTAACTAACTAACTATATATATATATATATATATATATATATATATATATATATTAAAATTTCTATAATGCACGCATATAATTAATTTTATATTTAATAAATAAAATTACACAATACTATAATTTTAAATCAAATTAAACAAATGAGTTGAATTGATTTTGATCTAAGTATTTATTCTTTTAAAAGACTGGTAAATTCCAATAACAACAATAAAGTCTTTGATTGTTCGTGATTCTCCCTAATTCTTAGTCAGGATTAGGTGATTTAGATTAGAGTTTAGAAGTATTATATTTTTAGAGATTGAGCTCATATTTATATATTTATAGGTGTTCTAATAGACCAGAAACATTTAGGTCTAATAGGTCCAATCTAACGTAAGACTCAGCTTGTTACGATTCATTTCTAATTTCAATCTGTTGTTCTATATTCCTCTAAGTATCATACGTATAGGGTCGTTACGTGTCACTTATCAATAACATGTGTCATATGTCAACTCGTCTGTAAATGAGCTAGCCTCATCCTTTATCGACTGTATGAGCATCTCAATCAGCTACCTTGATATACTAAAAAAGCATATACAAATATAGTTTGGTTAGTACATTTCCTCAATATATAATATATAGTATTTATATAAAACTCCTATTGAACTTCGAGATTTTAATTAATATTGTATAGTCAAGAGCTTATTTCAACTTGACTCAACTTATTTTTTAATCCTAAGAGAACACACAAACGAAAAACAGTCCAAAAATAGTTTTATACAAATAGAATAACTTACTCGACACAGACACAAAACATTAATTTAAGCATTAAAATTTAAGAAACATAAATGTTGAACCTGCTATCAAAATTTCTGTTGAATCCTACCATAATAAATACTTAGTCATGTATTCATGATGACTGTTCAATGATTGTTCCAGTTGACTTATTCGCTGACCTTTTTTCTCTCATGAACAAGTTTTCTCATTGTGCCTAGCTAAAAGTTACACATAAAGTGGGTGTGCACGTTTTCACCTTTTACCACAAAAAGAAGAGAGTTAAGGCCCAACAAACCCCCTCCTTCCTCAGTACGTGCAGACTAGTATCAAATGATCTTATAACAAACTTTAAATTTTCTTAGTTAGGTAATTTGCTGGTCATTATTTTATTATTATTATTATTATTATTATTATTATTATTATCATCATCAATATAAATATTTTGTAAATTTTAGAGCAATCTCCTTCTTATTATAAGGTTTTATTAATTTTATTGTGCCACATCATTTTTTTAAGATCTTATAAATTTTAATCTAATATACAAATTTTCTAAACTTACACTTTCATAAATTTATTTATGTTTAATTTTTTTCAAAATTTAAACAATTATTTTGTTTTATTTTATGATACATACTCTTATTTAAAATCTAAAGTTGTTGTTATATCAATACACTACAATTAAAGTGTATAAATCTAATATATCACCTTGAAAATAATTCATATAATGAAAAATGTTTTAACATTAAAATATAATATATTGTGTAGCACTCAAAATACTATTTTATTATAATTCTACCGTACAAAATATTTAGTACTTTAAAATAAATATTAAATATAACACTATTCATATATATATATATATATATATAGAACGAAATCATAAATTATCTCTTTAATTCTTTTCAAAAATAGTTAGAAACTTACACCTACATTTATTCATATATACAATATAAAAATAATAAGTAGAGGGTTAAGTTATAAAAAAAATATTATCATAATACAATAATTCTATTTCAATTCAATGCAACAATAAATTAATAAGTTAATTTTAAAGAAATGATAATTTTAATAAAATGAAATTTGAATAATTAAACTTTTCTATTTATAAATTATTTAACTTATTTAATAAAATATTTATATTTTATCTCATTTAAACTAGTTATCCCGTACTAAATTACTTCGTCCTTATCTAATGTATTTTTCTTAAAATAAAAAGTTAAACTTCATAAAACAAATAACATTTTAACTGTTAATAAATAGTTTTTTTTATAGGCACTGTTAGTAAATAGTAAAATATTTATTTTGAACAAACTCAGGCTTTTACTGTAATTTTCACCCTTGTTACTTTAGGTTTCTACATATGATTAGAACTTTGTCTCAATGATGCAGCACACTAAACAACAACACTTTTACCATTAGATGATTAAGGTTGTTGTTGCAAATTTAATTTAACTAATTCTTCGTGAACTCTCTAGAATTAATAGTTATAAGTTTATACTTCACAAGACCTATTCCAAAACAAATCCTAGAATTAGTATAATACGCAATTTATAAACTTTTGTGTGAGCGAATAGTTTTATATAATTGTTTTCATTTGTTAGTCGAAGATAATTGTTTCCACGTATTGTACTCATATTTGTAGTGACAAGTTTTAAAGATAAAGACCATAGGAAGAAGTGAAAAAATTTTATTTTATTTTTCATTTTTGTTAGAAAGAAGTAGAATAATTGAATAAAAACTTTTCCAAATTATCTTTTTTCTTTTTCTGAACTTTTAATACCAAAATATATGTTTCCAAAACTCAATCTCGACCTAATTCTATTTACAGAAAAATAATATTAAAACCAAAACAAATAAAATTAATTTTTTAATTGATTTAAATTCTCAATTTACTCGACCCAGTTGGATGGATACACTCTAATAATCCACTGTCCACTATACACTAATAATACACTAATCAATGATTTATTTAATTAATTTAAATTCTCAATGCACTACTATTTATTGGGTGACCCATTCCCAATTCTAGAAGTACACGTTCTAAAACTTGATAATCAAATATAGTATGATTTATAATGTTTAATTTATCCCATAAGTGGTAAGTGGTAAGTGGTAGTTGTGCATATCTATGAATTGTGCTTGATGATGACATATAATTTTTTTTTTTAATTCAAGGTCATTTTCATCACGATCGTCGCAAAAGCATCGAACATGAACTTGACTATTGGGATCATAATGAGAATGTATATAGATAGATAGAAACAGAGAAGGATAAATTATTTTAACAATAATTTTAAAATATTTATTTCTAATATTTTTATATTTAATATTTATGTATAAATTATTCTTTAAAACTGTTATATTTTAAAAAAGTGAAGAATAGAGATGAGAAATATCGATTTCAAATTTATAATTGAAGTAACTTGATCTTTTCATGTCAAATTGCAACACACTGAACAACACACATTTTTTTTTTCTTGACAAAGAATTCTATTAAAATACATTGGTAGTATAAAAGTTTTCAACTTAGGATAAGATTAATTTTTTTACTAAATTTTTTAAAATCATATCTATGAAATCATTTAAATTTGTTGATAGTGTAAAACTTATTTAATACATGAAAATTAAATTAAAAAAAATGAGTCTATCGGTATAACTTTTAGTAAAATTCCATTTCATGTGCCTATAGGTACTACTATGTTCTATATTTGTTAATTTTTCATATTGATTTACATAGACTAAGAAGTATTTAGTAATATCGGTAATTATTATTATTATTATCATTATTATTATTATTATTATTATTATTATTATTATCATTATTATTATTATTATTATAATTTTATAGGTATAAAATATCTATCAATCTTATCGATAATTAATTTTCATTTAAATATTGTAATAATTTTATAAATTTTTTTAGTTTTTATTTATACGATTCAAACACGATACCTTATGAAACATGCAAATGTAATTCACGTAATTCACTCAATTAATTTGACGCTAGTAAAATATTATTATTTTTAAATTAACATATTCTTATTAAACACTATCACAGTAATAAATTACAATTATAATAAATAATAGTTAGGAAAGAGTTGGTATGTAAAAGAAAATCCTAAATAGTTTAGGATATGATGTAATGGTAATTTGTGAACTTTTTTTTTTAACTTAACGACATGTCTTTTAGAATAAAAATTGTAATGAAGTTACCAAATATTAAGTTGGACAATATCAATATGATAATATAATGTCAACAAACTTAAAGGTAAAATATTAACATTATAAAGGGAGTTTATAAACACATTAATATCTTTGCCGATTTTTTTTTTTTCAAATAAAATCCTTGAAGAGTCCCTAAACATCAAAATAAACAATTTTTTGAATATGGCTAACTCTAACTTTGTGAGGGAGTTTGAAGTTGGAAAAATAAGTGATACACCTCAAAAGAAAATGATACTATTTAGATTTGTAAAACATCCAATATGTTTTAAATAAAGTATGAATAGAATGATCAAATAGATTAATTTAAAATAGTTATATGATTTTGCTAATCTCATTGTTCATATTTATGTGAGGATGAAGGTTATAATTAATGCTCGTGAGCATATTAAAATTGTTAAAACGAATCCTATGCTGTACTTTGTGGATCATGGTATCATATTTGAGGAGACAAGGCTAAGTGGATATACGTTGGAGAGAGAAAAAAGTGGAAGAAAATGGCTTTGAAAATTTAAAGATAAAATCGTCTTGTTCATTCCGACAAGACATTATAAATATAAAGAATAGGAAAAGTCTTTCTCCACATTTGAGAAAAATATAAAATATAAATTTATCAGCATGCATGGTTATAGTTGTTATTATTACTAATCATGATTAACGTACGCCATGATTTAGGGTTTATTTTCTGTGACTTTATGAGTGACATTCTTCCTATATTCAATGTTAGAAGCTCTGGAAATCCCACACGAAATGGTGAAATTATTGGGTAAACACATTCGTTGTGATGACATGGTGTATACGCGTAAATAAATAAGACAAATAACCATTTAGTGGGGAATGGATTAGAAGATATATTTACTCGCAAAATTTTAATATGTATGGTAATACAGTAGCTTGCTCCCCTTTTCTCCTACTATAACGTAATTAACATTTCAAAAATTTTGTAACATTTTTTTTATTCAATTTTAATAAAATATATTATAAATAAAATATATAATTTCAAATCACAAAACGATTAATAAAAAAAATAGTTTAAGCAAAAAAAAAATTGTTTGAAGGAAAATAATCTCATTCGAGTGAAAATTCAATAATTATATTGTATTTAATAGATATAACTAATAATATATCACAAAATATTTTTACTCATACATAGTTATATAAACAATATATTACTAAAATAAAATAATGTATTCGACATAATTAGAAGAAGAAAAAACACAAGAGTGCGCTAGTGTATTAACACTTTGGTTGATATCCATAAAAAATAGTAATTTGACATTTTATTTTTAGGAGTTAGTTAACGGAGAGGTACTGAAGATAATAGGGAACTTATTATTAAACTTATAAATAAATTAAATTAATTTATAAAAAAAACATTCTATTTATTGATTTTTATAATTATTTGTAGGAAATGTTATCTAGACAATATAACTAATCATATGTTTGAATAAAGGACTTGATACAAACAAATGGAATGGTTTGTACCTTAAACTTATGACTTTGTAAAGTTATACGGTGGGTGAGATAACACAAACGTGATGCTCAACTGAAGGTTCTCTATGAGCAATGTGCTGGTTGAATTACAAAGCCATGACTATGCTTAGGATATTGCTGTTGTCTCTATTGCAAAAATCTTCCAAAAGAAAAAGACTAAACACTTTACATGGCAAATGTTTCCCACTAATTTTCTTCGCTTTTTAACTCTTCACCTCTCTTCTGATTGTTCTGGTCACAAGTGTGGTGCTACTGAAGAATGATGGTTCCTTCCCATGTAGAATGTCATCAAGCAAAGATGATGTATGACTCTTCCAGTGCACAACTATTTCTTCAAACTGGATTTTGTGGCATTACACTAGCAGTATTCACCATCAAGGTTGGTCTTTACACTAGCTGCAGGATTAAACCAATATCATTATCTAACACAAATTATTAGTTTTTCCTAAATCACTTTTTATCAAGCTAGTTAAAATATTATTATGCGTAAGATTATGACGAATTTATAAAACTGTAAATCGTTAAATTATAACTCGAATAATATATTTTACTTCTTTAAATATATATATGTATATTAACACATTCTTTATCAAAATAAAAGTAAAAAAAATAAAAGAAAATATTTAAGAGATGTTAATAAAAGAAATAAAAGATATGTTTATTAAAAGTGCCTTAGTTTTGTTTTATTTTAATTAAATTAGAAACTTGTTTAATTTAATCAAGAACATCAATCTTGCAAAAAAAAAAACTCTTAATCTTTATTTGGATTTAAAATTTATTTTAATTTTAAATACAATAAATTTAATTAGATGGTGACTTTATTTTAATTGAGATTGAAACTTATATTCAACAGAAAAATGTGAATGATATATCAGAAAAAACTATTAATTCTTAATTAAGTTTGAAATTTATTTTTTATTTTAATTATGTAATTAAGTAGTGTCACATTTCACAACACATGTCAAAATATAATATTAATTGTATTAATTTCTAATTAAATTTAGGTTGGACTTACTCCATTCATTGAACAAGGTAAAGAGTAAGTGGAAGAGAAAAATGGGAATCACACTTTTTTACAATTTTATTCTGTGATACTAGTCCTATAATCTTGAATGAAATTCTATAATCTTGAGTGAAATTTGAATAATAGGCAGTATATACGATTTTATGATTTTATAGTTAAAATCTAAATTTTAACTATTTTGCTTTTTACTATAATCTTGATGAATATTTAAACAATATTATTAATTATTTAATCTTATTTATATATATATATATATAAATATTAATCAGGATCATATAATAAATTATAATCTAGAACCAATTAATACATTTTAGTTATTCATTTCTTCTAATTACATATAGACTATTATGTCACCCTCTAACATACTTTCAAGAAAGGAAATAATTGTGTTTTGGCTATGTAAATATGTCACCCTCTAATATATTTTCAAGAAAGGAAATAATTGTGTTTTGGCTCTGTAAATATATCTTACATGAGTTTATGGGATCGGTGAATAGTTTGTTTTAGGAAATTAAAGTTTTTTTTTTTCAAATTATGTAAAAGTTAGTAAAATTATGAAAATACAAAATCATGCAATAATTTCATTTTTCAGTTTTTTTATAATTTTTTAAAATAGGAAAAATAAAGTAAAATACGTATGAGATTTTGAAATTAAAAATTAAAAGTAAAAAATTAATGTAATCAAATGTAACATTCATTAAGAAACTTGTATAAAAACTTAACATTAAAAGACTTAAAATAGAATAATATTTCATATTAAAATAATGTTTAGAAAAAAAATTAGGAGCAAAAACTTCATAGGTATAATAGTTTGTTGTTATGCTCAAATTTAATATATCAGTACGACGAATTCAAAATCAAGAATAAAGTTAAAATGATATAAAAATAGTTTTGCCTATTATGTTTTGTTTTGTTGAACCTAAGAAAAATGATTCAATAACTCGTGGAAAAACGTGAGGGAGTTTTGGGCTTTTATGTGAAGCGTTGATAAATAAGGGTTAAGTTTTGGGCTTTGATTTAGTCTTTATCCAAAGGAGTCTTGGGCTGAAGAATCACACTGCCATTTGTTACATTTTGTAATAAACTGTTACGGTTGAATACATTGATTCATGGGAGCATTTTAGTAATATTGGTCGTTCCTTGACTAAGATCCAAAATCCATGCCACCAAATACTGATTCCTTCACTCTCTTTCGCTGCACTTCTGCACTTATAGTGACATTTTTTTCGCGTTGCTGCATAATCTTTTCACTACACACGCAATAACAAATTATCAGTTTATAAACTACTTGCTTTCTTCATCATAGAATCCAATACACCTTTTTCTTTTGCACGTAAGAGTGGTGTATGTTGGAAAATGAATAATGCAATAAAGATGTTACGAAATTTGCTACTGTTACTACTACTATTACCCCTCTTGGCCGTTCAAGGATCAGATCAACATGAAAGAAAGGTATGCTCAATTGATGAAGTCAGTTACCCAACTTATTGGAACTATTTTTCGGAATGATTACTGATCCCAGAGAGATTATATATGTTTCTTTTATCACACTTTTCTCAATTGCATGAATTTTTTGTGGAAAAATAAAAAATAAAACAGCCATATATTGTATACATGGGAGACTTACCAGCGGATAGAACCAATGCAGTGGAAAACCACCACCACAACTTGCTAGAGATTGCGATTGGAGAGTAAGGATCTCTATCTATTACCAAATAGGAATGCATTTGATTGCACTTTTTTTTTTTTTTTTTTTTTTTTTTTTTTTTTTTTTTTTTTTTTTTTTTTTTTTTTTTTTTTTTTATGATGAATGGCTCTTTTTATTTGTTTTACTTCAGCATGCAGTTAGCCAGAGAGTCCAAAATACATAGTTATGGAAAGAGCTTCAACGGATTTGTTGCAAGACTTCTGCCACATGAAGCAGAGAGACTCCAAGGTTGGTATACCGAAGTGATGCCTTAAATTAAAACACAAATGTTCTTTAAGAATTATGCAGTTGTATTTGATTTTGTGCAGAGGAGGACAGTGTGGTTTCTGTGTTTCCAAATACAATTCGCCAACTACACACGACAAGGTCGTGGGATTTTCTAGGAATGCCCCTAAATGTGAAGAGAAATACCAACATAGAAAGTCATATTATTGTGGGCGTGTTGGATACAGGTGTGAAGAAAACATTTGCTTGATAGTAACAGTGAAAACAGATAATAAATTGGTCTCTATTGAAACAGGCATTTCGGTTGATTCCCCCAGTTTCAACGATAAAGGGTATGGACCTCCCCCACGTAGATGGAGAGGCAAATGTGTAACAGGAGCAAACTTTACTGGCTGTAACAAGTAATGTTCTATGCATCTCTTACATTTCTCCAATCAAGAAAAACACAACATCATATGAATCTAACATCATGTCTTCTAACATTATAGTATTTTACTCTAAATTAAAAAAAAAATATGATTATACACTGCACTAAATAGTTGTACCCCATTAAACAGTTTCTTAGTGACATTAACAAATTTAAATTATACTTGTTAGTTATCAAGCAAGAGTATAACAAGAAGGAAAAAAAAATATTGATAAAAATAACACCTTTGACAATACTTTTAACAAAATGATAAACAATTAAGTAACTTGTTGCAAAATTCATAAACATCTTCATGCAAGGTTGATTATTAGATTTGGTGTGGAATGAATGAATGGCAGCAAGGTGATCGGAGCCAACTACTTCAATCTGGGCGAGAGCAACTCAAGCTCCGACAGCATGAGTCCGGCGGACGACGCGGGTCACGGCACTCACACGTCGTCGATCGCGGCGGGCGTAGCGGTGAAAGGCGCTAGTCTGTACGGCGTTGGCAAAGGCACGGCGAGGGGCGGCGTTCCATCTGCCCGCTTGGCTATGTACAAGGTTTGCTGGGTTTCAGGCTGCAGCGACATGGACATGCTCGCGGGCTTCGACCAGGCCATCGCCGACGGCGTCAACTTCATCTCCGTTTCCATCGGAGGCCCCGCACATGACTTCCTCACCGACCCAGTTGCCATCGGAGCATTCCACGCTATGGCTAGAGGGATTCTCACTTCTTGCTCCGCCGGCAACAGTGGCCCTCGCCCCATGTCCGTTGAGAATGTCGCGCCCTGGATTTTGACGGTAGCTGCTTCCTCCACTGATAGACAGTTCATTACAGTCGCTGCTATCGGTGATGGAAAGAACGCCACAGTAAGTATGATAGTTTCATGTGTTTGTGGTTGAACCTTGATATCACTTCTAACAATGTAACCATAACTCAAATTAATCTATAGCATTGTCATCTGATAACAATGTAGAGGGTATATTTACTGACTTTGGAAGTGGTTTGACTAATTTCAAGTTTGTTTATCATAAGGCTGATATTTTACTGCTTATCTCTCTTACCTTTCGTGCTAATGTTCTTAATATCTAGTATAAAATAGTTGACAGTGTAAAGTTCTTGACTGGAGATGGAAAACAATTTGATGATACAGAAGTAAAAGTTTATGGCTTATTTGATTGGTATATGGTAGGGAATGTCTATTAATACCTTTTCGCCCAAGAAAAAGATGTATCCATTGACTAGTGGACTCCTTGCTTCTAACCTTACCGGAGATGGCTATGGCAGTCCTCGGTATTCTTCTTCATAACTTGCTTGCAAAACTTTGTTCATTAAGAAGATTCTGATTGGTTTGAGGATACTAATATAGTTCTTATAATTATGGTTTAGGAGTTGTGATTATGGGACTCTAAGCAAGGACAAGGTGAAGGGCAGGATAGTGTACTGCGTTGGGGGAACAGGAACACAGGACTTGACCCTCAAACAACTAGGGGCAGCTGGAACCATTATAGTCCTTGAAGAGGAAATAGACGCCTCCTTCGCCACGGTTATTCCAGCTACCTTTGTTGAAGCAAGTACTGTGGACGAAACCATTGATCTCTACATCAATTCCACAAAGTACGTTTTTTCTTTCACCATGCTCTCAAATGGGTAATGACATAACTCTTTCAAGTTAAATAACCGAAAGAAACATCTTGATTGCATTGGAATTTAGGAATGCTAAAGCCGTTATTCACAAGACAACAACTAAAGAAGTGCCTGCTCCATTTCTTGTTTCTTTTTCATCAAGAGGTCCTCAAACGATCACTCCAAATATCCTCAAGGTGATATCTCTCTCTATCTCCCTTTTGTTCCATTTGGCTTTGCTTCTAAATTTCTATTGTTGTATGTGAAGCCTGACTTGACTGCTCCGGGAGTGGACATACTAGCTGCTTATTCCAAATTGACATCACTAACAGGGTACCGTGAAGACAATCGTCATGTTGGTTTTAATATATTATCAGGAACATCTATGTCATGTCCACATGTCACTGCAGCAGCTGCCTATGTCAAATCCTTCCACCCTGACTGGAGTCCTGCTGCAATTAAATCTGCTCTCATGACCACTGGTGAGAACATTAGAATATTGAATGCGCTAAAATTGTTAGTTGACAAGAAAAGTTTCACCTTCAAATCTAACATCTTTGTCTCTACTATTTAGCCACTCCCATTAAAATCAGTGACAACTTCACGCTACTGGGATCTGGTTCAGGACAGATTGATGCTGTAAAAGCAGTACATCCTGGTCTAGTCTATGACATTGGAGTGTACTCCTATATCTCCTTCCTTTGTAAGGAAGGCTTCAACAACACCAACATTGGTATACTAATTGGCATAAAAAATTTCAATTGCAAAAGCATTAAGACTGACCCAGGAACGGACGGAATCAACTACCCCAGCATGCATATCCACCTCATTAGTTCTAGTGATAGAATTTCTGCAGTTTTCCATCGGACTGTGACTAATGTAGGATTTGGAAATTCAACTTACAAGGCTAAAGTTACAGCCCCTAAAGATCTTTCAGTGAAGGTCATCCCAGATACATTGCAGTTTAGCCAATTGCACCAAAAACTGTCATTTAAGGTTGTTCTGAAGGGGCCTCCAATGTCCGAGGAGGCATTTGTAAAATTTGCATATCTTGAATGGAACGACTCTAAACACAATGTCAGAAGTCCGATACTTGTCTATAAACCAATGCCAGTGTATTGAATGTATTGGACCGTAGTGAACAATTGCATGATCTAGAAAATTGGGTACAAGAGTTTTTTGGAAAAAAAATCAGAAATTTATCTAACAAAAAAGATAGTTGAGGACTTCTTTTTTTTCCCTTATTGTATACATCTTAGTTATTTGTTTTAGCTGAATGAAAAGGAATTTGACTGCAGGAGTGGCCATTTTATTCATCACCTGGATCTTATAATCTCCTACTTTTTCTTCTCTTAACTCATACTCCCTCCATAATAAGGTGGTAGGATTAAAAATTGTCTCAACTCTATCGCCAAATGTCTATCTTTCGAGTTTGAGCATATTGGAGAAAAGGGAGTACAAATTTTAAGATATGAAATATAAAATATAAAATATTTTATATATCGAGGAGAAAGGAGTACACATTTAAGGAAAGGTTATACCAAAAAAATTTGTGAAAGAAAATCACCCTTAAAATAAACTGCTCCATCAAAATCAGCATAGTTCTGAAGTTCACAGGCATATCCATCAAAATCAGCATAGTTCTGAAGTTCATAGGCATATCCAACTATGAAGGTGTCACGAACAACCACTTCACCTAACCAATCCCGCCACTTATCATTGACAGCAGGAGATGATGGTTGTAGAATTGTTTTTAAATTAGAACGCTAAAACCATGATCATGATGTAAAATCATTTGAAAAAATGAATAAAAGATTAAGGATAGATTTGAAAATTCATTAGAATAACATAGGATAACAAATTGCATGTTCCAATATACAGATATAAATGAAAATGTCAAATTGCGTTGAAAGTGGACTACAGTAGATGAAATTGAAATCCTTTCACAACGGAAAGTTAACCTAGTTCACAAATATAAAAAAAACACTTCGTGTTCAGACTTATGATATGATTGAAATCCAAGGTGTTTTCATTATGTAATGAGTGGTAACACTATATTACTTTTCTGTTTATAAAGGTGTTAGCACGATTATTTACCTAAACAAATAGGTATTATACAACAGTGAACTGACTAATACACAATAAATATATATATTTTGTATGTGTGTATGAGACTGTCAGAAGTTCTGTTCTGGTCACAATGTGCAAAAATATATAAAAGCTATTGCATTCATGTCATTTACCCGAGTGACCACCCAAATTTTTAACCAAATAATAAACAGTATGCAGACATCTCCGCTCCGAAATTAATTGATGCACACACAAAGAATGAAGGTGAAGGCTGTTCGTTATTAAATGTCTCTACTTCGGTTGAAAGATGATCTCAGTTCTCAAAAATAAGGATATTATAGAAGAACAACTCCTAAATTTCTCTGTTCTGTCTTTTAAAGCGGCAACAAATTTCTGATCTGATGTTTACGGTCAGAAATTGAAAGTACAAGATTCCGGTATAACTAACAATGAAAAACTTGGTCAGTTTCAGCTTAAGAAACCAACTTCCCTCTGTGTCTTTTTCTCCTCATTGGGAGGAAAAACTCCTAATAAGTAAATTAAAAATAAACAAGCAAGATTTTTGAAAAAAAATTAAACCTTCAACAAAGACAGCTCTCTACATGATCTGTTGTTCAGTTCTTTTCCTCTCAAGGTCTTCAACAGATATAGTTTACCTGTCCGAAGGAACTTGCTCCCTTTGAACTTTATATTCCACAGTCAACACTGCATTCGAGACTGACGGTTATGGATGCTTTTCTGCTTGGTTAATTGCTTTCTCCTCTTTCTTGCTTCTGCCGCAGCAACTGCATCTGCTAGACTTTTTCCCTGGCAAATGAACTCTTCTGGCTTCTTTTCAAGTGAAGATGCTGCAATATTAGCTGTTGCAGATCCTTTATTGTTTGGAGCAGAATGTAATTGAAGTTCGTTTTCTTGAGCAGAAGCTTGACCATTACAACCAAGTGTGGGTCCATGATAATTTTCTACAGTGTGACATCCTGATATCTTCTCACCTCCGTCCAAAGAAAATCTTGGAGGGTTATTATTGAGTCTGGCCTCTGTCCAGGCTTGATAATCCACATTTGCCAGTGTATTCAAAGATGAACTAGAACTACAAGGTTTGCCTAGAGAAAGATTATTTTGTTTATCTTTCAGGCTAGAGGAAGGTGATGATTGTTCATTTCCAAACTGTGGACAAGGGAATATCCAAGGACATGGAAACATGTAAAATGGATTTTGTGTTTGCTTATCATTTATAAGGTTATTTTGTTTGTGATATGATTCAGACTCGGAAGAACACGGGACATTAGCAATAGATGGAATGATGATGGAATTAAATGATGTATTTGGTAAATGAACTGGATAAGTAGGCTGAGGGGGTGAAGGCCAAAATACATGTTGAACTGGAAAAGGGTTATAAAGGAACCATGTACTATTACCAGACGAAGGTGTTACCTCAGCCACAGATGACTCGGGTTCAACAGGAGTTTTCTCCACTTCAGTGTTTATTGACTTGGCTAACTGCAAATGGAAGATGACATTGATTTTCCTGGATTAATATAATTCCTACGCAAACAAGTTATACTAAGCTTAAATTTCTACCACATCAAAACATCTTACTTGTTCTTTTAAGTACTTGTTTGTAGTCTCCAAAGACTGATACTCTTTCAAAGCCAAATCTTTCTCCTTTTTGACAGAAATGTCAGAAAATGTGTAAGAAATATGAATTTTCAAATAAAACATCAAATAGGGTAAATAAATTGATAAATATCTTAAATAGATGATTCATATAAATAATTACAACAAGTATAGAGGAAGGGGAAAGAGAAAGACACTAAAAGTGTCTCAACAAAAAGATATAAAATAAGGGATAGTACCATACCTTCTTTAGACTTTCATTCTCCAACACCAAAGTGGCAGCTTTTTTTGTTAACTCCTCACACAGAGCCTGAAACATTTTTATATACACATACATAAAAGAGGAAATTTCTAAACATCTCAATGACAAATCAATCAACCAGAAATGAATACACAACTCAAAAAGAATCAGAGTTTTTCTTTTATAATAGTTCATTTTAAAAATTTTGTTTATTTTAAATTTTCTCATTCACAAATAATATTGGATTGAAGTAACCGTTACATATTCATCCATAATTCAACTATAGACTTGAGAGCATAATTCAACTATAGACTTGAGAGAGTCTCTTGGTCGAATAAAAATTATGATCTTATAAAGAATAATATACTGCAGAGATCTTGTTAATAGAAAATACAGATTTCATGTATTCATGAAATATGTAGTTACTTTGATCAGGACAGAAAAATTTAGAGTAACATACCATCTATAGCTAGGGGAGTCATCAATTACAATAAGCACTAAATAAGAAATAACCAAACATTATCTAAAAAAGGAACAGTACAGACAGTACCCATAATTGAGTCACAAATGGCAGGATTGAGGCTTTAGATCATATTTATCAATATCAAATAGCAATATATACTGGCTAGCTTTGAAAATGATATAACAGAAAAAAGAGACACTATTTTGAATATTATTACAGTACAAACAAAATTATTGAATTGTATATTATGATAGTGCCACCATAGCACATGAAAAGCATCTATGTGACTGCTATCGTAAACCACCAAACTGGATGAATCTCAAAGTGGCTACAATGGTCTAGAGCGGGTCCCCTCTCCACCCTCAAACTATAGTTGTTATGCACTACTTGTCAACTTTTATACTTTGGACAACAGGGAGGAGGCGCCAAGACATTTAAAACTAAACTTTGGATCTAGCTTGTTTAATTCTTAACACAATCAAAATATGGCATATTGAAGTTATCGTGCACTAAAAAAGCATGCTTAATCCACTTCTCCTAAATAGCACACTATTGACTATTACTCTCCTTCTGGAAGAGGAGCAAAGTTATTTAAAACTACCTTGTTTTTTTTCTGATCCCTAATTCTAAATGCAATCAAACAGGGCTTCTTATAGTTCTCATTCATTATGAAAAAAAATAATGTATATTAGCTTCTGGTACAAACCTTGCATCCTGTCATTACAGATCCAGAAACTTCATTTTGTCACAGTAATACTTACTTATACAAATCTGCCGGAGCAATACTTATAATAATATGGATTGATTTGTTATATTGTATTTCAAATTATGAAGAATAATTACAATTACACTGTATACTGCATTAAGAAAATTTAAAAGTTTGTGGGGACAATTGCTCCCACGGCTCACTGAAGTAGATTCATTCTTGCATTGCTTCATTAGGTATGTGTTTGGTGATTTAGATTTTGCATGACATAATTGATTTGCCTATATTTATATACCTGCCTACGTCGAATTGTCTGCCTAGCTGACTCTCTATTTGCCAATACCCTGCGTATCCTCCTTGCTTCTTTTTCTTCCTGAACAAAAAGCCCAGTAAATTACAAGGGTCACTATACCCAGAAATTGCAGTACAAATTCACTCTTATACCTCAGTTAAATTTCTCCTTGACCTGTTGTATCGACCTAAAAGTTTACTTGAGTTATGTAATAAATTGGCATCCTGCTCCACCTCCATGTGTTCAGAGTATTTATCCTCCTGAGTCATCTCTGCTTCTATTAAGCATTTATCCTGCTGAGTCCTTTCTGTTTCTACAGATGCAGTAGTGGGTACCTTTTCATCTAGCTGCTGCTCACATGCAATAGCTTGGTCCTGCCATAAATTAAACCATCTTCTAAATTCTTCCATAAAATGTTCAACTTGGTGATAGTGTCTTAATTATTGCATGTGATCTTTAATTAATTGACTCATCCAACTTAAAAAAAAAAAAGAAAAAACAAAACAAAAAACTGAGTAGGTTTAAATTCTTCCATGCTGCAAAAACAGTGATGTAGACGTTAATCTGTAGTATGCAAAGTGAGAAAGCCAAAAAAAAAACAGTGAAAAAAACAGATGTCACCTTAAGGAAGCGAGAAAAGCCAAAAAAGATAAGCGAAAAAAACAGATGTCACTTTGATCACTGTTTTTTTTATAATAGCCATTTTGTTCTATTGTTAGACAGAGCAGACATATCCATGTAATAAATATTTTCTTTCTTAATAAAAAAAAATTATTGCTTGCAGTCACTGTGACTCTATGTAGTTGGTGCTAACAATGTGGTATTTTCTTTCTCTATTTCTAAAAAAAAAAATACAAAAATGCATTCCAGACCTTGAATGAGTCTTGAAAAGAGAAACATTGGTCCATACTATTGAGTTCTTGCTGAAATTTGAAGAACAGTTATCATTTTGTTTACTGTTTTGTCAATTGCTTATACAATTCGATTCCCCTATATCTACAATAATAAAGTTAAAAATAATAATCTGAATCGCATCTCACGCACGAATGTAAAATAAATATATAAATCCTGTTACGCCGCCGTCAAACTGCAGACTCCTGTGTGTGTGGTCGCATAAAAATATAGAATAATTCAATAGTATTAGTGTCAAATACTAATACTATTTGTGACAGTGAAATCGTGAGATTAAATTAAATTAGAAAAAAAATAGTTAAAGAATACAAACCGCAGAGGGAAGAGAGAGATCAGAGTGAAGAGTCGGTGAGAGACGAACTTCTTCTGGAGGCACACTTGGTTTGGTGCACCATTTGTCCATAGAGTGAGAGTCACGCATTGCCAACTGCGTAAGAGTCTCTGCCGCTTCTATCTCCTCCTTACGAATAAGCCGATCCATACGCTGAGAAGAGGAGGAAAGAGAAACAGAAGTAGAGGTGGATGCATTCTTCTCCGATTCTGCATCCATGGCGGCGGTGCTTGTTCACGCCTGTTGCAGCAGGCAGAGGAGAGAGAATGAGAGAATATAAGTCCAAGGGTGAGTGTCTTCTAATGTAATGTAACGGTGGGGAGTGGGAACCGAACAGAAGGAGAGAGAGTATCACATCACTCACTGGTTAGGAGAGGAAGGAGACAGATTGTAGATGGCTGCCACGTGTCATGCCAGTTCACAAGTGGACATCTGTGATAATAAGCAGCAAGGTATGTCATGTCGCCACGTATCCCAAATCTTACCACGTAGGCAATTTGCCCCACTGCAAAGTAGTTCCTCAATATTTCATCATCTTTATTACTTTAATTAATTAATTAATTAAGTAAGTAAGTAACTAATTAATTAAGCACTTTTCAGTTTCTAATCAAAGGTCAATACCAACTTATACACAAAATAATGAGTTAGAGAAAACAAAATGATTTTTAATCTGCTATATGTGTAACATAATCGCACTTCTCTGCACCAATTTATGAATCCATTATAATTTTTCAAATTTTTTTCCTATTACCGTACAATTATCATATATATATATATATATATATATATCAATTTATTTTTATAAATTGATTAATGTTTTTCTCTTGTGTTTTAAATTTGAATAGAAGATAAAGATATTAAAGTGAATCAGAAATTAGAAAATAAGAGCAAATTAATATAAATTGCTTCCAACCAATCAAGCGAACATGATGTTAATATATATTTAATTAATTATAAAAGTGTATAATCTTAGAATTTATTATATTTAAATAATAGTAGAAAATGCATTTAAAATCAATACATGGTTCCAAAGCCAACAGTGTTGTTGTATACAAATCATTGGTGTGAAATGTGGCAATTATGGCATTACATTGAGAATACAAATAAAATTTATCAGGTGGGTGTGACAGTACTTAGTGGAATGAAGACTTGCCGGTGCCATTTAATATGATCTAGGAAATCATTACTGAACTCTGTTTTTTTTTCTTTTACTTATATTAAAGAGTTATTTATAAAATTAACTGTTATCTTTATATTTTAGATGAATATTCATATTTTATAAATACTCTAATAATAAAATTATGTGGTGATTATATTTTTTAAAAATATTTTTTATTAACTTAAATATTTTAAAATAAATGAAATAAAAATTTTTATCAAAATATTTAAGCATATCAAATTCGTAAATAAATATTTTATTTTTAAATGATAAAATACAATTTTACAACAACATCAATTATTGATTTTTTTAATTAATTTTCTTAAAAAAAATAAAATTAGTTTAAAGATCTTATAGTATGATTTTCTTTGGTGTGATTTTCTTTCATGTTCTTTTCCAGTTTTTATCTATTACATTTTGTCGCTTCAAATATCTCTTGTAATTTTAATACATGTTGGTATATACAAATTATTATTCTTATTAATTAATCAAAATTACTATATTTTATTTTTTATTTAATAACATTTATAATATCTATCCAAATATTTATAATATTGTGATATATACTTATGTTATCTTAAAATTATAAAAAAATGATATAAACATTATAAAATATGTAAATAATAAATATTAAATTTAAGCTTATGTATATAAATATATACATTATATCTTATCATTTCAATCTAACACATTTTTTATTAAGACAATACAGAATAATACAGAATAAGAATGTATTAAATTGTAATAATAATATTAAGATAATAAAATATAATATATCTTAATTAATCAATTAAATAAATAAATAACTAATTAATTAAGCCCGTTTCAGTTTCTAATCAAAGGTGTTTCAGTTTCTAATCAAAGGTCAATACCAACTCATACACAAAATAATGAGTTAGAGAAAAAAAAAATGATTTTAATTTGTTATATATGTAACATGCACTTCTCTGTACCAATTTTTAAACTATTTATAACTTTTTTTTAAATTCTATTAGCGTACAATTATCATATATTAAAAGATTTTATATGTCAATTTTTTTTATAAATTGATTGATGCTTTTCTTTTGTGTTTTAAATTTGAATATAAGATATAAATATCAAAGTGAATCAGAAGTTAGGAAATAAGAGCAAAATTAATATAAATTGGTTCCAACCAATCAGGTGAAGATGATGCTAATATATATTTAATTAATTATAAAAAATTGTAATCTTAAAATTTATTATTTTTTAAATAATAGTATAAATACATTTAAAGTTACTCACATGGTTCCAAGTCAATAGTATTGCTGTACAGAAATAATAGGTGTGAAATGTGGCAATGATAGCATTACATTGAGAATACCAATAAAACCGTGGCATTACATTGAAAATACCAATAAAACCCGGTGTGACAGCACGCTGGAAAGACATACTTGATTAACAGTTATATTTATTTTTTAAATATTAATTTTTTTATAATATTTTGTAAAACTCTTTAATAATTAGATTATAAGTTGATTATATTCTTTCTAAAATACTTTTTATTAATTTAAATATTTTTACGGACAATTTTAGTTAAATATTTAAAATAAATGAAATAAAGTTTTTCAAAAATATTTATGAATATCAAATTCATAGTGATATACTTTAATTTTAAATGATAATAGATAATTTTAAAACAACATCAATTTGTTGGTTTTAATTAGTTTTTTGAAGAAAATAAAATTAGTTTAAAGATCTTATAGTATGATTCTCTTTCATGTTTTTTCTAAGTTTAACTATTACATTTTGTCCGTTGAAATATATATTGTAATATCTACTCTTAATACCTATTGCTACGTTAAATACAAATTATTATTCTTATTAATTAACCAAAATTATTATATTTTATTTGTTATTTAATAAAATTTATAATATCCTATCCAAATATTTATAATATTGTGATATAATACAATAGAGTAAGAATATAATACGATTTACTATTTTATCTCAAATTTAGTACACACAATACTTTGTTAAATTAAATAGAATATGATACAAATTATATTAGTGACATATTTTCATCAAAACTACAATATAATTTCCAAAAATCTGACTTTAATTTTCTACGCATTGAATTATTAAAATATATAATTAATATATATATATATATATATAACTACTTTTTATATCATAAAAATTATATAATATATTAAATTTAAATGAAAAATATTTAATTGTTATATTTAAAAAATAAAAAAAAATATATAACCAAAATTTATGTATGAAAATAAATAAATGCAACATCACGTGTTAGGTAAAATTATGAAATACATTATTATATAAGTTAACGCTAGCATAGTTTAAAAAAAATAGTTTATTTATATACTTATTTTATCTTAAAATTATATAAACGTAATAAAATTAATTATAAAACGTGTAAATAATTTTTTATATTTAAAAAATAAAAGATATTTCAAAATACTTAATATTATTAACTTATTTTAATATTATAATAATTATATTTTAAATGTCTATTTCACATTAACTATAAATAAAAGGTTATAATATACATTATCATACAAATTAGTATTAATAATTATACAAATTTTATTTATAATTTTTTTTATTCAAATAAATTATATAAGCTTTGTAAAATTAAAATTATGATTCAAATATTTTTGCTGAAAAATATTCAAATAATAAAAAATATATTTTTTATCTTTTAATACATAATTTATTTATGTGATACATCTTTTACTTTTTATAATATATCAGTAATTAATTAATTAAACGCGTTTCAACTTCTAATCAAAGGTCAACACCAACTCATAAACAAAATAATGACTTAGAAAAAGCAAAATGATTTTTAATTTGTTATATATGTTACATAATCTCCACTTCTATGCACCAATTTGTGAACCCATTATAATTTTTTTCTATTACCGTACAATTATATATGTGATTTTTTTATAAATTGATTGATGGTTTTTTTACTTGTGTTTTAAATTTGAATAAAAGATATAAATATCAAAGTGAATCAGAAGTTATAAATAAGGGTAAAATTAACATAAATTGTTTCCGGGCCAATGGATTGAAGATGATGCTGAGACATGTTTAATTAATTATAAAAAGTTATAATATTAGAATTTATTGTTTTTTAATAATAATACACATGCAATTAAGATTACTACATGATTCCAAAGCCAATAGTGTCTCTGTACAGAGATTACATGTATGAAATGTGCCAATGGTGGCATTATATTGAGAATATCAATAAAATAATAAAATCCTTATAAGTGTGTCAGCCTAGTGTGAAATGAAGAAATGAGTTCCATCATGCAGTGCCCTTTGACATACTCTCTCAAAGAGTTTATGAGCTGCTATCCTTCTACTCATTAAAAAACTTGTTTGTAGGTATTCTCTCAACATGTTATAACTGATTCTCTCTTATATTTTACATAAACAGTAATTTTATTCTTCTTAAATATTAAAATATTTTTATTAATATTTCATAAGATTATTTAATAATTAATATTAATAATTAGTATAAATTATTATTAAGAATTATACAAATTTTATTTATTATATTGGTGAGAAAAAAACTACTGTTTATGAAGAATAATTTTGAAAAAAAAAAAAATCTTTCAATCACAAGAAGGAGATCTAATACCTTACATATGTGAAAACAAGTCAGATTGTATTTTTCACAAAAGGAGATTTATTTTATGACATTTAAATTTTTTGAGATTATGATAATAACATGCATTTGTCTGCACAAATTTGTGAACCTATTATAACTTTTTTTCTATTATCATACAATTATCATACATTAAAAGCTTATATATATGTAAATTCTTTTCATAAATTGATTGATGTTTTTTCTCTTATTTGAATAAAAGATATAAATATCAGAGTGAATAAGAAGTTAAAAAACAAGAGCAAAATTACTATAAATTGCATCCAGTCAATTGGGTGAAGATGATGTTAAGATATGTTTAATTAATTATAAAAATATATGATTTCAGAATTTATTGTCTTTTAAATAATAGTACAAATGCATTTAGGATCACTACCTACATGATTCCAAAGCCAATAATGTTGTTGTCCAGAAACCTTAGGTATGAAATCCAAAGCCAATTATGTTGTTGTCCAGAAACCTTAGGTATGAAATGGGGCAATAGTGGCATTATATTGAGAATACTGATAAAAAAGACACTCTTATGCGGTGCCGTTTGACATGATCTGTGAAAAGGTTATTTAATTATACTTATTTTATTCATGCAAAAAAGACTTCTTTTTACACGCGGAGAGACATGTGTCAACAGGTGATTTTCTCTTATATGTTAAATAAATAGTACCTTTATTCTTTTTAAATATTAAAATATTTTTATTAATATTTTATAAAATTCTTTAATAATTAGATTATGTGTTGATTATATTTTTAAAAAAATATTCATTAATTTAAATATTTTTACTGACAATTTTAGTTAAATATTTAAAATAAATGAAATAAAATTTTTTCAAAATATCAAATTCATAATTAAATACTTTAATTTTAAATGATAAAATACAATTTTACAACAACATCAATTTATTATTTTTAATTAATTTTATTAAGAAAATAAAAATAGTTTAAAGATCTTATAGTATGATTTTCTATCATGTTTTTTTACCAGTTTTTAACTATTACATTTTGTTATGTTAAATACAAATTATGTTTCTGTTTATTGAACTATTAAAAAATATAATTAATATATATATATATATATATATATAACAACTTTTTATATCATAAAAATTATATAATATATTAAATTAAAATAAAAATATTTAATTGTTATATTTAAAAATAATAATACATAATACATGTTATCTCTGTTTTATTATCATAATATAATAATACGTGTAATAATTTTACTGGTTTATAATGTTATTAAAGGAATTTAATTAATTAATTAAGCGTGTTTCAGCCTCTAATTAAAGGTCAGCACTAACTATAAAAAAAATCAGAAAATACAAGATATTTTTTAATTTGCTACATATGTAACATAATCTGTTGTCTGCACCATTATAATTTTTCAAACTTTTTTTTTCCTACAATTATGGTATATTAAAAGCTTATATATGTCAAATTTTTTATAAATTGATTGGTTTTTTTTCTCCTGTGTTTTAAATTTGAATAAAAGATGTAAGTATGGAATGAATGAGATGGTACCAAAATTAACATAAGTTGCTTCCAACCAATCAGGTGAAGATGATGTTAAATATATGTTTAATTATAAAAGTATATAATCTTAGAATTTATTGTCTTTTTAGACAATAGTACAAATACGCAGTAACCCTTTCTTATATGTTGGACAAACGGTAACTTTTTTCATTTTAGATATTAAAATATTTTTATTTTATATTTTATAAAACATTTTAATAATTACATTATGAGTTTATTATATTTTTAATATATTTTTCATTAATTTAAATTTTTTAAGGAAAATTTTAGTTAAATATTTAAAATAAATTTTTTTTTTTGAATATTTATGAATATCAAATTCATAGTTAAATACTTTAGTAATCAAAGTGAATGAGAAGTTAGGAAATAAGAGCAAACTTAATATAAATTGCTTTCAACTAATCTAGTGAAGATAATGTTAAAATATGTTTAATTAATTTTATAAATATATATAATTCCAGAATTTATTGTCTTTTAAATAACAGTAGAAATACATTTTAAATTAATACATGATTCCAAAGCCAGTAATATTGCTTACAAAAATCATAGGTATGTAATGTGGCAATGATGGCATTACATTGAGAATACCTGTAAAATCCTTTATGGATCGCTTGACATTGTCTAGTGAAAGGAGGAGACATTTTCTTTTATGCGGCGACGTTTGACATGGCCTGTGAAAGGATTAATGAGCCGTTCTCCTAAGTGATCATCCCACCTAAGGTGATTTTATATAATGATGATTTTATGTAATGATATTTTATAAAACTATTTAATAATTAGATTATGGGTTGATTATATTTTTTTCTAAAATACTTTTCATTAATTTTAAATATTTAAAATAAATGAAATAATTTTTTTTAAAATATTTATGAATACCAAATTCATAGTTATTATTTTTAATTAATTTTCTTAAGAAAATAAAATTAGTTTAAAAATATTATATTATTATTCTCTTTCATGTTTTTTTTCCAGTAATTTTTATATATTTTGTCCGCTAAAATATCTTTGTAATATACTCTTAATACCTGTTGGTATATCAAATTAAAATTATTATTTTTATTGATTAACGAAAACTATTATATTTATTTTTTACTTAATAAAATTTATAATACTGTATCCAAGTATTTATAATATTGTGATATAAAGTCACCTCATGGTTCCAAGTCAATAGTATTGCTGTACAGAAATAATAGGTGTGAAATGTGGCAATAGTGATATTATATTATTGAGAATACCAATAAAATCATTTATCGGTCTGTCGGTGTGACAGCGCCCACGCCTGTTGGAAAGAAGAAACGACTCTCTCCTGTGGTGCCGTTTGACATGGTAATGTGCTGTTTTCATTTTACTTTGTCAAATGTTTCTTTTTACACGTTCAAAAGTGACTTAGTGTCAACAGATGATCATCTCCTCTTTATATCTTAATGAATTATATTTTTAAAATATAAATTTTTTTATTAATATTTTGTAAAAATTTTTAATAATTAGATCATGGTTGATTATACTTTTTTTTTTCTAAATATTTTTATTAATTTAAATATTTTTACGGACAATTTTAGTTAAATATTTAAAATAAATAAAATAAAGTTTTTTTAAATATTTATGAATATCAAATTCATAGTTATATACTTTAATTTTAAATGATAAAAGACAATTTTATAACAACATCAAATTTTGTTGTTTTCAATTAATTTTCTTAAGAAAATAAAACTAGTTTAAAGATCTTATAGTGTGATTTTTTTTTTTCATGTTTTTTTCCATTTTTTAACTATTATATTTTGTCCCTTAGAATATCTCTTGTAAATACTCTTAATACATGTTGGTATGTTAAATGTAAATTATTATTCATATTAATTAACCAAAATTATTATATTTTATTTGTTATTTAACAAAATTTATAATATCCTATCCAAATATTTATAATATTGTGATATAATACAATAGAGTAAGAATATAATACGATTTACTATTTTATCTCAAATTTAGTACACACAATATTTAGTTAAATTAAATAGAATATAATACAAATTATATTTAAATGACATTTTTTTTAATCAAAATTACAATATAATTTCCTTTTGTTTATTGTTTATTAAAAAAATATAATTAATATATATATAACTACTTTTTATATCATAAAAATTATATAATATATTTAATTTAAATGAAAATATTTAATTTTTATATTTAGAAAATAATAACAACAACAATAATAATAATAATATAATCAAAAATTTATGTATGAAAATAAATAAATGCAACATCATGTGTTAATAGAATTATAAAATACATTATTATATAAGTTAATATTAACACGGTTTAAAAAAAACATAGTTTATTTATATACTTATTTTATCTTAAAATTATAAAAAAATATATAAACGTTATAAAATTAATTATAAAATATGTAAACAATAAATATGAGATTTAAACTGATGTATATACATATATAAATTATATCTTATCATTTCAATCTAACTCATTTTTTACTAATACAATGCATATGACAGAATAATAATGTATTAATTTGTAATCATATTAAGTATTTAGTAATTCATGTCGACAAGATAATAAATTAAATAATAATAAAATACAATATATCTTATGTTAAATGCAGTCTAAAATTATATATAGTTTTCTAAAATTAACCTTTTTATTTATTTTTTTATCAAATATAAAAAAATAAAAAAGTATTTTATTTTAAAAATACTTTTTTTATATTATAAAAAGTTATATGATATTTTAAAATACTTAATATTATTAAATTATTTTAATATTATAATAATTATATAATTTAAATGTATATTTCACATTAATTATAAATGATAATATATTAAATAAAAATTTATAATATACATTATCATATAATTAGTATTAATAATTATACAAATTTTATTTATAATTACTTTGTATTGAAATAAATTATACAAGCTTTGTAAAATTAATATTATAATTCAAATATTTTTGTTTAAAAATATTCAAATAATAAGAAATTATTTGTTATCTTATAATTTATAAAAGAAAGACCGAGAAAGGAAGTTTATTATACTAATGTTTATGAAAGAATAAAAATTTTGCAAAAAAAATCTCAGTTAGAAAAAGGAACTCCCACCCTACAGTACATGAACAAGTAAGATTATATTTTGTACTAAATAAAGTTTGATTAAAACCCAGCATGATCTTTAAATGATAATAGGTATTATATATATTATTTTTATTAATGAGAATAAATAAGGATATGTTGAATTTATTTTATGACATCTAAATATGAAATGATTAGGATTTGTTGAAAGTTCAATGGGGAAAAATTAAAATAAGTGCAAAATGAGTGGTTGAATTTGATAATGGAATTGAATACCATTCTAAATGAAATATATTTAATAATATGTATGTAGATTTATTCTTTCTATAATGAGTTTACTTAAAATATAATTTAATTTTTCTTCAATTATATTATACTTATATTAATTCAACTTTTTAAATTTGGGTAATGATGAAATAGATGACAATCATCTGAGAGCACGAGATACATTTGTCTCATAAACAAGATAAATGATTTATTGTGCCTGTAAAATTATCATTTCTTCAATTTTGTTGTATATTATTTATTTGTCTCATTTTATTTTCTGTCAAAATTCTCGACCACTAAACCTCTTTGAGTATGTGCACAAAAACATGTAAATGTGGGTTAAACATTTACAATTATGTTGAAAATAAAATTGATAAGGAAGACTAAATATATTTATTTTAAAAATAACATTAAACACTATGTCTATCACTCCTGTTATTCCAAGTCATGAAGACATTGTTCATGTTTAAAATTTAAGGTTGGTACAGTTACAATTCAGATTTTAGGTCCTAAATTAACATTTGAACTTCTTATTATTGATTTCATACCGCGTTCTGTTCTATTATATGATCTATCTGGTTTTCTGGAAAATTGAAAATTTTGTGGTGTTATTTGCAACTCATTCCTAGCAAGGAATTCTTAACTTGTTAACTTTTACCAAATTTTATGGTTATTGTTTAATTGGTTTGTCTATCATGAGAGTATATGTATTTAAATTTAAATTCATCGAATTTCTAATTTTTTAAGTTTGGTTTACGTTTAAATATTTCTTATTCTTATTTATACATTTATAATTTATTATATTTATTGAATTTCTATAAAAGTGGCGATAGGATAACACTGATTTAGTGGTGAAATAGTAAAAATAATATTATTTAAATTAAATATAATTTTAGATAGAAATTTTGAAATTAAAATATGTTTAGAGTAAAGAAATTATATTTTGAATATATCTTTGGTGTTGAGTCTTTCTAACTTTCTTAGTCTCTCTCTCTGTCATTCTTCTTCTCTGTTCATTCCTTCTCCTTTGTGTAGTGACAGGAATTATGGTTCGTAATTTGGCCTTTCTAATAGTAATACTAAGTTTTATTTTCAGAAATCTAAAATTTTACCACATAGAAGATCTCAATAATTTTATTGATGAAAAGACTATTATTATTTTTGTTTTTACCTTTCTTTCAAGACATCTCTCTCCTGTTAATTTCTGATATAGTTCAAAACTTCTTTTTCGTTTATTGTCTTGCATTTTCATATATTTTGTATGAGTCCATTATATATATGTGATCATTCTTCTTTTCAATACCTTCTTCTATTTCAATTTAGTATTTTTTTTTTATTTCAAACCAATTGTCAAAATATTAATTTCCCTTTCATAAATGAACTTAAAAATTCAACCAGACTCTTTGGCATAATTTTTTCAGATATGGCTCCACATCAATATCATACACTCTAATGCATCATTAATGCACTACCTACCTCCACTACTTCTACTTTGCACTTCTGCCTCCATAAAAAAAAAAAAAAACACACACATATATATATATATAATATATATATACCCGAAATTATAGGTTATTTATATTAAATATATTATATATTATATGCTTTATATTTCTCATATTTTATTCATATATATTATACTTCATATATTATATAATAATATATGTTTACAATCTAATCTTTCAGATTTTTAATCAACTTCAACACTCACAACAAAACTTTTTTTTCTGTTTTGGCATTTTCATTATTCATTATCCAAAGACCCTCTTCTTCCTTTTTCCGTTCATACACTAATATGTTATTTACTTTTTTGTCTGTAACAAAACAGAACTGAACAATAGATAAAACATATTACAAAGAGATGTTATTGGAAGTATTAAATATATGAAGTAATCCTAAATTATAATTTAATCAATTATTTTTTCTACAAAATATTTAATGGTGTATAATTTTTCCGGGGACGAGGGAGAAGCTCTTTCTCTAAGAAATACAAACAAAGAATGATAAAGTCATCGTGACTGTTGTGACATTAGCATTGTGCATTTCCACTTTTTTTTTTTTTTTACTGAGAATGCACCCTCATGCATGACTTGTTACAGAGATGCCTCATAGCATTTTAATAGAATCCTTTGATGGTTGAGCGTTTGAATTTCGTATTAAAAAGGGACGTTGACACTGGATTTATTACTCTAGTTATTTTCTTTCGTTGTCTTGCTTGAGCATTTGGCTATATGGAGTGTTGTAAATATGGTGTGTTGTTGCTTTGTGCGAGTTTAGGTATTATTGTTGTTGTGTGAGGCAAAGTTGCGGTGGTTTGAAGAATGATGGTGTGTGGTTTGAAGAATGATGGTGTAACATGGGCTCAAGTTAGATAAGGAGGTAAAATTTGTGCTGTGATTGTTATGGATGTAATTATAGGATTTGAAGAAACACCATGAAAGCATGTTTGGTACTCGGTGTAGGGAGTGTGGATTGTTGGAGTCTTTCTGAACCTTCGGAAAATTGCGAATATGGAATAATAAAGCACTTGGACATAATGGAAGGATTGTTGAAGGATCCAAACAAAGAATATAGGCAATATCTATTGGAATTGCATGGAAAATATCTGAAGATGTATTGATGGATATGGTCTCAAGGAAGTCTTATGGAAGTTTTGTATTTTTAGTTTTTAACTCTTTCATTTACTTAACTAAGTTTGCTCTGTCTCGGTGGTGAGATTAAGTATAGTGTAAGGGTAATTTTTTTTTAGGTAATTATTTGTACGGTGAGTTGGAACACATCTTAAGTGTCTTAATTTATTATATTAATGACATTTAAAAAAATATTTATAATTTTTCATACGTAATGGATTATGCGACGTAGATACTCTATTATGACATTGAGTTTTTTATTTTTGGCTAATATGTAAGCTTTGTTTGCATTGGTTAATGTTTACATGCTTTTTTTATTTGATTAGAAGGACATGGCGATGTTGATCTTAGTTATTATTTTTTGTGAGCTTGACGTGCTTAGTGAGCTTGGTGTGTTGTTTTTGGTGTGCTGCTTATAGTGATCTTGGTGTAACCTCGATGGTTTAGTGGTGGCTGGATGAGAAGCATGGGCTTAGAAGAGGTAAGGTTTCATGTTAAAGAAAAAATTGATAATCTATTATCATTGTCCATCCTATTTGATTATGTATAGAAAACTCAAAGGATTATATGAATTACATATATAATCGATTATGTGTAGATTTTTTAAAATATAATCGATTATCCAAACACACATTTTTCTATTGTGTACAAGTTTCATACATAACCGATTATGCGACATAGATAATCGATTATAACATTGTTTTTTTTTTTTCTATTTTGGCTTATCTATAAGCTTTGTTCGCATTGGTTGATGTGTATATGTTTGTGTAAGTTAATTTGAAGGACGAGAAGTTTTTCTTGACAATCTTGGAGTAGTGTTCTTGGCGAGCTTGATACATTGTTCTTAATGTGTTCATGGTGATTTCGATGATTGTGATTGATTAATTTTTAAGATTTTCACAAATAAGTTTTATATAAATTATATGTGCATAGTGCTACATGAAATAAAATTGTTATATTTGAAAAAATTGAATTAAAGAGTTGATAAATATAAAATAATAAACTGAAATATATGTGTGCAAATATGGAAAAAAATGTTATATTCTTAATTTTAATTTCGTTGTACATAAAATAATTTGTTTATGCAAAATTTGATGTAAAAATGCAATGATAAAGTTAAATAGTAGTTTGGAAGAATGGTTTTATTTAATTATTAATTTAATATTTTAAATCATTCAAATTTTAAAGTATTTTTTGACTTTTATTTTTATAATAAGTAAGGAATTTTAATAATATATTATGGTGTAGGTTTTACTTAAGATATTTATTTATTTAGGAATTTGATCAATTCAACAATTTTATTTATTTTTCATATACATGATGTAAGACTTAAGTGGATTATTAAATTGTTATTCTTTCTTTCTGAGGGAGATGTCCTTTGTTTTCATGAAAAAATATTGACCAACTCAAAATATACTTGTAATTTGTAATTCTGACATGAAATTCATATATATTTTAATTAGGTAGAAAGGAACAATATCTGATTAAAGAATTTTAAAGGATACACTCACGGTGAGTTTAAGTTTAAGCTCTTTTAGTGTATTTTATGTAAAGTGTGGCAATTGCAGATTATAACACCACATAGTGGTGTTAGGTACCATATTTAAAAATATTTCTAGGTAGGTCCATATAATCTTAAAGAGTTTAATTATCATCATTTGTCGCTTCAAAAATATAATTAAAAGAATATTTGAAATTTTGAAGAAATAACTTTTAATTATAGCAATTAAAATGAAATTACATTATCTATTTCAAAACAATGACAAATATAATTCTAATATGTTGTATTCTTTATAACGTCCAGAACGAATCAAGTGTTATTTAATTAAAGTGATCAATATATTATACTTGACACACCTATTAGATTTATTAATATATTTATATTTCATATTTTTTCCCTCAATATAATTTTTTCAGAAGGTACTTTGAATGATAGTGTTAGAAAATTCGAACATTTAGGAAACAACCTTCTAAAAGTATTAAAAGAAATCAACATTTCGAAAGGTGCTTTTAAGAGAAAAGTATTTTAAAAATATAAAATAGAAATATATTGTTAAGCATGTGAGGTATAAATAATACTTGTATTTGTAGAGTGAGATGACTACATTGAGGATTCCTCTCGTCAATTGGACCAAGCTTAATGTGGGCCTTATAACAAAGTTTAATTTTTCATGTATTCTTCATTCTTAACCTGGACCCTTACAATTTGGTGAAATAATTGAATTGTTTCGTCCACTTGTTCCTCATTGCATCTCACCAACATTGCCACAACCATTGTTGCTACCACTATAAAAGAAGAAGAAGAGAAAAAAAGGAGAATGCTACAAAAATATTAATTGTTCTGGAAAACTCTTTACTGTGTTACAAGAAGCTTGTTCCAGAAAATTCATATTGAAAAATGCATTTTCAAAAAGTATTACATACGTTTTGGGAAGTTTGTTTTGGAAATCCTATTTCAAAAAGCTTGATGCAAAATGTATTCCATACATTTCAAAAATCTTGTTTTGGAAATTTTATTTTATTCAAGACAATGTGTTCTGAAAACTATGTCATAAATTCTAAAAAGTGCATTATGGAAAAATTTATAGAACAGATAATCTCGAAGTCTCATAAAAAAAAGGGTAAAATAGTCATGAAAATTGTAGGAATGTAGATTCATATCGAGGGAGTGTAGGAAGCAACTGCTAATTTCGTTTTGGGAAGAAGGCCCATAATAACATTTGTTGGATCTATTCCTATACGGGGCCCATCATAAACGAACCCTAAACCCTATTTATGTAATTGCATAATCAATAACCCTTTTGCCTTCTTCACTCCAAATCGCGCATTCTGCTGCTCCATACTTGCATTCCGGCGCAAAAATGAAGGTCATCGCCGCCTATCTGCTCGCCGTATTGGGAGGCAACGCTGCCCCTTCCGCCGATGACTTGAGGCTCATCCTTGGATCTGGTACAACCTTTTTTCCTTCCTATTATTTTCTTCAGATTTGTTTTAGGTGATATATTGTAAAATTTCTTCCGATTTGAATTTTGCGTTGAATTGCCGATGTACAGTTGGAGCAGACGCGAATGACGGCAATATCAGTAACTTCTTGTCCGAAGTCAAGGGCAAGAACATCGAGGAGCTTATCGCCGCAGGTAGGGAAAAGTTGGCCTCAGTGCCTTCCGGCGGTGGCGCCGCCGTTTCCGTGACCGCCGCCCCCGGAGGTGGAGCTTCTGCTCCGGCAGCCGCCGAATCGAAGAAGGAGGAAAAGGTGGAAGAGAAGGAGGAATCTGATGACGTAAGATTTTCTTTATTGTGCTTTTTTTTTTTTTAACCTGGTGTAACAGTTATAGTTTGTCAGGTTTAAATGGAGGACAATTATGCCAATGCCACTTACGTAATTTTTAATTAAATTTTTTTTGTTAGAGATGTATCTGATTATTATTGTTATTGCTTTTGTTTTGCGATGCAGGATATGGGCTTCAGTCTCTTTGATTAATTGGTAGGCTTCTCGACCTGTGTTTGGATCATATTATCGACTTAGAGTTACGTAGCTTTGTCATTTTTTTTCTTCTTAAAAGTAATATTCAAGCCAATGAATTGTGTGGTTGAAATATTTGGGCTATATATTGATAATGTTGTTGAATTTTCTTCCGTGAATTTCTTTGATATATTTTATCCTTCATTTACTTTCTTTTATTAGAATTCAGTATGTGTCTAGCCACTGGAATTAAAGGTCATATGATAAAAATTTGCGATCAAGATACATTGCTGCGTATAATGATACTACAGAGTGCTTGATAATTGCACTAGTTTTTGTGCTGTCATCAGTAAAACCAATCCTTCTTTTTTATCTTTCCTTCTCTATATGGAAGGAGTTATTGATATTTGTTTGCTAGTTTTCAGTGTTTTTACCTTCACTGCTATTACTAAAATAAAATCCTATATTTCAAAGGAGATCTACCCTCTACTAGTCCCTCATCTCTATATTCTACAATGACTCCCTCGTTAAACCTGTTGTCCCAAAGGCTTTAGTGACTCTGGAATATTGGCTCCAAATATCAGTGTTTCAGCTGCATTGTCGACCCAGAGACATGCTCAAAAAGAGGCTTATGATGAATTAACACAACAAGTAACAAAACAATTTTAATTTTAAGTATATTTACGGAGAGAACTAGCCATACTTTTTTTCCATATGAGATTATAGTTGATTTAAGATTGAATTTTTCCGCTTGCAAACCTTCCTATGGGATTCAAATTATTTTGTGAACATCTGTATTTGTTTTTACTTTAACATATCGTGCACAAACAGGTTAAATGGGTTAGAGATATTTCCAATTTGGGATCTCTTTGTAGTTTCCATTTTAGGGTGAGCGTCACATTTTTGTCGAATATCAGTGAATGTGAAACTCTAGTTTACGATAATTTCACGTGTCCCTAAAGAACTGAAAGTGGTATGAAATGTTTTTGGCTATTATAATTTCACGAACTGAAAGTGGTAACAATTATTTGGACTATCAAAGATTGGGACTCTTTAATGAAGTGAGGGATTGCTTGAGCATGAGAAATGTAAACGAGTCAAAAACTAAAAAAGGCTGACAATTTGCTTTCTGCACCCCATCAATTTTCACCTGCATCCTATCATTTTCCAAAAATATCAAAATTACTCTTTTCATTTTTATTTTAAGGGAAGAGCTCCAATGTGTCTAGGATGTTTCTGGAAACTTAAAAATTTTACATTATGCAAATCTTATTTCAGAATAAGTCAAATTTTAATTGAGTTTGATTTCTCAAATAGAATTTCCAGAATATAAATCTTTTATTGTGAAAATCAAATTCTGGAAATTCTACAGATTCCCTTTTCTGGAATTAAAAAAAATACAACCTTTCGGTGCCATTAAGGTTTGTAGTAAAAGTTGGCCACTTAAGTAAGACAAATTCTTCCTCCATACTCTCTTCCTGCACCCCTACAAAATTTTAATTTCCTTGAAGAAATTATCCAAATACCCTTAGTTTCTGATAGGACACCCGGATGAGGCCATTCGGTTCTCATTTTTTAAAATTTGAGAACTCATTTTTTGAAATTTGAGAATCGGACAGCCTCACGTTTGTTAACCGGATAGACTGGATGGGAGGTGCTATCCGGTTTGTAAGCTATGAATCGGACGCCACCCCGTCTGGTTGTCATAAAAGGTAAAAAAATTGCAAATCGGATGGTGGGTGGATCAGTGGTAAAAAAATTACAAATCGGATGGGTGGTGGGTGGATCAGTTTGTAAATTTGTGAACCAGATTAGGGTGTCAATGGGTGGATCAGTTTGTAAATTTGTGAACCAGATTAGGGTGTCATCTGGTTCACATTTTTTCAATTTTTTTTAAACTGCACTGTGACAGATTGGTGAGGAACATTAATGTACTTGAAATTAAAAAAGAAATGAATTTTATTGTGTTTACTTCTCATTCCAATTTCCAACCTCAATCCCATCTTAAATGAAGAGTCTCTCATCTCTTCTGCATTTCACCAATTCATTGGTTCATTGGGTTTCATAAAACTAATAACTAAGACAAATGAAAGTCTTCTCTGCTGCATCTCAGCAAGAGTGTGTCTTTGACTCTTCATTTGCCTTAATTAAATTAATTTAGTTTTATGAAACCCAATGAATATCCAATGAATTGGTGGCCAGGAGAGAGGAGAGACTCTTCATTTAAGATGAGATTTGGGGTTGGAAATTGGAATGAGAAATAAACACAGCAAAAGAATAGACTCTTCTTTTTTACTTGCAAGTATTAATTGGGTGGTGATAGTTAACAGCTAACCAACTGCTCTGCTCCTCACCAATCTACATTAATTTTAATTGGGTGGTGATAGGTAACAACTAACCACCAACTCCTATGCTCCTCACCAATCTGTCAGTCACAGTGCAGTTTAAAAAAAGAATTGAAAAAATGTGAACCGGATGACACCCTTATCCGATTCACAAATTTACAAACCGAATGAGGTCCAGCCACCATCTATCTGGTTTGCAATTTTTTTACCTTATGACAACCGGATGAGGGGTGACCTACCAGAAACTTCAAAGTTGCTTAATAAAATAAAGGTATTTGAGTAATTTTAACAAGGACAGTTGTGAAATTAAAATTTTATATGAGGTGCAGGAAGAGGGTATGGGAGGAAGAGGGTATGGGAGTGAAGGAAGAATTTGTCCTTAAGTAATTCATTAGGCCTTTTTCAAAATTATTGGATTCTTATTAGTTCAAATCTTGTTATATGTACTATTTGACTTTTACTTCCTGCACCTCCATTTTTGAACTTGCATCTCTACAATTTTTAACATAATTACTTTTTTCTTTTTAAATTGACTTTCATATTATTTGAAATACATTTAGAACAGTATAAGCTTTTTGGAATAAAATCTTTGAAATAAAAAATTTCCATAATGTATGAAATATGTTTTGAAATAAGTTTTCTAAAACACGATTTGTGAAACAAATTTTTTAGAACTTATATAATATTTTATGAAATGTGTTATTAAAATAATTTTTTCATAAACTTTCTAGAACTTATAAAATGTATTTTGGAAAGAACTTTTCAGAACAGGATTTTCTTTGTTATTTTTCTTTTTTTTCTTTTCCTTCCTCTTTTGCAGTGGTTATAGTACAGCAGTGGTGGGGTGCAAAGCGAATGAGAGAATTTAATCATTTCACCTAATTCTCAGGTTAGGAAATCGGGAGTGCAGGAAGTAATTTTCGTATTATTTATGTCAACAAGTTTATGGATATCATCTTCAAGTCCATAATTTTTTTCGGAGTGATGAATGTGTAAAAACTAAAATAAAAAGGATTATAGCAAAAGTTTGTCATTCAGGTACATTACTGGTTGTTTTTGTTTTCGGAATTATAGGAGACATAATCAGTTCGAACCTTAGTTGTTATCTGTAGTATTTATGACATAATCTAATAGTATTATATTATTATTAGGTTTCAAATTTTTTTTTTCACGAGCATGTAAACGGACATCATTTGGTAAGTTAGTGTACCTTTTTAGAATTACGGAAGATTAATTAATTCAAACCTTACTTGTTACTTTAGTATTTATATAAACGAATCCACCCATACTATTTTCACGTCCATAAACATGTTAACTACTCTTCAAATCTAGAAAAAATAAGGTTGTGGTAACTCACTTCGCCTTTTTTTTTTTTTTAAATTACGGAGAGACTTTATTCTTTAAATGTCAAAAAGAATACAAAGATTACATATATATATTTAGACACTTGTTTCTATTGTGACCAAGTGTATGATAATAAGACCAATAACTTGATGACTTCTTAATATATCTCAGTTCTAATTCGACTTGATTTTGAGAGATTTTTGGAACTTTTATTTTATTTGTAGCTGCTTTTAAATTGGCCAAAAACCATCGTACCTCAATTCTCCAAATAAACTTCATACGCTTAATCCAATTGTACACAAAATTGATATACATATTAAATTTCTGATGAGAGTTTTTGAATGCACCGAGCATATTCAAACATAACACGTGAAATTTTTAAATTTCTGACAATCACACCTAAGAATAAAATTTCCAACAAACTGCACTTTCATGGAATTAACGGTCTTCTCATCGAGAAATCTAGTATTGACCACACTTTTATGAGTGTTGGTCCTTGATCGAACATCTTTAAATGTCTTACCTACAATTTCAGAATACACAAAGACATCTATGCTCTCTTTCTTTCCTCTTTCAGTAAAGAATTTATTACATTATTACATGTAGATAGCAATCACCAACAAAAATATTGGAAGGTTCTTAATTATTTCGAGAACCAAATTTATAGATTCAGTTGTGATGGTTATTATGTGTTCCCAGCATTATCTATTGTCCCATTCAAGTATTTATAGTATTTATGAACATTTCATCAACTCATTTTGTTGCTTCTAGATTCTCCACCTCTGTTATGTTGTAGTGGTAGAAATTAGTCCGAAATAAGAGTTCTGAAACTTGAGAATATTAGAGCAAAATACCAACAAGAAATAAGAATTATTGGAGCTTGATTATTTGTGATTTAAAGAGAAATAATAAAACTTATGGTTGGAGTATCCGTAGAGGTTGCCTTGTGATATATACCATACTGCATTTGTTTTTATTCCAAAACTAAATATAAGTCTAAGTTGTCCATTGCATATGTTTCATCAATATATTAGTAGTTTCAAAATGGAACACGTAACTCAGGAATTTGAAAGTAATAATACAGTACAGAAGAATTCTAAAAATGTTAATCAGTCATAACTTTTCTTCTTATTTTTCTTAACATAATTAAATTAATTAACAGGATATATTTACTTTAATAGTTTACTGAGAAAACGAACAAGATGGTTTTCGATATGTGGAGAAATATTATCTTAAAAAAATTTATCTACGATTTAATGCACAAGTCCTTTTAAATATAACTTACGCTTCTTGAATGATATTGAGGATTACACAAGAAGAAACACTCTTTTAATACAAATAGAAACTCTCTTAATTTTTGTAATGAAATTTCTATTAATTTAATAAATTAAATAGAGTGTTTTGTCCCTGCAAGTGCATATAATCAATAAGCATAGTACATTAATTTAAATGAACCCAATGACATACTTCACATTTGTAAGGGCGTACAATTGATTTTTTGTCTTTCTTAATTAATTGCATTATTTTTTCCGTGTTGTCGAATCGTTTATATGAACATTGTATAAAAGAATAAAATAGCATTTCTATTTCTAATGTGATTTCTATCTTTTGTTTCTATTTCAAACATACAAAATCTCATTTTTTTTAAATCTTAAACAAAACAAGCCAAAATTCTACGTTATTCATTTTTATTTTCTTCTTTTATTCCATTTATAGTCATCTTTTTCATTACCAAAATAAAGTGTCAAGAGTTTTATGAAAAGTTCAAAGTATATGAATTGACCGTGTACAACAGTTTTGCACTTTCAAGAATTACTAATAATGTTAAATATAACTTTTAAGCTAGATATTGTAAATATTAACAAAATGACCATACATGACAATCTTTAACAGATTGATAGTATAAAAATATTTAAAATATTAATTCTACTTACTCTTTTATAAATTATAAGCATTTAAGTTATAAGATTTCATTTAAAAACATAAAATCTTTATGCATCTTAGATTATTTGACAAATACCAGTCTCCGATTTTTTTGAAAATTTTACTCTAACATAAAGGAAATACTTGAACTGATGATAAAAATTTATATTTCGAATAAAATCATGACAGAAATAACTATTTGTCGCTTCAGAAAACCTGGATGAGTTCAAAATATTTTATTATTTTATATACAAGCTTTGTTTCGTAAAATAATAATTCACTTTATTAATAGATATTGCGATTCCCCCCATTAATTTTTTTCTCTTAAAATAAAATAAACTTGAAATGTGTTATTTATCTTACACCAAAAGGTGAATTAATTCAACTAAACTATTTTTTAATCAACATGCAGTGAACAGACTCAAATGAGTTGAATTATTTCACTCAACAACAATAAAACGACAAAGTTTCATCACATTACATGACAAACAAAGGAAATTGAAAAAAAAAAGACAGAAAAAAGTGAAAGTACTATATAAATACATGAACATTATTGTTTGTGAAAACATAAGGGTCTGTTTTTATGTGAATTTATTCCAATAATTCTTCTTCTTGATTTCATAAAAATATATTTTTTAAAAATTAATCATCAAAACATGTTCATTGTACTGCACCTGAATTCAAAGTATAAAAAGCTTACAATGTATCTTACTTGCTGGGTTGCTCCATTATTGTGCTAAGCTAAATGCCCCACCTTCCATTCATTACTCCATATGCCTACCTTAACTCTCCTGTTCTTTTCCTACCCTTGGCCCATCATCACTCACTCCAATTTTGGATTACAATTTTTAAATAGAAAAAAAAATAAAATTTGTAATTTCAATTTTAAATTAATTTGATTGGATTAAAATAGTGATTTTGTAATGAAATAATTTACTGTCGGAATCTTTTCTTAAAGTGTTTTCGATGAATAAAACATTAGTATCTGTGTGATACTATTAATCAAAATCACTTGCAACAAATTTTCTCCCATTTATACACAAAGAATATTGTAATTCAAAATTTGGTTTTCCCTCCCATTTGTGTGGCTGAGGACAGAAATAACAGAGGATCCCAACATTCAGTTTGCATTTGGTAGAAATCCTGCTCTCAATTATTGGGTGATGACTAATGATAAATATTTTTCTCTCTTTTTTGGATTGCAATCTTTTCTGAAAAGGCTCACATGATCACTCGTATAATCTTCATGTCCTCCTTCTGTTCTCTTCTGTCAAAGGGTTTCAGTACTGTTCCATAACACAATGGAAAAAAAATAATGATTGATAGCTAATACTCCTCCATTTTTTTATTTAAGTTTAAGATATGGAAATTGATTAGTATTTCAAGGTTACCTTAACTTCATGAATTTTTTTCTACATTTATTTAATTGAAATAAAAATGATACAGAGAAAGTAAAGAAAAAATATAAAGTAGAATTTTAAATTCACAATGCAAATCTTACTTTAGCGAGCTTATTTTGTAAAACTAAATTAAATTTAGAATGCTTTTTTTTTTATGATAACAAAGTTTATTTTAGTCAAATTTGTTAAGTTTATCATATTATCTATTATCAAATTTTTCTATTCAAATATTTGAGATATATTGACAATAAGGTGTGTTGAAAAACACTAAAAATAATATTAATTTATAATATATAAGTGAATCTAAACATTATTTTATTAAATACCGTCACTTTTTTTTAACATGATATAAATTTAGAAAGATTTATAATTTCTTCTCAAATCACACACCAACACTTTTTTCCATATAGTTTTAAATTCTACCCTTCATTTAATTTTCATCGGATTCCATAATATTTTTTATAGGTTATTCTCTTTTTTTTTTTCATAATTTTAAAAGAAAACTTCCATTTCATTCCCTATTACATCAAAATTTTTTTTTACATGATGTCACACAAATTTTGATAAATGATATAACATATCTCTTTCATTTAAAGATAAGCTAGGCAAACTTGTAACATGACCTTTTGTTTTAATTTAACAATAAAAGTATAATGTGTTAGCTTAAAATTATTTATAATTGCTATAATGTAATATATTTTGTATTTTTAACCATTTTGAATGTATTAGATCTATTAATTAATTTACGAGCATGTTGATCTTTTAGTATGACTTTTATAAGCTTATTATTAACATGCTTAACACTATAACGGTTGCCCTATTTACACACTTAATAGGAAATTTACAAGTTTGAATACACTAAAGTATATCAAACAAGCTATACTTAAAAGAAGAATTTATAATACTGGAGATAAATAGAAAGAAGAAATATTTAAAAGAGCTTAATTCCGCACTTTTTTTTTTCTCTTCTCATATTTATAATGACATTAGTAAGTCAAATATAATAAATAAAAGGGAAGAAAAAAAAATAATAAAGAAAGTCATATCTAGAATCCTAAATACAACACGTACCATTGACATGAAACAAATCTTTCTTAATCACGTATATTAAAACGATGTTGTTTGCAAAAATATGATGATGATTTATCTAAATGAACAAATTCTTTAACAATGAAATTATAAACAATGTTAAAATGAATTTATACACAAAATAATCCATTTATTTCATCTTTTACCTTTTATGTAAATTATCATTAATATTTAACCTCTTTAAAGACACGAGATAAATACTTATTTTATATAAATCAGTTATTTATATAAGTCTAAAATATTTGTAATAAAATAAAATAAATAAATATAGAATACTAAATGTCATTTAATTTGATTTGATTTTTAAGTTAATAATATAATTATAACTACAATATTGATGAATTGAAGATAATAACAATAGTTTGATTTTTTTATAATATGCAATAAAATCAATCTCATCCTCTTATGTTGTGTGTAGAAATTACTTTATAATGAAAGAGAAGGATAATATAAAAAGTGAATTAATTAAAAGCGTGAAGTCTCTCTAAAATGAGTAGTTATAGAAGGAAGAGTGACCTAGTATAGTCATCATCATCCTGATTTTTTGTTTAAATTATTATTAAAACAATTCTATGCTTCTAAACTAAAAAAAAATCTTTATTCGTTCAATTGTAATTCTCATATATTACATTTTGAATTCAATTTATTACTATATATTTTTACCCCTAAAAAATATTAGTTATATATATATATTTATGTCTCTCAAATTACGGTTTTGACTCTGTATTATTTGTGATATTATATACTTAATTTAGTTTTTGAGAATTTATGATGCACCTAAAAATTGACAACGTGATTTGTAATTTTAAGATTCTGGAATCTGGATGAGAAGTAACGAATAATACTAGTAATTCAAAAGAGAGGATGGGGAGCAGCATGATTAACACTATGATTCAGTTCTTCCTTGGGAAAAGGGAAAACCTGCTTCTTTACAGCTTTTCATTTCTCATTTGACTGCAAATTCATTTCTTTCAAATTACGGCTTTCCAGTGTGAAATCAAATCATCAACCACTTCACGTTAATTAACAATTAATAAACTTAAAATTAAACACGCAATGCTTGAACCCAACGAGAAGGCAATAATAAAAAGTTGACCTCTTTAAACTCAACTAAATAATTCGTAATGCGGTATGAAATGTTTTCACGACATCAATAATTAACACCCAAATCCCACATCGTACGTTTTGGTTAAACAGACCACATCGGATGCTATGAATTTTGTTTTATTTTAATTTGGAAGAGATACAATTATTGTGTGATGCAAGGTGTGAAATAAAAATGCAGGAGAAGACAAATCTGAGAACTGAGATATTATTTAAATAACAGTGATGCGAAAGGGAAAAGCTTGATCCTTTATTAAATTCCCACCATACCCTTCATACATTGCACAGTACATTCTCCCATGTGTCTTTTCGACAATTTCGGTTTCATAAATGAAGAATTTATGTAATGTATTTATTTACGCTTTCGAATTTTGATTTTATTGTAGCATGGGTGGGTCCTGTCCGCACAATGCAATCAGTGCCATTGCTGAAAACGGAACAGAAGCATATTACTACGTTCTGTTCTGCATCTCTCTCTCTATAACCTTTCCACCCCAACCATTTCATCCGCGTTTAGGGTTTTTTCCTTTTCTTCTTCTTCTTCTTCTCACTTTGTTTCTACTGCTTCAAGCTGCTGCGTCAATGTGCCTTTCCATCTTCGCCTTTGTTTCTTCTTGCTGGTACTGCTTCTTTCCGATCGCATTTGCTTATTTTTAAATTCTGACTCGTCGAACTAATATGTATGCATATGTAAGACTCTCTCTCTCTCTCTCTCTATGATGAACACTGTCTGCTTATACCGTACATCTCTGCAGATTTCGACCTTTTTCTTTTGAGGGTCGAGTTGTTTTACTTTTCAGCTGCTTTGGATTTTAATCTGTGAAAATAGGATTTGTTGTTCTAATTCATGTACTTGGGTGTGGGGGTGTGTGTGTGTTCTTTTGGTTTTTTGTTTTTCATTCTTTTGGTGAGTTTTGGTATTGGGACCATTTGTTGGGGATAGGGATAGATCCTAAGTTCATAGGACCACCCCTTCCTTTCGTAATAGAGGAATGTGCTTGTGAAAAGCAGCAAAAAACTGGCTCCCGGCCTCTCCCGCCTCTGCATTTCTCCTGATCTGTTGATTGATTAGTTTCATGAACACTTTTAGAAAGATAAGAGAATAAGACAATGCTTCTCTGTTGTGGTTCTTTTTGGTGGGGGGTTGACTTAATGGTTTAAATGACAACAAAGGGCTTCGATTTGAGTGTTTTCACTCGAGTCTGGGGTTCTGTAAGGAACATTAAGAGCTGTTGTTAGGAGTAACAGCCTGGGCGTATTATGATAGCAACGAAAAGTGTTATGTTTATCTTTACTTTAGTATATAGTTATTTGGTTCTGATTGTTTGCTTCTTAGGTTTGTTTGGTGGGGGGGTGTTGTGGGAGTTGGAGGAAGGGGAGGGGAAAATAATGGGAGTTTGGAAAGTTAAGTAATAGTTTTCCTTACACTTATTGAGATATTGCATTGTCTTTCAGTTCTGTTTCCTTCCCTTTTTCTTACTTTTAAATTACCTTTTTTTCATATTATATTTTTTTTGTGTGCTGATGCATCCAAATGTTGGTCCTTACAGCAGGCTTTCAAATGTGAAGTAGCTGGTAAACAGAGTAGATGTACCGTTCAGACTTCAATTTTGATCTGACTAAAGAATGGTTTGGATGCTGGGTTTCTTTCCTTGAATTGTGATCTTATGGTGTCTGATGTACGTGAAGTGAACTAGTTAGTAGTGAGATTTGAGCATTGCGAATCAACCTTCATGTGTTACCTCTATTATGAAAAATTTACTTTAGCTGAGCATTTAGTCTAGTGATGGGTTCATTCTCTGGCACTTCTGAAATAGTTGAAGCAAGGGAGGAGCTAAATACAAGGAAGGCTCCTGGGATTTATCAGTACAATTCTGAGTGTAGCACGTCTGAGAAAAGTCACAAACTTTCGGCGCTGAAACTGGGATACAAGGATAATCTAGACGATGATATTAATAAGCTGTTTGAATCAATTGCTCTCAAGTCTTCATCAAGGGATTTGGGTCTTTTACAAGACGGTACAAGTCCTAGACTGAAAAGTGCGTTAAAAAAGCCAATTACAATGGGTGTTCCTCGGTCCCCGGGAGTTGGGGCTTCTGGGTCTGTCAATTTGAAGCAAGCATTAAGAGACCTTTGCATATCTAAGGCATCGGAAATGGCCGCTATGAAGCGATTATCAAAGTCAACAGCTTCTCCTAGAATATCTGAAGTTGGGAAGATACAGACATTGTACAATTCAGTTGTAGCTGAAACCACTCTATCTGGGTCTTCCTCTGTTGAAAGCAGGGAGCGTCAAATTGAAGTAGCTCTTGTGCCAGAAAAAAGTAAGTCCCTTTCATTGGTGAAAACCTCTCAATCCTATCAAACTGCCCAAACTGCCCAAATCGCATCGTCGAGCCGAAACACTCATTCGTCTCGGGAAATTGCTGTTGCCACTACTCAATATGATACTGGGACTTCATTGGTACAAAGTGATTTGGCATGCCCATCAAGTAAAGTTGGAATTCAATCACAACGAGTGGTACCTGTTGAAACAGAAGAACAAGCATCTGCCTCTTCATCTTCTCTTCGTAATACAATTGGAAGCAAAGTAGAGGTTCCCAAAAATGCTTCTTCCCCTAAAAAGTTGGGTAATAAAGCATTTGTGTCAAATAACGGGAAGAAAGGTAGGTTGCAAACAGAATCTTCATCTACTTCTGTAAATGGCAACAGAGTTAACAAACTACCACGCCATGCCCCACGCACTGTTAAATCGGTCATCAAGAACAAGAATCTGACTAAGAAGAAACTAAAGGAGGATTCGGGTTCTGCTTTATGTGGTCCTATGCCCAATGAAGTTAAGAAGCCAGTTCCTGGTGCGCCTCGACTAATTTGTGAGAGATGTAGATGTGCTTTAGAAAATACAGGTGAAGAAAAAAACCAAGATGCTGTGGCATTGGACTCTACCAGTCCTGGAAATGGAGTAAACTTGAATAATGTGCACTCTGGTTCAAATAAACCTGGTTTGGTGTCAACTGGCGGTAATAAAAGCAAAACAGTTGCAAAAGTCAAGAACTCCAAGTTGAAAGAGCAACTAGAATTTTCACAAAGTTCTAAAAGTAGTCAAGGTGAGTACAGTAGTAGTACAAGTACCAGTGATGAGAGCAATGTAAGTGGCTCAAGTCGTAGCACTAGGCCTCACATGTCAAAAGATGTCAGGTGGGAAGCCATACGACATGCTCAAATTCAGCATGGAGTCTTGAGCTTAACACACTTCAATCTCTTAAAGAAACTTGGTTGTGGAGACATTGGGACTGTATATCTTGCGGAACTAATTGGTACAGGCTGCTTGTTTGCTATTAAGGTCATGGACAATGAATTTTTGGAAAGGAGAAAGAAAATGCCTAGGGCTCAAACTGAAAGAGAAATACTAAGGATCCTGGATCATCCTTTTCTTCCAACAATGTATGCACAATTTACATCAGATAATCTATCGTGTCTCGTCATGGAGTATTGTCCAGGAGGAGATCTTCATGTTCTACGGCAGAAGCAGCTTGGTAGATGTTTCTCAGAGCCAGCAGCAAGGTAAGATATTAAGAGCAAGTGTCCAGTAGTATGGTAGGATTTTATTTTCTGTTTGGTCAGAAGTTATATGCAACGACCCACCCACAAAATTTTAGGCGTTCAATAAATGATATGATGTCGTAACTGCTCAAGTATTTCCTGGTATAAACGAATATAACTAATTTCCTCAATTGTTCTTGCAGTGCTTGTGATAATTCCCGTGTTATGTAATGCATATATGTCCTTATCTGGTGTATTAATTAGTTTTAGACATGTTTCTTCTGTATGGTATATACTTTACTGCGGCACTATACTGAATATGATTCTGTGCGTTTTATGTTGCTGCTTTAATTAAGAATGCTTCTGCACTGTCGTAGCTTGTTTAAGTAGTATAATCTATTTCCCTCGTAAATCATAACAGTTATGAAATAAACTCAGTAGTTTAGGGTTTAGGTAATAGTTTCTTTCCACAGCATGAAGTGGTAACATAAATTTTATGTTTCTGAAACTTGCGTACATGTATCGTGCAGGTTCTATGTTGCTGAAGTCCTTCTTGCTTTGGAGTACTTGCACATGCTTGGAGTTGTTTACCGTGATTTGAAACCGGAAAACATTCTTGTTCGGGAAGATGGCCACATTATGCTCACAGATTTTGATCTGTCCCTGAGGTGTGCTGTTAACCCAACACTTTTGAAATCATCTTCTGACGTCGACCCTGCAAAAGTTTCTGGTCTAAGTGTGCAATCAAGTTGCATTGAACCATTCTGCATGGAACCATCTTGTCAAGTTCCATGCTTCAGCCCAAGATTCCTGCCCGCTGCTGCGAAAACAAGGAAGTTAAAAGCTGATCCTTCTGCCCAGGTCAGATCATTGCCACAGCTGGTGGCCGAGCCCACTGATGCAAGATCAAACTCCTTTGTTGGTACACATGAATACTTGGCTCCTGAGATCATCAAAGAAGAGGGACATGGAGCTGCAGTTGACTGGTGGACATTTGGTGTTTTTCTGTATGAACTTTTGTATGGTAGAACACCCTTTAAAGGTTCTAACAATGAAGAAACATTGGCCAACGTAGTGATGCAGAGTCTCAGATTCCCTGACCACCCATTTGTTAGTTTCCAAGCAAAGGATCTGATTAGAGGGTTGCTGGTCAAGGAGCCTGAAAACCGTTTGGGTTCAGAGAAAGGGGCTGCTGAGATTAAACAGCACCCCTTCTTTGAAGGCCTTAACTGGGCCTTAATTCGTTGTGCTGTCCCTCCAGAACTTCCAGACTATTACGATTTTGGAGTTTCAGACATGATTAACTCTCAGGTTAAGGGTGCTAAGTACTTAGAGTGTAAAGTAGGAGAGCGTGTAGAATTCGAGTTGTTTTAAAGACATTGCTTTCTATGGACAATGTCATTCATGTTATGGATTCTCATATGTGGCTCCCTGTCGGTGTCGACATGTAATTTATTTGTAAGCCTTAAAATAGCATTTTTGCGAATAAGTTTTGTATCATGATTTCTTGCATTAGGAAGTTCGGGATAAGGAACTAGGAGGAGGCTCATGTCATATGGCAATTCGACGTTTAATAATCACATTCTCGAAGCATAAATATTCCAAAAAAAAAGTCCCATTCCCATGTTGTTGATTTGTTGGCAATAAAAGATACTTACATAGTCATTTAATGTTTATGGAAATTCATAATTATCATTTTTATTAGTCATAATAATTTTCAATAATTATCTTGATTATTATTTAATTTAAGATTAAATGGACTCGTTCCTTATGCTACAACAGGAGAGTTATCCTAATCTATGACACAGTACCTATATAGAGAGTAATATGAATTGAGTAGCATCATAAATGAAAAACAAATCAGATATAAAAAAAATAGAGATATTATTTTTTATTTCTATTCATTAAAGCATTCTTATTACTATTTGAGTTTTCCTTCAAATCGTCTAAAAAGGTTACGTGTATCATTTTATTTTCTTCACTCTACTTCACTTGCCGTCTCTTTCTTCTTACAATGGAGGTCTCAGACGACGACGACGGCCACGTTTTCCTTGTTTGTACTAACACCGATTCAATCCAAACAGCCGAAACCCTAAACGATGAGATTCTCGTGTCCACCGCCGATATCCTCGCTTGGGATCTCCCAACGATTCTCACTTTTCCGACGATTAAAATTCAGGCACATTCCAACAGGTTCGTCACTTCCTCCTTACACTTTTTTCTCATTGAACTGAATTTCACTTAGCTTATGCCTCCAGTGTCGATTGTTCCAATTGTTTCATTCTGCGTGCCGATTAACAGGCTCATTGAACAATCTTTGTATTTCCGCGGTCTCCTCAGCGGGAACTTCAGGTACAAAATATGTTAACCTTACACTTTGTTTTTCTATTTTCCTCTTCGTTGTTTTCACTTTAAATTGATCTCGAGAATCTGCATGCATACACTATGCTTATTGTTACTCTTGCAGTGAATCATGCTTGGGCTCTATCTCTATCAATTGGAATGTGAGCGAATTTTTGGAAATTCTTAAGCATATGTGTGACTGCGTTTTGGATATTACGTTGGATAATTTCTTCTCTCTTTATGAGGTATGTTGTTGGTAGGAATGGAGCTGTTGGTCAGGCAATATGTGATTGTAGTGTTCGGACTCCTTATTTTATTTGAGAACTTTGCGTTTTGTAACTAATGTATTTGTCATTTGACAGTCTATTGGCTGATGCAGTTTGTGTTTTTGTTGTATGTCTTAGGGTGCGCTTTATTTTGGAGTGGAGTCACTTCTCATGAAGTGTGAGATGTGGCTTTCTGAGGTGCTCTCACCCGAAGGATTTCAATCTACACAAATAAAAATAGAGGACTTGATCCAAATTTGGAAATTTGGCTCAGATCGTGGTAAAATGTTATTTTTTTTATTGGAAATGATTAACTTGCACGTCTGATTTTATTTTTCTCTTTCACTTCTGCTATATCCTGACATGGTTCATTCTTACAGTTTTTTTTCTTTTTCCTTTTTGCAGCAAGCGACCATATCCTGCACCTATGTATGGGCTACCTAGCAAGAAATTTTGTATGTAATCAACTCTTTCGCTAGAGCTTGTGTGTGCAATAAACAGGGATCTCAAGCTTTGAAATGGTTGTTGAATTGTTAATAATACGTTGTTATTTGGATAAAAGATAAATGGGGATATGAAAGGCAATAACCCACTTAGCTCTATATTTCAAGTGAGCTGGTTTAGATAAATTTCTTTTGCTAGATCGTTGGGTAGATACAATTTGAAGTTCATGTAGTCCGGTGTTAATTTGCATCCTTATCGTTATTTATCATCTTTAATCTGAGTAACTCTTTACTTTTAGGTGTTTATTTGTGTTTTGTATAAATTATTGGGTCTTGCTAACCAGTGTCCTAACCTAAGGGCACAGGTTGAGGAATTAAAAATCACATGAGAGCGCATTAAAAGGTCATATAGGAGCACATTTCTCTGCATCTTAATAATAAACTTTCCTTTCTTAATTTCTTAACTAGTGCCCTAAAAGCACTTGCAAGCATTTACCTAAATTGTTTAGTTTATATTAATAATCTTTGGTGTTGTGACCGCCCTGCTATCTGCTATCCTGTTGTAGCATTTCTGTGGTTGGCTGCTCTGGGCCACTATTCATAGTTTATAACTATGAATTTTATATTACTATATAGGTACATACAGTGACATAAGAAAGGATGCTTGTATGACTCCTCTATCCTCGCTAGTTAAGAAGAGAAAAGGAAAATTAAAATAAGGAAGCAAGAAATTATTTTATTGATATTAGTTCTGCTTGGATAAACAGTAAAGAATTAACGATTTTCTCCCTAGAATCTGGATGAGCATGTCTAATAATGGCTTTGGCGAGCCTGTCTAAAAAATACTTAAATACGAGACTACTGATACAAAGTTTCCAGCTCCCCTAGTTCACATATTATGCATGTTCTCCTAGTGCTCTTGGAAATTGCAATTTTCAGATATCAGTTGGGTTTACTTCTTTTCTTAGTTATGGAATCTGTAACTGATACAGTAGATGCTTTGTTATGTTTTAAAAGTAGTCTGGGGATTATTGTTTAGAAAACTATACTGATAGAAACATATATATTAGTTTGTGCTTTTTTCTAAGCTTAATTTTTTGTTAATTTTTTTAAATGTAGATGTTTTTTCATTTTTCTTATTTCACAGATGTGGGCAAAGCGTAGCAAATTTTTTGTAAAACTTCCATATGACCTGCTGTTATCTTCTGTAAAGCACCCTCATTTGACTGTCTACAGGTTTGACTGAATTATGTTTGAAATTACTTCATTCAATACTATATAAATTTTAGATTCTAATGCTATAGTATCTTGACAGTGAACTGCATCTTTCTGATGCACTTCTTCTCTGGATTGAAAGTAACTTGGAAAATTTGGAGAGGCCAAGCAAAACTGAAGACAATTGCAACGGAATTTTGAAACAAGTGAGGTTATATGGCTCATTATAGATGTAAAGGCCTTGAATAATTTATAATGGAAATAGTTTTGGGAAAAATTACCGGTGTATATAGTCATACCAAATCCTATTGTTTGCATCTTCTAAACAGAAGGATGTTGCTGCAAGCAGAATATCGTTAACAATGTGCTATTTATGGGCACAGTTACTTTTTATATTATAGGGTGAAGATGGAAAAGTACTATTCCGAGTAATTGTGAATTTGTGACGCAACCCTTCACTCTCCTCGTGTTACTAATCAATCTAGGTCAAATACTGGTAAAATACAATTAGTACAAGCTTAACCAACAACACAATTACCATAATAATAAGAATTGTAAAACATTAAGAATCCTAATAGGGCAACGTAGTTGATGGACAAGTCCCTTAGGCTCTTTAGGAAAAAGAGAAACCACTCCAATCATTACACCTTTAGTAGTCCATCTCTCTTTATTTTACGGACCTACAACTACCAAAGTCAAACAATGAGTGATGTGATGACCGTACTGTTCGACATGCTGACATGTCGATCCCTATTTTAAATACCAACATGTTGCCATTATAACGTGTCGGCATCTCGGCCTATTGTTGAGTAATTATCAAATTCAATCAGCTTGTAGGTTCATCGTACAATTACTTCGTTAACAATAATCAGGTGTAAATCAACTCTAGAACCATATTAAGGAGACGTTTGCCCTACCTAGCCTAGATTAACTATCCGTACTTATAGCAACCCAACTCAGATAGTATAAATAGGTGTCTGTACTAAGAAAAAAGGTAATGACTCTTTAAGAACTCACTAAATCACTATTTCCCTTAATTGATTTGAGCCTCGGAGTACAATCGCCAGTACCCTCCTAAGACTGAAACTGTGATGAAGACCGAGATGGAGACCAAATACCGAGTGCAAAGGAAGATACGGAGAAGAGAGAAACCATAGTCGTGGTAATCACGTGGGTTGATTCGGTCTTGATAACAACCATATCTTACTATGAAGGAGTACTCATAAAATATGATTGTTACACAATTGTTCAATTCAACTTTTAAAGATATTTAGGCTTGGAGTAAATTACACTAGTACTACCTGTAGTTTCTTGAGATTGCACATAACCCCCTACTTTTACATTGTTCATTGTAGCATTCATCATACAATATAATGTATTTAAAATAATTAAGGGTTATCAGTGTAATGTTTTTCAAACAATGGGATGCATAAATGAGGGATATTAGGAGAAATTTTACAAAATCTCAGTAGGTGTTACTATAATTTACTCAGAGACTTTTAGAAGGTGGTTTGCACGTTCTTGTAATGTAATTAAATAAGGGAGGATTGGTGTCATTTAATCTCATAAAAAAATTGTGTAACAAATATTGAAGACTGTGGGTGTAAAATTTTTTACTGATGCATACAGAAAATAACAAGCAGTTACAGAAACTGAGGGGTTTCAAATGGTGCAACTGACTCCTTTCACTGGCTCTCACCTCCAATATCAGGCATTGGCAGAAACTGGGGTTTCAAATGCTGCAACAGGCTCCTCTCTCTGCCTCTCGCCTCCAATGCTTACTCTAAAATGATGCTCTAATGTCTCCATACCACTCACCTATACATAGATATCCCACAATATATATAAATTTGTGCTGATTTTTCGATAATGTGCTGTTTAATTTATACATTGATCCACATGTAATTATATTCTCATTACTATGATGCAAATGTAAGTGTTTTATCATCTAAGTTATTTTGAGAAATAATCATGAATCAATCAAGGTCTTAAAAATCTGTTTAATATTTTTTCACCTGAGTTCTTGCTTTGCTGCTGATGACAATTTTGCCATATGCTTCCATGTCATCTGTGCTTAAATGTCATATAACCTTTTGATATTGGTTCCTACAGATTCGTGTGGGCCTTTTGCCTTTGTGGTTTGCTCTAGGTATACCATTTTCTTGTGCTTTTACATGAAGCACTGAACAGTCTTTATTCTTCATGCAGAAATTCCTAGATGCTGTAAGGTAATTTTTGATTTGTTTAACAGGAAAAAGAAACTCTTTTTATTTTAGACAGCTGGCTGAGGAAAGCCTTGATTCAATTTTCAGACTACTAAATATTGTTCCTATGGGTTCACGAGATACTTTCAAGTATAGTGACTTGCATCTCCTCAGGATTAGGTTGACAGAATACTCAAAGGTACTTCTAATACTTGAAAGGCACTCAATTATATTGGCTTTGTTAATTTCTTAGCTTAAGATTATGAGCCTTTAATGCTTTGCATTTATGGTACCAGAAAAAAGAAAAAAAAGATAAAAGTACAGAGAACGGGCTACTATCTTGTATGAATTTTGTTTTAGTAATTATTGGCTAATAATTAAGATTGCCTCTGTATGATCATTTTTAAGTAGAATTAGAAAATAAACAGGTTCCCTCCATAACCCATACCAACATGAGTGCAAAGGATATACATCAAAGATCATACAAATCAAGGATCATCGACACAAAATGAGGGGCATGTTGCATGTCCGACACCTCACTGACACGACACGCTCTTAACATGTGTTGGACACACTTTCACAATCTCTAAATAAAAAAAGAAAACTATTTATTTTTTTTAGCTTATTTGTCATTTGAACTAGAACTAGAGACTATGTTTTTCAATGATTACGAAGAAGGTCACCAACTCTAAAAAAAAAAACTAAATGATGCCTCCTATCATAGCATATTTTTAGGCTCATTATTATAGGACCTAACTAGTTGTTTTAAGAGATATGTTTCATCTTCTTGTCTTGGGATTTTTTTTTTTTAAAGATTGCATTGAAAAATGACTTCTCACTCCCTCCTATCTTAGTATTCTTTTTGTGAAGGTTATTTTCATATGAAATTTATGAATCTTTATTTTTATAAGGTGAATTATAATTTTTAATCCGATTCTCAACATTTGTATATATGTGTCTGTGGTGGCACAATGTCCTATATTTTAGACATTAGTTTTTGTTCTTGTGTTAGTGACATGTTTGGTGTCAGTGTTAAAGTCAATACATAGAAGCTATCATTTATTTCTTTTGATGGTATGGAAAAAAGTACAAATTGAACATGATGAGGTCATTACTTGACCAGATAGGCATTTCATTGACATAAGTTAGCTTTTTCTTGTATCTAATGTTAAGAGATCCATAAAACATTCTAATGACCAGATAGGCATTTAAGTATTATTGTTGTGTAACTTTCATGTATTTCATGTTTTAACTTTGCAAGTCAATGTTTTGTTAATTATAATTGGTTTCTGCTGATTTATGGTTTTAGTATTTGCAAGTGCTATTCAAATGCATCATGTTGTCTTAGGCCTGTTTGGATGATTTCTCCATAAAGATTTTTAGGAGAGAAAAATATGAAGAAGAAATGGCAATTGACATCTTCATAAGTTAAAATTAACTTGTGTATAATCTAACTTATGGAGGCTCTCTCATGTAACTTCTCTAAACTTTTATTTTTAATTTGTGCATAAGCTAATTTTAGCTTATAGATAAGTCAATTTCATTTTTTTCTTAATATTTTTCTATCCTAGATGTTCTTATAGAGAAGCTTCTCCAAACAGACCCTTAATATCCAAGTCAATTTGTCTTATAGTTGTTTGCATGGAGTGTGTGATGTTATGTTAGGAATTCTTTCATGCTTTTGTAACATAAGTTTCCATTGCATGCAGAAAGTGGACCTTTCTGGTTGCCCGCAAATAACATCTACCATACTTCGTCTGTCATTCATCCCTCAATCATATTTAATAGATACCATGCAAAAGAAGATTATAGAAAAGTTATTTATTAATTGTGAACATCCTGTAAGAGAGAAATGGGTGTTCCCACAAAATCTGTCAGAAGAAACCTTGACCTTTGAAGCAGTTCAGGAGGTGGATATGTCTAAGTGTCGAAATTTGTGTGTTGAACATGCTGTTGATTGCTTCCGCAAGTCCTTTCCTTCTTTAAGAACATTGAAAGCAGGTTATCTTTTGAACATCGGGACAATCAGTTTCCTTCAATTATTGGAGAAATGTCCGATGGTTTGTGAAATTGACTTGACTGTTGATATTACCCCACTGATACCAGCATCAGTTACAGTTTTATCCTCTAGTCCCGCTGAGATACAACCAGTACCAGAGAAGACCTCTAGTGTTAAATATCAAGCAGTGCAAATCATGTCATTTAATGAATTTGGACCTCCACTTTCTAATGTTACAAAACTCACATTGGAAGGAAGAACTGATGTTAGTGGTAGGAGGTTTTTCGGGTGAAAAGATTTATTTTGAATCTAATTGTTTTTTTCTAGGTTATGTTTTTATCCATCTTAACTTATATTAATTCTTTTTCCTGCCAGATTTGGGCCTCCAATACATCTCCAAATTATGTGTTTCATTGTGTCACCTGAATATTAAAGGATGCATTTCTGTCACCGATATTGGCATTTCAGATCTCATATCCACGAGTAAAAAACTTAATTCAATTGTGGTTTGTGATACTTCATTTGGGGTAAATTCAGTTCAAGCTCTTTGCTCAGCTATTTCTGATAGTGACAACATCTCTCTGCATTCTAGAGATAAGCGTTTCAATTCAGCTGTGTCTAATTTTGAAACATTGCATATGGGTGGGTGCCAGGGTAAGTTGTATTCCTTTTCTTGGTTTATTTAAGTCAACTTCCAGGAATCTGTAAATGCTTGGCTCATATAAAATTTCAAGAAATTTACTTAAACTGGCTGCAGATGTTTTTGACATTCGGAAGAAGCTAGGGCATTGTGTGACTTGGATAAAGTTTTATGCAAACAGAACGATGGAGTGATAAATGATAATGGTTTAACATACCTTTTTTGAAAAACCCAGACTTCCCTTGCTGTACGTATTTGCTTTTGATACAGGCATACATTAGTTAGGTTACAATTATGCTACTATTGCTTTGGATCACCCTTATGATCTCTTCACATGCTAGGTGTTCAGTCCACCAATTTTTTGCTTTATTCCGAAGCTTTTGTCTAACTTTTGTGGTAAAGGAAGTCCCTTTAGTGATTACCTCATGAATCATTTATTATTTAAGTCAACTGTAATAAGAGACCAAATCATGCTTTATAATTGAAAACAGCTTGTACAGCACCTAGTAGTGTTGTTTTGAGAGGAGTGTTGTACATTTTTGTAAAATTCAGTTTTACATTAAAAAAAATGATAAATCGTTGTTTTGTAGGTGTTTCTAAGTCATCTCTAATAGAGCTTATGTCTCAAACACTAGTTTTGAAGAGTTTATGCCTGAGAGGAACTGACCTGATTGACCAGGCACTATATAATTTTGTTGGTTCTTCCTTGGAGATGCTTGATATTTCAAATACAAAGGTTTGTTGTCAATTTTATGGAAACTGGCTTGTTTTTTCTTTATCTTTGCAGTTGTCAATAGAGGTTGTTGATGTTATTTTCCTGAAACTTTAATGCTAGTTGAAGTTTAAGGTGAATGCTTGCTCCATTCTAATGTACAACAGCAAGTTTATTTCGGTCTGTAGATGGTAGTTAAGACTTATTGGGACAGTTTCTAACTAAAATAACCAAGCATGATGCATATGTATATGCCTCCTTTAATTGTATAAACATTGGCTAATAAACAAGTTATGTCCTTCTCATGTTGAATTCTAACTGTTGTTTCGGATGCATTTACTACACACACATATAAACCTTTATGCTTGCTTCAAATTTTCTTGTAAGTCGTTCAATTTCATCGTCTCCAGTTCAATTATCCTCGTGTACAAATATTGTGTGCTTAACTGATATATTTTATGCATATCGTTATACGATAATCTACCATTATATCATACAAAATTCCCAAGAAAATTTAATTGATATATGCAGTGACATTTTGTGTTACTGTGAGAATTTCTTATTTTGTGAAAGTGCAGATTTCTAGGGATGCATTAGCTTATGTTATTCAAGGAAATCCAAGTTTAAAGTGTCTGAAAGCAAGAGACTGTCGAAATTTGTTTCCTGGAGACAATTGTACCGAAAAAAGAGAATCCGATTTTCCCTCTTTGCATGAAAAACTACACGCTGAGTTAGGAAAAATGTATGGATTGGAAGAGATTGAGTTTGGATGGGGCTTTTCTTCCTTCTCTTTCATTTCTCTGGAACCTGCACTGATGTCATTAAAGTCCATCAATATAGGTTTAGGTGGAATTCTAGGTGAAGATGCTTTGAAACGGTTACCTGCAATCTGTCCCTTGCTAGAAACAATAATCCTTCATTTTCAGGTGATGATCATCTTTCCCTGTGATTTGAGGTTCTTTTTTGCTCCCTAAAGAATATAGAAAAAATATTTCAATTGATCAAAGTTTCTAAAACAATGGAGAAACTGTTTCCTTTAACTAATTTAGTGGTTAAACTTTTCATTTGGCATCTACACTTCATGAGGTTCCATCATTATTGCCTCCTTCAAGCATTTCATCAGACGAGTCAAGGTTTTCACCTTGAATTAGTTTCATCAGTTATAGCTAAGATGTTGTCTTTCTGATTCTTATTGTATCAATGTGTAGGAGATGCATGTTTCTTACATTAACTACTATACTCTATGTATAGTTGTGCTTTCAGTTCTTAGATGCTGTATCACATTTCTAAAATTTTGTTTGCTTTTCTTTTGGCCTTTTTACAGGTAATATCCGATCTAATTGTGATGAACTTTGTTGCATCCTTGAAAAACTTGCAAGTATTAGCTATGTGCTATTGTTTTGGTGATATATCCATGTCAAGCTTCAAATTCCCGATGCAAAATCTTAGAAAGTTGAGGCTTGAAAGAGTAACCCCATGGATGACAAATGATGATTTGGTTGTTCTAACTCAAAACTGCAGAAATTTGGCAGAGATTTCATTGCTAGGGTGTTCTCTTCTTGACTCAGGTTAGGATTAATTAGCTCAATATTATTAGGGGCACGTGGCTTAATTCATAGCACATGATTTTGTATCATTATCGTATGCCTCTAATTTGATTAAGTTGAACCGTCTAGATAATATTGCAAACAGGAACAGCCTCTGCTTGCCACTTTGCTGATTGTTTTGTTGTCTATTGCTACTTAGAATTTTCTGGTGGTCGGTAACAAATAGAAACAAAGAAAAAGAAAGATTAAAGGAGGGAGGGGACAATAACAATTTGGTGAATTTTGTCTTGTACAATTTAAGTTATAACAGAGTGGTTGACCATTGCTAATTTAATCAACCGGTAATCACATGTATGTTTGTCAATGACTCAATGCTATTTCTCATTGCAGACTCTCTACGGATAATTTCGTGTGGATGGCCAGGCTTGGTCTCTATCCATTTAGAGGTTTGTTAATTTCCCCACTTTAGAAACACTTACAATTATCTCCGACATGGCTATAAGATGTTTATATGCAGAAGGTTTTTTACGTAATATGAATATGTTGGCTTAATGAGTGTCCTAGAAACCAAGCAATGTGTGCGTCTTGCAGCTGTGATCTCTTGGCCTAGAGAAATTTTGTAAGAATGAATAGTGTTTTTTTCTGCTGGAAAGTGAAAGAAGACATCGATCACCCATTATTGGGAGCTCAAAGTTGTTCTACTGAATTTGATGTGGAGACTAAGTAGTAATCCTGTGATTATGGCAATTATTTCGTTTATACACATCAAATACTTATTGTTTAGAGGATGCATATGATCATAGTCCATTGTTCATGAGTATGAAGAAGAGAGAAGTGGCATGGAAAGAGAGTCCTTACCTTTATATTGGATTTAACATGGAGGTAGGAAAGAATAACAATAATAGTACAACTGCAGTACACTATCTACATAATAATAATAAAGATACCTGATGCTAATGTCTCAACAATGAGATTTTTGGTTCTGAAACTTTATCATACTACCCTCTAGGTTTCTGTAAGTAAATTTTAATTTCAAGTATGCATGATTTTTAGGAATGTGGAGAAGTAACAGCTAATGGGGCTTCTGCACTTCTTGAATGCAAAGCCCTTGAAGATATCCTTCTGCGACATAATGTGAGTTCTCTATACATTCAATTTTTTTTACTAAATAAAATGGGGCATTTTATACTCCAAGACATGGTATTTGAACCCTGTTGTCAATTTACTGATTGGTGAACACATTATTCTTCCAGCAATATTCTTTATTTATTATTTCTATTTTGAAGGCCTCAACATTCCGATTGGTGATTATATGAATCTTGATTCTTTCTGATGACCAAATAAGGACTGCACATATAAGATTATAAGTACAATTGGAAACACACATGCCATTATTTCTGCTCTGTGAGGCTCCTTTTGTTACGCATATGAAATATACTTATGCGTCTTTGACTGTTAAAGACAATACTAAATTATGTTAAAAGATCTTAATCCTCAGCTTTTCACCCAGCTTTCTGAATAGAAGAAGCTAATATTTGCTTTATGAATCCCTCTGAAGATCATATATTGAAAGTTGAAACTGTAATCTACTATGCAGGGCCCTGGGCTACCCAGAAACTTCGTTTGTTATGCTGCTTCAGAGGTTGCACTTTGCTTATACGTGTTTATTTATCATTTTGTATTTTGTAAATGTGGGGAAATTAATATTAGATGTTGTATATTCTGTCATAACTAACAGATGCCATTGCTTCGAAAATTGTCACTGGATATATGCGATGCAAGGGAAGGTGATTTTGATATTCCAAATGTAAGTTATTGCGGCACCGTTCGTATGCTATAACTAGTTATTTTACCAGTTCTTGAGTTGTCATCACAATCCATGGAGAATTATTATAGATGTGCAAGTCTAGTGGTTGTAATTCATCCTCTCATTTCTCATCCATTCATACTTCCATTTTGTGATATAATTTATATTGAGTGGTAAATTTGAGCCAGTCATTTTAAGGGTCAGTACATCTACAAGGGCACGAATTATATGATTTAACCAAGGGATATTCTGATTTTTTTTTTATGTGCTGCAGTCTGCAGGCAGATACTTTTTGAGTACCTTAAACATAGCTAGATGCAAATCTCAAAAATGTGCATTTAATCTCCCAGCCTCTACCTCAGGGGCTCGCAGTAGATCCGTGCATATAGAAACGCTGGTGCTCGTGTGGAACAACAGAGATCTCATCAGAACAGTGGTGAAGGAAAGACTTTAGTAAATACATGTCTGAGCATTAATTGCGTAATTTGTTGAGGGGTATCATGATCCTTTTCTCGAAGAAGATTATTTAGTTTTTAAACAAGTGGTTTGGTGGCAGGAAGTAAAATGCTTAGTGATTAAGATGGTCACTTATGCAGATAAAAAAAAAAGATCGTCATTTGTTTGTTAATTAGTAAAACAAGAGGCAAAACGATGGCTATGTTGAGTGAGAGATAACTGTCCTTGTTTATGTTGCTCTCGTTTGTTTTAATTTTTTGGGCAAAGCATCTTCAAAATGATTTACTTGCATGTTTATTTTTTATTGATCTGAGGAGTTTTTTTTTTTTTTTTTTTTTTTTTTTATTTTTTTTTTTTTTTTTTTTTTTTTTTTTTTTTGTTTTTTTTTTTTTTTTTTTTTTTTTTAAATACATTTTTTGTGAGTTTTGGTGATCTGTTTTTCTGTTTGAACATAAAACAAGCTAATTCAAACATATACAGTTGATTTGAATCTTTACAGGATTGCGCTTGATAATTATAATAATTTGACAATTTCCATACTGAATCGAACTTCTATTTTCTCCTGCAACATGTTTGATCGGACTTGAGTTGTTTCTTCATGTACCTGCTTGAAATTGGAATGCGTAGCGTAAGTACTTGAGTATTAATTATACTCAACATTTACAGGAATCGATGTTAACAATGAGTAAAGCTTTACGTTGATCAATTAAAGTTGTCCTTATGTTAGTTGTCAAGAATTGTTATTAAATTATTTTTCAAAATATTCTTTCAAATATCTAATACAAGTATGTTATTGCTTTTTCAAGGTTTCGTCATTAAATTAGTTCTTAAAAATGTCATTGTTTGTCTTTTCAAAGGATGATGTTGTGATACTTTAGGGTTTAGGCATTTAAGGAATTAATGTTGTCGCATTTATGTCACTTAAGGTCTTTAAATATTTTATTTGATGATTATAACTTCTAGAAATTAATGTAGTTTTTCATGTAAATTTGATGAATTACGTGCATCACTCCATTAACTCAAACGCTTGTATTATAAATAAAATAGGGTTTTTTGCATTCTGCACCCCTCTAAAATTCACTCTCATATAATCTGAAAATTTATTTTTACTCTTTTAAAATTGTATTATTGAATACAAAATATGTGTTGTGGAGTGTACAATTCAAACTATATTTTTTATATTTTAGATTGTACATTTTAGAATATATTATTATTTTTATTTCTTTTAAACATATTTATGTTTTATTAATTTTAAACAAAATTAATTCATTTTAAAGAGTATTTTTGAATTTTAAAACAAATAATTTATTTAATAGAAAAATATTGTATTAATAGAAACAATTTTTACTAAAACTAAACATTTCATAACAATGATAATATCTCTTATTAATAATTAAAATTTTTGTATAATATCATTGTAGAATTTGAAAATACAAAGTATTAGACCTATGTTCTTATTGTCGGTTTTGAAATTAAATAATTCTCTCATTTGTGACACTTCAACTAACTAGACTAACTAGATTATATAGTGAGTTTTGTCTAACGTTTAGAGTATTTTTTATTACGTTACATGACTACAGTTAATCCTATAATCATAATATCGTCAATCCTCTAAAATATATCTTATATTAATTGAATTAGTGCATTAGGCATTTGAAAAATAAAAACAATAAAACATGTTAATATAATAATGAAATAACTTATAACATACCTTCGTTGTGACAATGATTATGCTTGACCATCATTTAAACTATCTGATTGACGACGCATCAATACATATGATTGATCTTCCTCTATCTGAAGAAATATATAAGATGTGACATGGATTTATACCGGCACATGTATCTGACTGCACATGTTGAGGGATGCGAAGCCAATGTCACACCAGTAACAAGATAATCAACAAAGTGCAACCATCGATCATCAATGATAACAAATACACCTCCTTTGAAAGGTTAGGGAGGTCGATGAATCGTCTGCTTATACTCAAACTTGCACAACACACGTTCGGTAAAATAGTGCTATGAGAACGTCCCGAATTGAAATATATCCCAAGAACATGGTTATGGTCTCAAATGATCGACTAGGTCGATGGTCATCGTAAGGAGTCTAGAGCACCACAACATAGGTAAGATCATTAATTTGGACGCGCACAACATCAATTGTACATATGTGGATGACATAATAGTATGTCCAAGAGAGGAGCTCATAATAATGGAAAGTGTTCATATATTCACACCTGATCCATTATGAACATAATATTATTCATATATTTAATCTAAAATAAATCGAAATTGTTTAAATTACGTGTATTATTTACTTGTAACAACGTGACATAACCTCCTAATTGCTTTGTTTGCACAAAAAAAAAAATCAATAAGCAGGTCATACATGTGTGTACGTGTGTGTGTGTGTGAGTGTGTGTACGTGTGTGTGTGTGTGAGTGCGTCAGCTCTCCATGTGTACCCACCACACATCCTCACATTTTCGCATAATAGCTAGTACAACACACTAATTAATGTCACACTTTTATCAACAAAAATGACCAACCATATGTAATAAATAAGCTGAAGCTTGTGAATTCCCATATATGTTATATGATACACTTCTTGTACACCTTGAACAACTAGCTTAGTTGGACGTGGGCATCATGAAATTGCCTTAACTTTATTGTGACGTCACCAAAATCTACCTCAAGTAGGTCAACAATAATGACGACGTTGATGTAAAATATAACATCACGTACGTAAAGAACTGTCCTAAATCAGGAGATGGAACAATGCAAACACATAATCTAGAGTTATGGTCATCTCACCAATAGGGAGGTGGAAATATATTGGTGTCATGATGTCATCTCTCAACAAAGGTTGATATCAGACCTTACCAGTCTCTTAACTAAATTTGCACAGTGACAACAACTCAGTGTTAAGTATCGTGGCCTCAATTTCGAGTGGGAGTCCCAAACTTACTTAAATTGTGTTCGTGGGAGACCAACTTTAGTTCCCTTCGATCCTTACCCTCCCACACTCTACATATCACATGATTGGCGTAACTCTATAAGATGTATCAGTAGGTCTCCAAGGAAATCCTACTTTCAATTCTCCATGCTCTTTTGTAGGAATACATCACCATCAATGACAGCGATGACAACTTGTTCTACATCCCTTTTATATACCGACATCATTAATCTTTGTCTAATTTGTACTTGAGATGATGATCCATCTCTAATCTTGACAATATATCTTACAATTATAATAACAAACAATCCATAAATTTTTAAAATTAATATATACACTTTCGATAGTGCAATCCAGGATGTATTTTTGGATCTAAAAATACATTTCAAAATGCTTAATTTAGAATGTATATATACTTTATAGATATACATTTCAAATTGTGTATTGTTGATCTAAAAATTAGATTAATCACAAAGGATAAAAATGTACCGTAGATATTTACCTTTTCAATGGCCGTGCAACGATGGTGATTAATGTATTTCCAGCAGCCTCTCCCATTCATGAACGGAGGAAGAAAGTTTGGAAGGGACGTAGGCAGAGGTGCAGAGGGTAAAAGAAGAGATGGGAGAGAAGAAAATGAAAAGGTAGGTTAAATATAAATATCAAATGGGGTAATTTGGTCTTTTTAAAAGGAGTATGCAGGTGGATTTGAAATTATGAGGGTGCAGAATGCAAAGCCCATAAAAAAGTACAATAGAAGTGTTTTCTAACTGAAGTTTTTTTCTTTAATTTTAGAATTTACCTCATATTTATGCATTTATTATTGAAATTTTCTTCCTGCACTCCCAGGATTTCTAATTGCATCCCATAATTTTAAAATGACTATTTTACCTTTCATAAATGTAATTTTAGATTACCTGTTATGGAAATCTTCCAGAACAAATTTTTTGGAATTTGTGGAACATTAGTTTTGAAGTTTTTGGAACATTACTTTCAAAAAGATTTTCCAGAACAGGATTTTCGGAATAGAATTTTTAGAACAAGCGGTCCAGAATCCATAAAATACATTCTAGAATGAGCTTTCCAAAATAAATTTTTTAGAATAAATTTTTAAGAACCAGTTTTCCATAATATATAATTTCTTCTAGAACGAGCTTTCCGGAATAAGTTCCCAAATATAGGAAATGTGTTTTGAAATGGACATAATTTTCAGAAGAACCTTTCTTAAACGTAACTGATGGCTTCTCAAATGAGCTTTTCAAAATAACTTTCTCTCTCTCTTTTTATCCTTCCTCTCCAAGATCACAACACTGTTTGAGAAAGGAGGTGTAGGGACCACGATGCACGAGAGAGGGTATTATAGTTTTTTTCTCTTAATATAGTAATTATGAGGTGCAGGAAGCAAAAATCATTATTATTTATTATCAAGTATTATCAAGTGGAGGTAGGTACATGGATAAGGCTATTCACAAAATCTAAAACAAGTTCGCATTTCAAATCGATTATTTTTAGGAAGTTTATTCTTCACGTGACCTACGGGGTTTGATAAAAGACAAAAGAAAATTAGAAGTATCACTTTAAATGTAAACTTTGACTCATTTTAAAAGTAAGCGTTTAATAAAAGTTATTTATCTAAAATGGTAACATAAGTATCTTAAGTCACTTAACAATTTTTTACAAAATTTGGCTTAGCATATAATTTTATAGTAAATCAAAGTATTGAATTATCATTTGAGCCACAAAAATAAATTTTATATATGATTTTTAAAAAAATATTTTTATTTTGTTTACAACTCTTATTTATTGTTGGGAAATCTTATCACTTCTATCTCAATTATTAGATGCTCCTGATGTATCTTTTAGACAACTTTTGTCAAATCAATTTTAATTTTAGGATGAAATCTAACATGATATTAGATACTCATCTCGAACGGACTAAGGTAAAAACTATGCAGTTAAAACATACTAAAAATTTATAAGATGTGCGAATTTTGTTGGGGTGCGAATTTTAAGGACTGATTTTTGTAGGAGAGATTCTCTTAGACAAGACAATTCAGAACTTGGAGTTACGATTACGTATCTCACATTAATAAATGCGTTACATAGACTTGATGGAAAACGTTGTGTATTGTAAAATATGGAATCTTTTGTCGAAGGTAGACCCTAATGAACTTTGACATATTTTTGCATTTTAAATATTTGGTTCCAACTGAAGGAAGGAAAAGAAAAATACTGGCATGTGCTTCACTATACATGTACTATTTCATCGGGAACAAGTTTGGATAAACACTTCTAAATAAAGGAATGCAAGAACCAACATGGCATTAAATAGAGTATCAAAAGTCTTGCATTTGCATAATTGCTCAGCAAATCTAGCTGCAATGCACCATTTCCAAGATTTGAGATTTGAGGATTGAATACTACGACACATCAGAGTGGAACAACAGATTTTGATTCATATTTTTCTTCTATTCCCTTCATGCAGTCCAGATTTTGATTCCAATATATTATCATTTTTTTGTTGACTTTAAAAAAGGGTATGACTTGCCTTAGTTTAAAGTTTAGTGTAAAAAGAGAAGTTAGTTATAATTTTTAATGAACATCAAAATATAAATGAGTACACATGTTATTCATGATCATAATTAATCAATATCATTTTCTTATTTTTATACACATATATTCTCATGTACACAATTTCATTGATGACTATGGTACACACGTTCTTGTTTAGAGCATGGTTGAACATAATATATATTACAGCGTTTGGATAACGTAAAATAGGATCATCTTCTTACATCCTCTATATATAACAAACGCTAGCTGGTTTTGCACAGTTATGGAGAATCTGCGAAAGATGAGATTGGCATCTTTATAAATCTTAAATATATTATCTATAATTGAATGTAAGGGAATATCTTCTAAAGATACTATGCTTGCTATTGTCACATTACAAGTAAATTAATGCTGCTAACGTATATACTTTAACTAATAATTAATAGATAATAGTGAATGGTGAGGCAATACAGGCTGTGAGTGAGGGAGCAGGTGAATTCACGTCAAACTATGCTCAAAATAATAATATTTTCTTGGGAGACAGATCCCTGACCAACCAAACCAAATATATATCTGTAAAACAGCATATGCGATTTTGATAATTTGAATCCGTTTAATTTAGCTTTAACGACTTAATAATTATTCACTCAATTAATCCATCTGTTCGAAAAAACAAAATATTAGTAATTTTTACCAATGAAGGAAAGTTAACATAAATAGAAAAAAGTGAAAGAGATTCCACGTCAATTAGAAATAAGTGAACTCAGAGTATATAAGTGATAATAATTCTTACCTTACAAGTCGATTTTATAAGAATGAATTAAGCTTAAACTCACTTTCTAATATGGTATCAGAATCTATCTTAACAATTTGATGAGTCTATCGGGTCACTACCCACAAATATCTAGTCCTTACGCACGAATTGAGTAGTCTCGACATAATGAATATGTATTGAAGATCTCACATCGACTAAAAATAAGAAAATTCAAAACCCACTTCCTAATAGAAAGATAATGGGTAAAACTAAATTTTTATTAAATTAATGTCGACTACTTTGATTCTAATACGATACAAAAGAGTCCATTTAATTTTGGACGCTACAAGAATTAATTTAACCAACTCCACGATGATGTGAAATACTTTTAATGTAAAAAATTATTTATATAGTGTGAGACTAACATCGACTAAAAATATTAAAAATAAATAAAGTTAATGTCAGTCTAACATATATGCTAATTTTATTTATTTTTATATTCATATTTATTTTAATTAGTGTCGGTTAAACCGATCTTAATTTGTATACTATAAATCTATATGTTTTTGTGACAATGAATAAGAATCATAAAAATTACTTTTAATTTGAAAGCCAAGATTTAAAAGTGTAAGCTTTTTTTATTTACAATTTTTCTCTCGTACTTTCTACATAAATTTTTTTCATTCACATGCATCTCATTTTTTCACAATCATCTTCTTCACCCATACCCATCTCTTTTCTCCACACACATCTCTTCCACTCACACACTTTTTCTAATTTCTTTATTCATACTTATCTACTTCATATATATTTATATACTTCATCTACAGTCATCTCTTTCATTTATTGTATCTTTTTTATATTTTATTTTGTTAAAGATGAAGTGTTTTACAAGATTTTTTTTCTCTAAAATTACTGTTGTTATATTCAATAAAACCAATATAATTTAAATTAATATTAAAAATTTAAAAATATTAATAACATTAATGTAGGTTTGCTCAACTCTAGATTACTTTATTTAAAAAAATAATTTAAAAGTTAATGACTTTAATTAAAAAATTAATTTAAAAATTAATGACAAATTAGTACAAGATAAGTCAACCCTACTTAGAGTTACTCTTAAAAAGCCAACATTAATGAATTAATGTCAATAATTTTAGAATCACACACACATGTAAAACAAATCCAATAATTTGTTGTAGTGTATTTCAATAAAAATATATAAAAGATCGACATTTTTGTTTCTATACTGTCTAAAATTTTTCTTCAACCTTTTTCTTTTCCTGCGAAATCAACTTAATATCTAGAATCTTTGTTAAAATGATTTCTTTACTTTGCATATTTTAAAAATAAAATGGGAGAAAGATTATATATTAACATATTTCATCATCTTTCTTTGACGCCTGTTTTTTCTTCTTCACATGTCAAAATTTCTTATTGCAGACGTCACATGAGAAATATTTGTCTTGGTTTGATTTTGAGAAACTTATCGATTTTTCTGTTTTTAAAAAATTTCCATTTTTTCTTTCCTCCAGTTTCTTTATTCTAAGATTGTAAGTTGAGTTTTTATTAAACAATATTTTCAAAATAGTTTTTATTGTAAAATTTTTCTCATATATTTCATATCTTTAGTTTGTCCAATCATAATCATGATCGCATTATAATTTTTTTTATAAACGTTAGATTTTTTAACAAATTTTTATGAAGAATTTTTTTCTAACATACTCTCGTTTGACTTAATTATTTTTATTTTAGAATAATAATTTTTAATGATATCAAACTCTTATATTTATAAAGTCAAACTATCATTAAAGACACATCTCTAAAATAATTGTATGATTAACTCCCTTTTTAATGCTCATAGTATTTATTATTATTCAAAAAATTCAATCATACTATTATACGTTATAGAAAATATAATGTGGTTCAAATATTTTTTACTATTCTCCTTTTATTTTCTTCATCTAAGCAAATGCATTAACTTTTGTTAAAATTTAAAATGTTAAATTTCTAGTTTTAAATTTAGTCTCTCACCGCGTAGAAATAAGTAGTATAAAAGAAACTCAAATAATAACTACTTTAGCGTTTTAAATTTTTAAAAAAATATACTATTGTTTATCAATTACTTTTATTTTATTTGATATTCATATTTTTAATAGAATATTATATAATAATAAAATAATAATTTATTTAAGTGTTAAAATAGTTATATTTTATTGTGTAAAGTGTAAAAAGTATCGTGACCCTCTAGATTTAACCAATATATATGTTTACCCTCAAAAATAACCCAAGAAAAAGAAAGAAAAAATATATAAAACATATGTTTGAGGTTTATTGGTGATTGATGACATGAAAAAAGTAATAATATGTTGATAACCTAACCTGGTATTACATTCTAGTTACAACTTCATGTGACGCTTATGTGGCCAGGCAGTGAGATAACAAAATAGGGTTAGAATGTGTATTTAATCTAGCATAGCAGCTTCCTTCCTTCAGTGCCTTTTTCATTTCTATTTGCAATAGCACTTTTAGATCAATTAACTGATAAATATATACTTTAAAATTATTATATATGAAATTTTTATTAATTACTATAATTGTACAACAAAACTATTTTAATTTTTCATTAAAAGCATTAATATTTTTAATAATATATAATTAATGAAAATATAAATATATTTCTAAACATTAAATATATAACTTCATCTTATATTTAAGTCACATAGAAGTTAACTACCAACTATGGATTATTAGAAAAAAACAATATTAAAAAAATACTATTATACATTTTTAATATATATATATATATATATATATATATATCATTTTTAAATAATAATATTTTTAATAAAATATAATTAATGAAAATATAAATACATTTTTAAATATTAAAAATAGATATTAAATTTATATTAAGTATTGATTTATAAAAAAAAAGTATTTAAAAATACTATTACGACAATTTATTTACTTTTATTAGTATTACCATCACCATTATACATAACACTTTTTTTAAAGTAGTAATATTTATAATAATAGATAATGAATGCAAATATAGATATACCAAAAATCTAGTTATAAAAATGCCTTTTATATCTTTTAGTAACAAAAATATTCTATTTTATCCTTGTTTACATATATGGCGATATCAGTAGTTGACAAAGAGTTGGCAGATACGTAATGCTTACATTTATGGGACGCGCTTGATCCATAATGAACTGTCAAATACCATTTCTTTACACTTATAACTTTCCATCTTTTATAATATTTCTCTTCAAGTGATCTGTAACGTTTTTTAACAGTCTTAAACTTAAACTGAAAAAAACAACAGACAACTTATTAATTGAAAGAGACTTTTGTCCCCCCAGCATGCAAAATTAGAGCACTTCCATGGTAACGTAAATTTCTCACCAACCCTTTTATATATACACAACCTTACTCTCAAAACTCAAACTTTCCACCACTTCCTTCTCCTCCCTAACACCACTTCTCTCAACCACTCCACAGAGAACCAACTGCATGTTATTACGTTCCATGAGATACACACATAACCTCAAATTCTATACTTTTCATAGCAAGAACCAGTGAGATAGATACCCTTTAAACCAATGGCATCGGTGCTTGCGGGGGATGACTTGGCGGCATCGGCCAGCAGTCGCCGGAGCTGGACGACGGCTAGTTTCAGGGAGGCGTGGACGGCGGGGCCCGACGTGTTTAACGTGAGTGGTCGCCACACCCACCAGGACGAGGAGGAAGAGCTCAAATGGGCCGCCATAGAACGCTTGCCAACTTTTGAACGCATGAGAAAAGGCGTGCTCAAGCACGTGCTAGACGACGGACACGTGGTGCTCAATGAAGTCGATGTTTCCAACCTTTGCTTACCCGACAAGAAGCTCTTGATCGACAGCATACTCAAGATTGTCGAGGAAGATAACGAGAAATTCCTACGCAGACTCAGAGATAGAGTCGACATGTACGTGGTTAATGTTACTGCTCTATTTAGTTATAGCGGCTTCTCTGTGTCGTTATCATTGTTTTCTGACCTGGTTTGTGTTTGTTTTATTGTAGAGTGGGGATTGAAATTCCGAAGATTGAAGTTCGGTGCGAGAATTTATCTGTGGAGGGTGATGTGCATGCTGGGAGTAGAGCACTCCCTTCCCTGCTTAATGTTTCTCTCAATGGTTTTGAGGTACTTGTTTGTTTCTAATTGAAGAATTTTGTTCTCGGATTCAAAATCCAGCTGACTTCTGCATTGGATTTCAGTGTATATATGAATTTTTTAGTTAAATTCGAGAGTGCTATGGCTACTAACGCTTTGCCTGATTATCTTGTTTATACGTCGCAGAGTGTTTTAGGATTATTTCACCTTGCACCTTCCAAGAAGAGGGAAATTCAGATTCTTAAAGATGTTAGCGGGATCGTGAAACCGTCAAGGTAGTCCCATCAAAAGTTTCACCAGATAACAGCGAAAAATGTTCTTAGAATTATAGTGATTTTTGTTGAATATATCTGATAACGTGTTACTGAGTCGTTATGGATCAGATGCCTATAGAAGTCTAGTTTTTCAAACTTCACTCAAAATATTCAATCTCGTGTCAAATAATGATATGACTAAGACAAACCTCCCCCTTGAACTAGTTTTGGGTAGATTTAGACTCAAAAATCCAAATTTGCTTTCAAAGATGGATTGATCCTGACTCTGCTTTATTTAGAGTTGTTTTCTCTGGAAATCCAAATTTGCTTTCAAAGATGGATTGACCCCCAGTTGCATTAGACAATTTTATGATTTTTTATCATATTTGACTTACTTTATTTGGTGCTTTTCTAAGGATGACTCTCCTTTTGGGACCTCCAAGTTCTGGGAAAACATCTTTGCTTTTGGCACTTGCAGGGAAACTTGATCGTCATTTAAGGGTTTGTTCTCATTTTTCTGTTTACAAATCTGTTTACTTCAATCATATGTCCTCATCGTATCATGCGTATTCTTTTTGATACGAAGTGAGCTTTATGTTGAAATTTGGTCAGGTGTCTGGGAGAGTCACTTACTGTGGGCATGAGCTAAAGGAATTTGTTCCACAAAAGACATGTGCTTATATTAGTCAACACGACATTCACTATGGAGAAATGACAGTGAGGGAGACATTAGATTTTTCAGGACGTTGTCTAGGTGTTGGCACAAGGTACGAAGCATTGGTGGAACTCTCAAGAAGGGAGAGAGAAGCAGGAATAAAGCCAGACCCTGAGATTGATGCATTCATGAAGGCTATAGCATTATCAGGTCAAAAAACCAATTTGGTAACAGATTATGTTCTCAAGGTTGGTGTCTCCACTTTAAATTATAAATATTACCTATATGATTTTATTTTATCCGCTTGTACCTAAGCTGTCATCTTTTATATTCTGACAGATACTTGGATTGGATATTTGTGCTGACATTATGGTTGGAAATGAAATGAGAAGAGGCATATCTGGTGGACAGAAGAAGCGAGTAACAACAGGTTAACTTTTTTTAGCAGATGCACAGCCAATAAACAAAGTTTTAATCTCACACATCATATTATTAAACAGTAAACTAATTCATGTTGTATGCTAGAGGTTCATTCCTTGAAAATATTTATGTTTTTCAAATAATAATAACAGGGCTGGTTACTTGTGATACGTATTCTTATAAAATCCTTCAGTCTTTTCAAATGATGGTTTCTAAATAAGCATGTCTAATCATCTATTAGTTTATAATATCTATTTTGATTGTAAATGGATGCAGGGGAGATGCTGGTAGGACCAGCAAAGGCACTATTTATGGATGAAATTTCAACAGGATTAGACAGTTCCACCACCTTTCAGATATGCAAGTTCATGAGGCAAATGGTTCATATAATGGATGTAACCATGGTGATTTCTCTTCTACAACCAGCACCAGAGACCTTTGAACTCTTTGATGACATCATCCTACTTTCAGAAGGTCAAATAGTGTACCAAGGTCCACGTGAGAATGTGCTTGAGTTCTTTGAATACACGGGTTTCAAGTGTCCTGAGAGAAAAGGAATTGCTGATTTTTTACAAGAAGTGACATCCAAGAAAGACCAGGAACAATATTGGTCAAGAAAAGATGAACCTTACAGATATGTTTCTGTTGCTGAATTTGTACAAGCTTTTAGTTCCTTTGACATAGGAGAGAAACTTGCTACTGAGCTTGCGGTTCCCTACGATAAGAGCCGAACCCACCCTGCTGCCTTAGTGAAAGACAAGTATGGTATAACAAACTGGGAGCTATTTAAGGCATGTTTTTCAAGAGAATGGCTACTTATGAAGCGCAATTCTTTCGTTTATATATTCAAGACATCACAGATAACAATCACGTCTATTATTTCATTTACTGTGTTCTTTAGATCAGAAATGCCAGTGGGAACAGTTCAAGATGGAGAAAAATTCTTTGGAGCATTATTCTTTACTCTAATGAACGTGATGTTTAATGGGATGGCGGAACTATCTATGACTGTTTTTAAGCTTCCTGTCTTTTACAGACAAAGGGATTTCAAGTTCTACCCTGCATGGGCATTTGGTTTGCCTATTTGGCTTCTCAAGATCCCTCTGTCCATTTTGGAATCAGGGATATGGATTATCTTTACATATTACACAATTGGATTTGCTCCTTCTGCTGGCAGGTAATTAACAAGAGTTTGCAATTTGGCATTGGAAAGCAACTTAAAACCAATTTTTCGACTTTTCTAAACTAGAATGGTAAAATTTTCTTAATCCACGCTTTTTCCTTTGATTCATCAGATTTTTCCGACAATTCTTCGCATTATTTGGCATTCATCAGATGGCTCTCTCTCTATTTCGGTTTCTTGCCGCAGCTGGTAGAACACTAGTTGTTGCTAATACACTGGGTACCATGGTCCTGCAATTGGTATTTGTGCTTGGAGGTTTTATTATTGCCAAAAGTAAGTCGTTGACACTTCTTAATTTTGGATAGATCTTTTAGTTTAGTGAAGCTTTAATAAGGTCATATGTTTTAAGCTTTTTCTTTTTTAGTTCAAACTATTGCAACATGGTTTCTTTTGGTGTTTGTAGATGACATTGAGCCATGGATGAAGTGGGGCTATTATGTATCTCCTATAATGTATGGTCAGAATGCCATAGTAATGAATGAATTCCTAGATCAAAGATGGAGTAAAGTAAGAGTTCAATTTTCTCATGGCTGAGTTACATACTTGCATACATCAAGATGAATTTGTTTCAGGCCTTAGTTACTTCTATTCTATGAACTTTAAGCATTGTTAAACACCATTTTTCATTATCTTTTACAGCCAAATACAGACCCTAGAATTGATGCACCTACAGTTGGAAAGGCGCTTCTCAAATCTAGAGGCTTCTTTACAGAAGACTACTGGTTTTGGATCTGCATTGGAGCCTTGCTTGGGTTTTCTATTATCTTCAACATCTTATTCATTTTTTCTTTAACTTATTTGAATCGTAAGTTATATCCTTTTTGAATTCCAAAGTCTTTAATTGAGTAAACTTTACACCTCTGATAAACACCTTTAATGCCAACCAAAATTTCAGCTTTCGGAGATTCAAAAGCAGTCATTGCGGATGAAGGTGACAAAAGGAATAAGAAGTCATCCTCTAGACAGCACGTCCTTGAAGGTTCTCAAACCTTTCTACTTTTCCTTTATTATGAAAATTGTAGTTGCAAGTTGTTCTCGTGCAATTCAATGACACCTTTCCGAATCCTTTCTGAAAAATAGCAGGTACAGGCATGGCATTGAGAAGTTCTTCAGAAATTGCTACTTCTTCGAACCAAGAACCAAGAAGAGGAATGGTTCTACCTTTCCAACCTCTTTCACTTGCATTCGACCATATTAGCTACTACGTTGATATGCCTGCAGTAAGTCACTGAATTCTAGAAAGTTCTTTCACTTCCGTACATGCTATGATAACTAAAATTTTCAATCTTGAAAATGTCCATGTCTCTTTGGTCATGTAACATCACTCAATCACGTTGCCAACACTCTGAATTCAATAACAGCTTAGATTTCTTGAATTCGTGAGAGATTAAATATAAAATCTCTTTTCAAATCTTATGTCATGTTAATTGTTCTTACAAACTGAATGCTTTTATATGTTTATCAAAATTGTTAGAAATAGTTGAATTTATAAAGCCTGTTAATTTTTCTTCATAGTAAATCTTGTGTTTTGTTTTATGCTTTGTATATTACATCAGGAAATGAAAAGTCGAGGAATCGATGGAGATAGACTTCAACTACTGCATGATGTGAGTGGTGCTTTTAGACCAGGTGTATTGACAGCACTTGTGGGTGTTAGTGGTGCTGGGAAGACAACCCTTATGGACGTATTAGCTGGAAGAAAAACAGGTGGATACATCGAAGGAAGTATTAGCATCTCAGGTTACCCAAAGAACCAAGCAACATTTGCTCGTGTCAGTGGTTATTGTGAACAGAACGATATTCATTCTCCACATGTTACTGTATATGAATCACTAATCTTTTCAGCATGGCTTCGCCTCCCTTCAGATGTAAATGAACAAACACGAAAGGTGAGTGGGGATAAAATAAAAAATTATATTTTTTCGGCCATTTATGAATAAAGTAAATTTCAACACTAATATTTTTTAATTTTAATTTTGATTTTGTTTGGTGACACAGATGTTTGTTGAAGAAGTTATGGAATTGGTCGAGCTTAACCCAATCAGAGATGCACTTGTGGGTCTTCCAGGAGTGGATGGTCTATCAACAGAACAAAGGAAAAGGCTTACCATTGCTGTAGAACTGGTTGCCAACCCTTCAATTATCTTCATGGATGAACCAACATCTGGCCTTGACGCTAGAGCTGCTGCTATTGTTATGCGAACTGTGAGAAATACAGTGGACACAGGGAGAACCGTTGTGTGCACAATTCATCAACCAAGCATAGACATTTTTGAAGCTTTTGATGAGGTAAGTGTGGACTGTATAGACTATATAGAGTGTCTATGTTATTTCTTTGGAAGATTATTACATATAGCTTTGTTTATTTTGTTACTGTAGCTTTTGTTGATGAAAAGAGGAGGACGGGTTATCTATGCTGGACCTCTTGGTCGCCACTCACATAAGCTAGTAGAATATTTTGAAGTGAGTATTGAAGCATTTCTATCTGTATATTGTCTTTGAGATCGACCTTAGCTAGCTTCGTACTTTTTGCAGCGCTGACTACTTCTATTTTAAACAGAAAAAGTTTCTTATAAGTATATCTAATGTGCATATATTTCAGGCTATCCCAGGGGTGCCAAAAATCAAGGAAGGTAATAATCCTGCCACATGGATGCTTGATATCAGCACTACCTTAGTTGAGGCTAATCTTGAGGTAGATTTTCCACAGATTTATGCAAAGTCTACCCTTTACAGGTATAATTTTTCATGCTTTAGTTATCTTACCTTTTTTAGTGTTTGAGTTTATGCTACAATAATTATGTCTTTGTAATTATTTGTTTTCTCTACTTCTGTTCAGGAGGAACGAGGAGCTTATTCAGGAGCTCAGTACTCCAACACCGGATTCCAAGGAATTGTACTTTCCAACCAAGTACTCCCAATCGTTTTTTGTTCAGTGCAAAGCTAACTTCTGGAAACAATATTGGTCCTACTGGAGATATACTCAGTATAATGCTGTCCGATTCCTCATGACAATAGGCGAGGGAATAATGTTCGGTGCGATTTTCTGGAATAAAGCCCGTAAAACGTATGTTATCAAGTCTTTCATAATAAAATTTGCATTTCTAGTTACTATTCCATTTTGAGGTTTGCTTAACAAATTTTGATGGCAGCGATACACAACAAGATTTAGCAAATCTTTTGGGAGCCATGTACTCGGCTGTATTCTTTCTGGGTGCCATGAATGCTTCAACAGTACAACCAGTTGTTGGCATTGAAAGAACTATCTTCTACCGTGAAAGGGCAGCAGGGATGTACTCTGCATTGCCCTATGCATTAGGGCAGGTACATATAAAGAGTGTCACAGTGACACCCTTTTGATAAATTTCACAAAAAACTAATAAATCTAACTGTTTTGGAAATGACAAATCTTCATATGACAATTTCCATAGGCAAGGGCTTCCCTTCCAGTGGAAAGGAAAGAAGATATATTCGAACTAAAGACACTTAATTGATTATGCAGGTGGCAATAGAGGCAATTTATAATGCAGCTCAAACATTCATTTACTCTATTATCCTTTACGCAATGATTGGGTTTCATTGGAAGGCAGCAAGTTTCTTTTGGTTCTACTTCTATATATTCATGTGCTTTTTGTACTTCACATTGTATGGGATGATGATTGTAGCACTAACACCGAGTCACCAAGTGGCTGCCATTTGTATGGCCTTCTTCTTGACTTTCTGGAACTTGTTCTCTGGCTTTGTCATTCCTAAGACGGTAAGCGATTTGTCATTTTGATAATGGAATTCATAATTTAGTTAGTTGTCGAAATGACACTCCTTTTTTCATACAAAGCTAATATTGTTTCTCCTAAATATTACACAGCTAATTCCTATTTGGTGGAGATGGTATTATTGGGCTTCACCTTTTTCTTGGACACTGTATGGCCTTACTACCTCACAACTAGGTGACAGAAATGCAATATTGGAGATACCAGGAAATGGAAACATGGAACTGAAGAAATTCCTGAAACTAAACTTTGATTTTGAGTATGACTTCCTTCCAGTTGTTGCTGTTGTTCATGTAGGCTGGGTTCTCCTCTTCTTGTTCGTTTTTGCCTATGGCATCAAATTTCTGAATTTCCAAAAAAGATAGGCTCAGCAAAGTCATATCAGTTAGGATACAGTGTCAGTTTTCTTTCTATTGGTATAGTGGTTAATGGGGTCATTGCATCAGTTTAGAATCTCCAAGTGGAGTAAGTCCAACCAAAATAAGAATTAGGATATGAGTATCCAAATAGGTGAGCAAGGAGTTTACAATTAGAGTAGTTTTACCTTTGAAATACTGAAAAGAAGTCACAACCTTAAAAATAACATGTGAAAAGCCTACACGGCATGCATGATGTCGAGGAGATTTTGTTTCACTTTTCTTCATCATTATAAATTTGATCCTGGTCATTATAAATTTAAAAGAGTATTATTCAATTTGTTGGTTTCATCAACATCACTTAAATTGTTGAAAACGGGTATCAATGCTTAAATTGTCATGGCTCTAGCAACGTATGCTTCCTTCAATTCATATTGCAGAATCTTTGTGTTTGGTCTTTACATTGTTAATTAATCATTCAGTTATTTTATGTATTTTGATAATGTTTTAGATATAAAGTTGTTATATGTATTTTGGCCAATATGAGGTAATATGCAAGTGCCTATTTGTGTAAAATTTCTTATAACGATAATGACTTGGAAGTAATTATTTTTCAAAAATGTTTAAAATATTTTATAATAAAATATGTTGTTTGAATAAAAATGTTTAAAATAAATTAAAATTTTATGAGAATTAATTAATTTTAAGAATAAAGACTTTCAAATTGTATCTAAAAATTAAAATTTTGAATATTTTTATACTTTCAAATTCATATATCTTCTAATCATACTATTTTCTCCATTTTTCTTTTATTAGAATTTTATTCACTTAGTTAAGATTAAGATATCGATGACTACTTAACGTTAGAGTGTCGTGAGCTTAAGATATTATTTTTTTATTAATATTAATGAATGTTTCTTTAAAAAGAAAGTGAATCATGATTTTATATCCACATCATCAAAGTTATTTTATTGTCAATGTAGTTCAGTATTATTTTCTAACCAAGGTAATTCAATGTTATTTTTCAACGTCTTTTTAGTCAACATTAATGTGTTGTAATGTGTTATGGTAAGCCACAGTTTTTAAGTCATGTAAGAGGGTATGTCTTATGAAAAGGAGGTGTGTAAACACTTATTTAGAACACATGAAAATTGAGACATGTTCACTACATAACATTTTTTATACAAGAGTTAGTATCTCTTAAATACCCCACTTAATATTAATTTATTCTTAGTAATAAAGAATAAAAATAATTTAAATTTTCTTACCACACTTTTAACTGTAGACAAAATTGTTACTCCAATTCCTAATATTATTTCTTATAAAATATTATCAAAGAATTTGTTGTACTCTTTTTTTTTCTTCTAAAATTAAATTAAACAGATTATAACACTCTAAAGTGCTTTTATTTATAAAATTCTTTGCTATTAAAAAAAATTCATATTTAATATGCAAAAGAAGAATTTAAAATAAACACGTAAACGAAGAACTTCAGATTTAACATACAAAAAGAATAATTCCAAACTCAACATGCATACGAATTTTAGTACAACACAAACACTATTTTACTAAACCCAAATCAACCTTCTTCCAAATTCATCAACAAAAATCATCTAAGCTACCTTTCCTTATCTATAATTAGTTTATTCTCACAAAATTTCTAATCCAAACAAAAAAAACCACTCATCAATAGGAGGTTCTAATTGAAACATTGTTTGACTCGGAACAATCAAGGTATAAACGATAGGGAATGAAAATATTGAAACTGTGTGTAAATATTATGATTAATTTATTTTAAAGGATTTTTTTTCAACTTAACTTTGTATTTATATTATTATAGTTATTTATGTTGAACAAAATAATTGAAAGATTTATCTTTTAGTATATTGATTTTAGTGCAAATAAATGAAAACATAATTATGGAATGAATTTTTAATCTATCTGTTTAAGAAAATATTATTTAATAAAAAAATAGGTTATGTAATATTTAATAAAATTTAATATAATTTAATCTCTCTCTCTCTCTCTCTCTCTCTCTCTCTCTCTCTCTATATATATATATATATATATATATATATATATATATATATATATATATATATGTTCATTAACATTTTTTTATGTAAACTATGAAACAAATCAAAGTCAAGACTAGTTAAATTAGTGCAAAGAAATTATGAATTTATTATTAATATTATATTTTACTTGTACGTGTGCCATTATCAATACTTGTTTTTAAAAAGAATTTATATATAATGAAATTGAATTGTAATAATTAATTCATAATCTTGTATAATATAAATAAATTAGAATACGAAGATTCATTATAATTATTTTATTAGAAGTAATTAATAAAAAAAGTGTATATACGTATAAATTAATACTTTAGAAACCAGAAGAGAAAGCGGTAATGATAATATTTTAATTAAAAACACTTCTTTTGAAGTTGGATGCTTAATGAAATTTTAAGAACTATTTGTTTCAAAATTCACATTTTATTTTAAAAGAAGAGTCTCTGCCTCTTTTCATAAATGCAGTTGAATATATACAATTGACAATAAAAGTTTGATATTGTAAAAGTTATTGATGAATTTAATAAACAATTTTATATAGTTGTCAATTGAAGTGAAAGTATTGATCTAACACATTGATAAAAGAAAAAAAGTAGGCAATGTTATTAATTGAGGTATCCATAAGTTCTTTTTTTTTTTATTACATGCAAACAGACAAGAAAATAAGAAAATGGGAAGACATATACAAGTATGAAAATAACTCTATATAATTTGAGAGAGACAAGTGGCTGAAAAACTGCTTTACTTTATTTATTTGATATATAATTATAGTCATATATTATGTAATTTGAACTAATTAAACTATTTTTTTTTATAGAAAAAGCATTATATTTTTAAGAACTTTTTCCTTTAATATTAGTGATTGGTATTTTGACCAGGGGAGATTCGAGCTGTCAATGTTAGAATTCAAAGAACGGTCAAAGTTTGTAATAAGTTCATAACTATACCAATCTGACACATGCATAGCTATAGTGGCGCACACAGTTTGGTCTCTTCTCATTCACTTCACCAACCTCGCTTTTTCAAAGATGGAGTGTGATTTCTCAATCTTGCACTTCACACTCACATTTATATATATAACACTCTTGTCATTCCTTCATTTATCATTCTTCGAAATCAATGGCATCAAGGAGTGGACGCAGTAACGAACAAGACAATGAGGAGGATCTCAAATGGGCGACGATCGAGCGTTTACCTACGCTAGAACGCATAAGAGAAGGGATGTTGAGGGTGGTGCTTGACAATGGAAAGGTTCTACATTGCCAAGTTGATGTGGCTCATCTTAGGTTGCAAGACAAAAACCACCTATTGGAGAGAGTACTCAAATTTGTTGACGATGACAATGAGATATTTCTTCGTAAACTTAGAGACAGAATTAATAGGTGATTTTTATCTGTCATTATCATCGTATTTAGTATCCTTAATATTTTTTCCTTTTGTTGTTGCAGCTTCCATTGTTAAAGTTGTGTTGCTAGGGTTTGTTGATGATGTTATTGATGCTGTCATTAAGTGATTGTTTATAGCTACTGATTTTTTTTTCCTGACTTTTTTTTGTCAATTCTGATCATACAGGGTGGGGATTACAATTCCAAAAATTGAAATCAGATACGATAATCTATCAGTGGAGGGAAATGTTCATGTTGGAACTAGATCACTGCCTACTGTGCTTAATGTTGCTCTCAACACTTTTGAGGTATTTAGTTCCATTTTTTCCTCTAAAATCTAGGGCTGAAATACTGGAAGAAACATTTTTTTTTTCTCCAAATAGTTATGAAAGTTATATGAATTACCTTCTATAATTTTGTTTACAGAAATTACTTTCTTTATATATATCACATAATTTTGTATTACATTTTTTTTCTTTTTTTTTTCTATTCTGCTATACAATCTTTTATATTAGAATGACTTTAACCATACATTCTATGTCGTTAATGTGTCTAAGATTTTGTTAAATTCGATTTTGTGATATTTTTTATAATATTTATTTGAATTTCATTGGTTGTGATTTATAGACGATTCTGGGAATGGTTGGCCTTGCATCTTCCAAGAAGAGAAAAATTCATATTCTTAAAGATGTCAGTGGAATTGTGAAACCATCAAGGTACATCTATAATTTACTGAGAATATATTAACCAAAAATATTATTATTTTTTGTTATTCTATTTATGAATATTACATTTATTTTTTACTAACAAAGTAGATTTTTCATTTTGTATTTATTATTTATTTAATGACATTTGAGACTTATTTTATTTAACATGGTAATTTATCAGGATGACCCTACTTCTAGGTCCTCCAGGAGCAGGGAAAACAACATTACTTCTAGCACTTGCAGGGAAGCTTGACCCGGATTTGAAGGTTCACTCTCTGGTTTCATATTTTTGTTTGGTTCAATCAATTTACTTAAATGATTCTTTCGTTCTAATCATCTCAGGTGTAATTATATCTTCTTCTTTTTTTTTTTCACTGCAAATTTATATTATGATGACCAGGTTGGTGGGAGAGTAACTTATTGTGGCCATGAACTGAGTGAATTTGTTGCCAAAAAAACTTGTGCTTATATTAGTCAACATGACCTTCACTATGGAGAAATGACAGTGAGAGAGACATTAGACTTTTCAGGACGTTGTCTAGGTGTCGGGACAAGGTATGAAATGTTGGAAGAACTTCTCAGAAGGGAGAAAAAAGGAGGAATCAAACCTGATGCTGATATTGATGCATTTATGAAGGCTACAGTCTTATCTGGTCAAAAAACCAATTTGCAAACAGATTATATTCTTAAGGTTTGTAATTTTGTTGTCCAATTTTCTCCACTTGTCTTTAGTATAAAAAAAGTACTTCAAATAGTATATTTAATGAGAGTGGTTTAACTTACTTATTAATAAAAATAATATTTTAATATGGATTCTTTCAAATTTTAAAAAAATATTTATATAATAGCATCTCTTTAATTTGAATAAAATTACATCTATGTTAAATTTATTGGTGACAAATTTATGTAAGCAATTCCGTACTCTAACGTAATCATAAAAATAAATAAAAAGTTATATTGTAAAAAAATGTTACTACTGAACCAAATGTGACCTTTATTATTAATGATTTTTAAAGTTCTCTACTCATTATTCATTAAACTTAAATACTTGTAATATTTAATAGGAATAAACAAGTAAAGTAAGTCTAAAATTTATAAAAATTACAAAATATTTTATTATAAAAAATCAACAATTTATTCTAAAATGTGTTTTATAATAAAAAAAATCAATAAGTAAACTTAAATATATTCTTAATTCCTTAAATTTGAGTTAATTTTTTATTTCTTTAATATAAAATCGATTTTTTTTAATTTTCTGTAATTTGAAGAAAAAATTAGTTTTAGTTCACACATCTTATACATCAAGATGAATAAAATGAATTGAAAGAAAACAAACACACAGATTTGGGTATTTGATAATAAGAATTGAACTCCAAAGTAGGATTTTATATAAATAATTGTTTTTAATCTTAGAAACAAATTATTCTTTAGCTTCTACTGATAAAAAAAATGAATCTAGTTATGTATGAACTAAACAAACAAAAGTCATTTGAAGGAACAAAATTATATATTAACTTTTTTATCTCCACATACTTCTCTGGTGCTTTAACAGATACTTGGATTGGATATCTGTGCTGAAACCATGATTGGTAATAACATGAGAAGGGGCATTTCAGGTGGACAGAGGAAGCGTGTTACATCAGGTCAATTACATCACATACTTATTTTTCACAAAAGGAGAAAACAATTTATTATCATAAGTTGAGATGATTTAGTTCTATCAGTGTTAAACAAAATAGTGTTGTTAACATTTCTACTCCTGATTTTTTTCCTTTTGTGATCAAGGGCTTTGAATCTTCGCCACTAACAGCTTGTATATATTCAATATATACTTACTGTTCCAGTTGTAACTGGGTGCAGGAGAGATGCTAGTGGGACCAGCAAAGGCACTTTTGATGGACGAAATATCAACAGGACTGGACAGTTCCACCACCTTTCAGATATGCAAGTTCATGAGCCAAATGGTTCATATAATGGATGAAACCATGGTGATATCTCTTCTTCAACCACCACCAGAGACATATGAACTATTTGATGACATTATCCTACTTTCAGAAGGTCAGATTGTGTACCAAGGTCCACGTCAAAATGTGCTAGAGTTCTTTCAAAACATGGGTTTCCAATGTCCTCCAAGAAAGGGAGTTGCTGACTTTCTACAAGAAGTAACATCTAAGAACGATCAGCAGCAGTATTGGTTTAGAGATGAACCTTATAGGTATGTTTCAGTTGAAGAATTTGTGGAGTATTTCCATTTGTTTCACATAGGAGAACAGCTTGCAGCTGAGCGTAAGGTTCCTTATGATAAGAGCCAAACCCACCGAGCTGCCCTAGTTAAAGACAAGTATGGTATATCAAATGGGGAACTACTGAAGGCATGTTTCTCAAGAGAATGGTTGCTTATGAAACGGGACATGTTTGTCTACGCATACAGGATAATACAGTTAGTTGTATTAGCTATTATAGGCTTTACTGTGTTCCTCAGAGTTGAAATGCCAGTGGGCACTATTGAAGACGGGGGAAAGTTCTTTGGAGCACTGTTTTTATCTCTAGTGAACGTATTGTTCAATGGGTTCTCAGAACAAGCCATGATTGTTTCTAGGCTTCCTGTTTTTTACAAACAAAGGGATTTCTTGTTCTACCCTGCATGGGCGTTTGCCTTACCTATATGGATTCTCAGGATCCCCATTTCCTTTGTGGAATCAGCAGTATGGATTGCTCTCACATACTACACAATTGGATTTGCTCCTTCAGCTAGCAGGTCTTGCTTCCATCCTTTTCCTGCTTTGGCCATTATTTTTCAAAGTACTTTTTATGTTTGATTTTTGAAAATTATGGTTTTTTCAGTCTACAATGAAAAACTATAAAACTCACTAATTATTCTGTTTCACCAGATTTTTCAAACAATTACTGGCATTGTTTGGCGTCCATCAAATGGCTATCTCTCTATTCCGGCTCGTTGGTGCAATTGGTAGAACAGATGTTGTTTCTAATATACTGAGTGGTTTGACATATCAACTAATCTTTGTGCTTGGAGGATTTATTGTCTCAAAAAGTGAGACATCATCATTCATTTCTTAATCTCTTAGATATATTCTAGCTCAATGAAAAGTAAAAAAAAAAAATTGACTTTGAGATCGAATTGTTTTGTTTACCAATCATCTTTTACACTTACATGGTTTTCACGAACACTTATTTCAGCAAAATTTCTTTTATGCCTGCAGATAATATCAAACCATGGTTGAAATGGGGTTACTATGTTTCTCCTATGAGTTATGGTCAGAATGCCTTAGTAGTAAATGAATTTTTAGATGAAAGATGGAGTAAAGTAAGGAATGCTTTTTTTCTCAATCTTTTTTCTAAATTAATTTCATCAACTCCAACGTTGTGAAATGTTTTATTTTCAGCCAAATACAGACTCTAGATATGATGCACCTACAGTTGGAAAAGTACTTCTCAAGTCTAGAGGCTTTTACACTGAAGAGTACTGGTTTTGGATATGCATTGGAGCTTTGTTTGGGTTTATTCTTCTTTTCAACCTTCTCTGCATTGCTGCATTGACTTATTTGAAAGGTGAGGTATTTTCTATTTGTTTTAATAGTTTGTAAGTGAATGGAATTTTCAACACTACTGAACCATTTTAATTAAACAAAATTTCAGGTATTGGTGATTCAAAAGCATTCATCACCGAAGAAGATGACAAGAAGAAGGAAGGTATTTCTTGCTCATTCAAGCGTATTTCATTGCTACTTAAAATTGTCGGGTTTAGTCTTGCATATTGTATTTCATTTTCATTCAAGTTTTACTCGCACTATTCTAGTCAAATAATTTGAGTTTTTAAACTGTGTATAATTTTTTTCATGTCCTTGCATCAGTTTTTGAAAAGAATAATGGATTGTTCTCCTCAGGCAATCCAAATTATTCATTGATGCTATTATTCAATACTGTGTCCTTCTGATGAACAGGAGATCCAGGTGTAGACATGACTGTGAGAAATGGTTCTTCGCAAGAACGAAGAACAGGACTGGTGTTGCCGTTTCAACCTCTTTCACTTGCATTCAATCATGTGGACTACTATGTAGACATGCCTGCTGTAAGTCAATCAATACCTTCAACTAATATTGTGATTAACTCTTCCGTCATACTTCACGAAACAATTAAACTGGAAATGTGGTGATGGTGTACGTGAACTATATTTTAAGATTTTCAACATACATGGAGCGTTCTTACCATCACTTTAAATTCACTAGGATCATACCTTTCTTGAATGCCTACTAATAAAAAGAATCGATTCGAATTATATGATTTTTTTTCTAATTGAAATGAATGTCATTGTATATATATATGTACACCAAAATCGTTTACATAGAAACTTAGAACTTAAAGCCTCTTGTGAACATTATTGAGAACTTTTGGTTTTGTTTTATGTTTATCAGGAAATGAAAAGTCAGGGAATCGAAGAAGACAGACTTCAACTACTGCATGATGTGAGTGGTGCTTTTAGACCAGGTGTATTGACAGCACTTATGGGTGTTAGTGGTGCTGGAAAGACAACCCTTATGGATGTATTAGCTGGAAGAAAAACAGGTGGATACATCGAAGGAAGTATTAGCATCTCAGGTTACCCAAAGAACCAAGCAACATTTGCTCGTGTCAGTGGCTACTGTGAACAGAATGACATTCATTCTCCCAATATTACTGTGTATGAATCACTATTGTTTTCAGCATGGCTTCGCCTTCCATCAGATGTAAATGCACAAACGCGAAAGGTGTGTGGGGACAAACTTAAATTGTTTTGGCCATTGTGAATTTAGTTAATTGTAAGGGTAATATTTTTAATTAATTTTAATTTGTCTGGTGAAACAGATGTTTGTTGAAGAAATTATGGAGTTGGTTGAGCTTAAATCAATCAAAGATGCAATTGTGGGTCTTCCAGGCAGAAACGGTTTATCAACTGAACAAAGGAAGAGGCTTACTATTGCGGTAGAATTGGTTGCCAACCCTTCAATTATCTTCATGGATGAACCAACATCTGGCCTTGATGCTAGAGCCGCTGCTATTGTTATGCGAACTGTGAGAAACACAGTGGACACTGGCAGGACAGTTGTGTGCACAATTCATCAACCAAGCATAGACATTTTTGAAACTTTTGATGAGGTAAATTGGTATATGAAGTTATTAGAGTTCATATGCAAAATTTATTATTATTTCTATAGTTTATTGTTTCTCTGTACTGCATTTGATGTTCAATTTTGATCTCTTCGTTACTGCAGTTACTGTTGTTGAAAAGAGGAGGACAAGTTATCTATGCTGGACCTCTTGGTCACCATTCACAGCAGCTCATAGAATACTTTGAAGTATGGAAATATTTTGTCTGTCATTTTAATGGAACTATGATATCAATACTTTTTCTTTATTCTGAGTGGGAGGCTTATAATTTCAGTGGCAATATTTTCTTTACTTGTATATATAAATGAATATTTTGCTGTAGGCTATTCCAGGGGTTCCAAAAATTAACGATGGCTATAATCCTGCAACATGGATGCTTGAGATTAGCACTCCCTCATATGAAGCTCAACTTGGAATAGATTTTGCGGAGATTTACGCTAACTCTACTCTTTACCTGTAAATTTTTCCTATGATTTTTTTACTGGTTACGATAATTCTACATTACGAATAATAACTTTATTTTCTTTATACTTTCTACAGAGATAATCAAGAGCTTATCAAAGAACTCAGTACTCCACCACCAGGTTCCAATGACTTGCACTTCCCAACCAAATATTCCCAATCATTCTTTGTGCAGTGCAAGGCTAGTTTTTGGAAACAGTATTGGTCTTATTGGAGAAATCCTTCCTACGTTGGCCCAAAATTCTTCTTCACAATACTCATTGCGACACTCTTTGGTCTAATCTTCTTGAATAAAGCCAAACACATGTAAGTTAATTGATAGTTTATATACTCATTCTATAATTAGTCCATAATCATTAAATTAGAAGACTTTGCTCGCAAGTGTTACAAGTGTATTTGCTATTCTTATGATCTTGGAAAGTCAAACTGAATTTCCAGTTCATTGACTATTTATGTTGCTAACTAAACTATTTTTTCGACCAGCCAAAAGCAACAAGATGTATTGGATCTTCTAGGAGCCATGTATACTGCTGTGATGTTCCTTGGAACCTCGAACACTATGGGAGTACAACCAATTGTTGACATAGAAAGAACTGTATTGTATCGTGAAAGAGCGGCAGGGATGTATTCAACATTGACCTATGCAGTTAGTCAGGTAGATATGTACAAGCTATAACTTTGTTGATTTTAAAGAGAAAGAAAGTAACAAATCCAAATTGTTTTCTTGTGAGCAAGTTTATGATTTCCTTCATGGATTTCTTATATATCCTATTGCACTAACAGGTGGCAGTGGAAGCAATATATATCGCTATTCAAACAACAGTATTCAGTTTCATAATCTACCCCTTGATTGGGTTTGAATGGAGTGCGGCGAAGTTTTTGTCATTCTACTACTTCATGCTCATTTGTTTGATCTACTACACACTATATGGGATGATGATTGTTGCCCTAACCCCGAGTTTCCAAATTGCATCCATTTGCAATTCCTTATTCTTGTCCATCTGGAACAACTTCTCTGGCTTTATCGTTCCTAGGACGGTAAGATTAGCTACTATTTTGGTATATTAATTCGTAATATAATGTTGGGAACCAAGTTTGTTCTTCCTTTTTTAACAAGTATATTTATATGTTCCTCGTATTACAGCAAATTCCTATATGGTGGAGATGGTACTATTGGCTTGCTCCTAATGCTTGGACACTATATGGCCTTGTTACCTCTCAACTTGGTGATGAAAATGCAGAACTGGAAGTTCCAGGAGCTGAAAACATGGCGGTCAAGGAACTGCTTAAGAAAAACTTCGGCTATGACTATCACTTTCTCCCAGTGGTTGTTGTTGTTCACATAGGCTGGGTTCTCCTTTTCTTGTTTGTTTTTGCCTATAGCATAAAGTTCCTTAACTTCCAAAAAAGATGAGATGGGATCCTCTTATATCTCCCCAACCTTTTGGCTTCAAAACTATATGGTATAGTATAGAAGTTTAAGCCAGTTTCCGTGTAACAATAAAGTTGTAAATTTGATGTTAGAATTATTAAAATGTGCCTATGTGTGTACCTCTTTTATGATTTATAACATTATAATGAATAAATTTATTTGCATAATTAAAATTTATAATATATATATATATATATATATATATATATATATATATATATATATATATATAATGAAGAACATCTTTGAATAAGTAAGTTATATCTTAAATTTCAATAAGTT